>Ga0310695_10014833_pt1 | contig 10476 bp, 8 predicted proteins | sample RumenRJG_04DNA_FD_203882 | JGI IMG/M metagenome (GOLD analysis project Ga0310695, IMG submission 203882) | Bovine rumen microbial communities from Lethbridge, Alberta, Canada - RJG_04 (v2) (version 2) | ecosystem: Host-associated > Mammals > Digestive system > Stomach > Rumen | place: Canada... | reverse complement strand
GCATATTTAAACGTGATGATCTCCCCGTTTTTCATTTCAGGAATCGTATAGGAGAAGGAATTGCCGCTCGCGCCGCCTGTCATGGAGACAGCCTGTCCCGTACTGGATGTTGCCTGAATACTGTTGGGATCCAGCGTGACGCCTGTTCCGGTGATCGTATCTGTGATCACGACATTCTTGCTTGTTCCGGTAGAGGTCACTGTCGCCGTGTAATAAATCTTATCGTTGACAACATCAACCTGTGCCGATTTAGATGTGGCCACACTGTTGCTGGTGTCTACATCAATATCTTTCACAATCTCATCCGAGAACTTGATCTTGTCTGCATCTTCGTCAAATTTTCCCTCAAAAGAGAGCGAGAACTTGACGTTTCCCGATGCGAGCAGCTGTGAATAATTCGGATCATCCTGGTTCCATGCGACGGTCAGCACACCGTTTTCGATGGTGTAAGTGTTTCCTGCGATCGTATATGTCTCCCCTTGCCTCTCGATATTCACAGAGAAAGTGCCGCTGTGCCCGTCCGCATTGAGTCCGGCCGGGATCGGATAGGTCATGCTGACATTGTCAAACTGTATGACGCCAGCTCTCTCTGCCAAGTTAAATATGATCGAGTATTCCGTTCCGGGTTCAACAACATAAGCGCCCTGCTCATTGGTGGGAGCCTGAATTGTCACACCGGTAAGGAAGTCCACCAGATTGGAGCTGTGCTGCTCCGGAGGATCCGTTACAACGATCTCAAACTTCACGCCATCGTCCATGGTGATGGTCAGCGTCTCTTCGCTCGTGAAGGACGCAAGGCTTGTAAGCAGCCAGTCTCCGTCTGCCTGCTTCTCTATTTTGATCAAATCATTCGAGGTGAACGTTACATCGCTTACATTATCGATCTCGAATGCCTTGTCATAGTCCTTCTCATACAAGTTCAGCTCACTCGCCAGTTCGCTTAAAAGGACACTTCCCTCTCCGGGTATTGTGAATGTATATCCGCCATATGTAAAATCAACTGAATAGACGATACCGTAAACAGAGAAGGAATTCGCATCAAATGCAACCTCGCTCACTTCGCTTCCGCCGTTTGTGTCCGTATCAAGCACCTCGGCATTCCCGGAGCCGTCTTCGAAGTGCATGGCCGTGACTTCGCCCTCATCTGCCACTTCGATCGCATTATTATAGGAAATGTTCACTCTGACAGCACTTTTTGGCTGGATCTCTTTGTCCTTCGCCCAAATCGTGATGTCAAAAAAGCGTGCCTGAGCCACGCCCTTATCCGAAGCTGCTTCCGCACCCTTCAAATAAGAATCATACTCGGCTGTGCCTTCCTTGATCTCCCGGACCTTCAGCTTCGCATCCGCCGGGATCATGGCATCCGCATCATAGGACATACTGACTGTATAGCCGTTCCCATGATAAGTAAGCTCACCTGCGGTGAACTTCTCCTCCTCAGCGGGCTCAGCGGTCTTTGCTGTTTCCGCCGTTTCAGCCTCTGCCGGGTCTTCCGATGCAGGAACCTCCGTGTCAGCAGAAGCTGCTTCTTCCGCAGCAGTCCCGGATTCGTCCGCTGCCTCCTGTTCCTCCTCGGAATCTTCTGCCGTCGCTGCAGACTCGGCTGTATCAGCCATTGCAGCTGCGACTGTTGATACTGCTGATCCGGCCGTTGCCGCGGCCACGGATTCCTCTTCGGATGGTTCAGCAGAATCCGCCTCATTGTCAGACGAATCTTCGACCTCCGCCGCAGCCTGCTGGCCTGCGCCTGCATCGCTGCGTTCTTCTTCCTGCTCAGCTTGTGCTGCGCTGTCAGCTGCCGCTTCCGCCGCATAAGTAATACCTGTATTACCGAGCAGCATTGTCGCGGTCAGTATGACTGCAAGAAGTCTTCTCAGTTTCTTCATCTTACTCTCCTTCCGTCACAGTTGATTGTATCTGTTTAAATTACATGGTTACCGTTACATAAATAATTGAAGAGACAAAAAGACAGCATCAGAAGCTCATCAATGATCGTTAACTTCCCCCCGCTGTCACAAATCCTTAACGCTATGTCTCTTTTTTAGAATTTTAATACTTTGTAACATTTATATCATGCTACCACAATTCAGTCTCCCAAACAATACTCCTGTGGCCGTAATTTATACTCTTTTCAGCTTTTTTTTTGCAATTTTATATTGTCTTCGATTGCTTCTTGCGTTCTAATCTTTCAAGTGATAAATTGATACAAATCAAAGCGAAAGGACGCCTTATGCCTGACAATATTTATATGCAGAATTATGATATACGCGAACGCGGGATCCTCGTGGAGTATAAGACCACGGGCGAGTACACGCCGGCACACTGGCACGATTCCCTGGAGCTCGTCTATATTTTGAACGGAAACGCCAGCTTCTATCTGGAAGGAAGCGAGCATAAACTGGTGCCCGGCGAGTTCATCGTCATCGACACCAACCAGATCCACGAAGCCCGCTGCACACACTCCTACATGATGATCGTGCTTCGCATCGACGATGACCTGATCCAGCGTCTGATGGGCAACAAGCGCAATTTTCAGATCATCTGCAGCCGGGCTGAACTGACCGATGAGCTGGTACCCAGGTACCTGGAGATCTGCGAGCGTCTCAAGGACCTTGTGACCATGCACGTCAAGCAGCCCAAGGGGTATATGATCGCGACGCAGTCTATTGCCCTGGACATCCTTTACCGGCTGATCAGCGATTTTTCTATTCCTTTATATAAAGAAGATCTCCCTGAACCCAGCCGCAATCAGCTCAGGATCAGGGAAATCGTATCCTACATTGACAAACATTACATGGAACCGCTCTCTCTTGAGCAGATCGCGGACGCCTTCAGCCTCAACAGTGACTATTTCAGCCGCATGTTCCGACAGAATATCGGCATCCCGTTCACGCAGCACGTCAACCACGTGCGCCTCACGCATATTTATCACGATATCTGTTCAACGGACGAGCCGGTGCTTGAGATCCTTGACAAACACGGATTTACCAATTACAAGCTTTTCAGCCGCATGTTCAAGGAAGTATACGGCGATACGCCCCGCGAGATCCGAAGGCGTGCCAGACTCGAAACTTAATGCTAATATCTTAAATCTCCTGATCAGTATTTATATCTCCTGATCAGAAGTGATACTCTCCGTCGAAGAATCCGTTGAGGAATGCCTGGGCCAGGGACTTGTCCCTGATATTGGCGCGGGCTTCCTCTACACTGAACCACTTCCAGGAGTCGATCTCTGTATTGGGATGCGCCTCCCCCTCCTCCACGATCGCAGTGAAGTTGAGCATCAGTGTATTAGACGGGGCAAAATAGTGGCTCCTGTTGAAATGGCACTCGAGCACTTTCAAGTCCATCTCCTCTCTGATCTCCCGAATGACGGCATCCTCTGCGTCCTCGCCTTTATTGACATATCCGGCCACCAGTATATAGGAATCCCTTCCATATTGTTTGATCAAAAGGATCTTATCCAGTTCCTTGTTCATAACGATCATGCTGACAGCGGTATTATAAATAGGAAAGCGAAATTCCTTACATTCCGGACAATAGGGAACCATTCCCTCTCCCATCAGATACTTCTCATCCAGTTTGTGTCCGCAGTGCATACAATATTTCATTTCCATGATCACCCTCCTGTGTGACGCAAGATCCCAATCAGACTGCCGCTTTCATTATAATACAAAGAATAATATCTGCTCATACAAAAAAGAGCGCAGAGCGCTCTTTTTCTGTCTTCAGGCCTTTTATTTCCCTGAATGCGATGCCTTGGGAGTAAAATGGTGAAGGAAACTGCCTATAGTCTCAATAGCACCGCCGCGTTTTTGCAGCAGTTTCTTGGAATCAGGCTTCGCCTTCTTCAGGATACTGGCTGTCTTCTTGGCATCGGTCGCAGCAGTCCCCTCGAAACTATAGAGTTCTGTATACATCATGTTACATTTCCTCCGATTGACAGGTACATTTTTGCTGATTCAATCATAACATTTTCGTAACAATTTGTAAATAATTATTAACTACTTTTCAATTAAATTTTAATTTTTCTTTTTCGAGATCGCCGTGCAGAGTGCGAACCGCTCTTCGCCGGCAGGCAGTTCATGGATTCTGTTGATCCACCCGTCCGCGATCCTGAGCATCAGTCTGCCGTCCGCGATCCTATAGCCGTAACACAGCATGTGATGATTCCCGTATACCGGATGATGGTGCACTTCCATATACAGGATCGCGCCCCTGTCAAGCTCGGAGCAGATTCGGCCGGCCGTCGCCGGAAAAGGTCCTCTCGCACGGTAACCATTGATCCCGTATGCTTTCAGCGATGCCAGAATAAAGAGCGGCGCGAGAATATCCGACGTGCCGCCGAACACTTTTAAAAAGTCCGCATTCATATAGATCAGCCGTCTTTTTCCGATCCCGGCGATCTTCTTAAATACCTCTTCAGGCTTCTCGGAAACCGGACTGCCCTCTTCCCCGGCCAGCGTATATACCAGGTTCGTGACAGCCGTCGGTCCGCAATGACGGCGATAGGATCGATCCAGTTTGGCAAACTGCCCTGTCGTGAAGCTGAACTCTTTTCCTTTCCATAGAGAAGCCCCGCTGTGACCGATCTGCAATAATCTCTCCGCACTGCGCTGCTTTTTACCGAAATTGCGAAATCTGTCTCTGATCTTCTCCATACGCGGTCCTCTCGTGAGGCATCACCATGTCACTGCAATATCCAGCTGATTGGGATTGCCCGCTGCAAATCCTCCCGTGTCCACTACGATACATGTTCCAAGGCTGCATTCCACCAGCGAACCGAACGGGTGCACGCCCAGATTTGCCGCGCACATGATGTAATCGCCGAACATCTTGCATCCGTCATTTCTGACCCATACGTCGTAATAATATCCTCTTCGGTTCATATTGCTGACGCATCCGCTCATATTGAGATTATAATACGTCTCTTTTCCGGAGGGGCCGTAAACAGAGCCCTTGCTCCTGCTCAGGACAGGTCCGTTCCAGCTAAGGCTCCTGGTCTGGTTCGCAAGCTCTTCCCTGCGGCTGTCTTTGAGGGCCTGCGCCCACTCTTCTCTGCCATCGGAGGCCTTCTCCACGATGGTCTCCTCCTGCTCCTTTCTGCTGAGCGCCTCGGTCTCCTCTTTTTCGATGTCCTCCTCTTTTAATGCTTCCACTTCGGAGGCATCTCTGATGATCACCGCGCTGTCCACATATCCGATACTGCCGCCAACGGTGACTTCCCAATACTGTAAGCTGTTGCTTCCGGTGAGCCTTACAGATGAATACTTCTCCAGTGTGAGCATGTCGTCAGCGTCATCCGAGGGCTCCGTCTTTATTACCGCCGCCTCGCTCAGATAGACGACCGCGTCTTCTTTGTCAAACTGATAAGCGTTGTCAAAAGCCGCGCCGATCGTGCTTTTGTTCATATCAACTTCTGTCTCTTCGAGCTCCGCCATCGTATCCGAAGCACCGTTTGCCGCAGACTCGTTGCTGCTCTCCGGATCCGTAGCTTTCTGAAGATCCGTAAGTCCCACATCCGCGCTGTCAATTGCCTGCGCCGTTTCCGGCGAGATCAGCTGTCCTGCCGCATCCGTAGGCATTGCGCTGTCATCGCCCGTCTCACTGTCAAAATAGGGAGAATCCGGGGCTGCTTCTTCCTGCATAGGTGCTGCGGTCGATCCCTCTCCTGCTGTCTCCGAAGCGTATGCCGCCATAGCCGGTACTGTGAAGGCCAGGACTGCGATCATCGCCGACAGGTAAAGGGATAGTATTCTCTTTTTCATAAATCCTCCAATTTGTTCCGCTTTTCATCAAAAACATTGATATTTTATCATGCGGATCTCAAATGTGTAGGATTTTGTTTTTTCTTAATGGTTTTTTATAAAACTTTTAGATTTAAGCGCTATTTTGCCGCCTTTTCCCCGCTGCCGGCAAGGACCGGAGCGCTTTTGGCCGCATCGAGATGCACGTCCATCTGAGGATAAGGGATCGAAATGCCCTGTGCATCAAACTGAAGTTTGATCTCCTCCGTGATGGTCCACTTGGCTTTGAGGTAGTCGGCACCGGATACCCAGCCGAAGCACTCGATCACTACGGAGCTGTCACCGAGACTGCTCACGTGCACATTGATGTCCTTGTCCGCCAGGACCAGCGGACAATCCCTGTAGACCTGTTCCATGATCTCCTTGGCTTTGCGCAGATCAGATCCGTAGCTGATCCCTGCCGCTATGTCCAGGCGCCTCTCCGGCATGGCCGATGCATCAAAGACCGCTGAATTGGACAGCACGCCGTTGGGGATCGACAGCGTTCGGTTGTCGATCGTCAGCAGTGTCGTGTAGACCAGGCCGATGGACCGCACCGTTCCGTCTCCGAATCCGGTCGATATATAATCTCCCACCTTGAAAGGCTTCATGAGCAGAATCAGAATACCGCCCGCCACGTTCGACAGGCTGCCCTGCAGGGACATACTTATAGCCAGACCGGCTGCGCCGATGATCGTCACAATGGAAGCGGTATTGATGCCGAGCTGTCCGACGATCATGAAGATCAGGAGCAGATAGAGAAGCATTCTGGCCGCCGACACGAGAAAATCCCGAATGCCGGTATCTATTCCCGTGCGGGTCAGGAAATCCCGCAGGATTTTCAGGATCAGCGAGATCACCTTTCGGCCGACCACAAAAATGATGATCGACACGATCAGGTTAAACAGAAGCGTCTGCAGAAAAGGCAGCATACTCTTCGCCATTTCTTCCAGTGCGCTCGGCGTCAGATCCGAAGCTTCGATCGTAGGAACGCCCACATCGTCTGTCCACGCAATTGCTTTCGCCAAAATATACATATAAATACCTGTCTTTCTAAACTTCTGAGCTTATCGTTCCGTCCAGTTTCCCTCGTCATCGAACGAAAAACTCAGCTGCTGCTCGAGTTCCTGTCCCTGCATCTCCGCCTCCGGAACGGCTCTGGGCGCCCGAATCGTCTCCTCATGAAGCGGCGTGAAATCTTTCCTGAGATAGATCATGAATTCTTCTTCCGGAATCTCATATTTGCCCAGGAGTTTGATGATCATCTTCTTTAAGTACCGCGCACTGACATGTGTCTCGACGTACATGTCCGCATCCGGTATTTTGGCAGGCGTATCGAGTCCCGCTCCATCCGTGGAGAAATACGGCCTCTTTCTTCCCTGCAGATCCGGGTCGTTCTCCAGGCTCGCGAAGAGCATGGGATTCATCCGGTTGAGAAGCGCACAGGTCTGCAGCAGCATCTGTTTCCAGCTGTCCGCCTCATACTTCTGCCCGTAAAGCGCGAAAGCGGCCGGTTTCTTGTTGGTCAGGACGCTGGCCAGACTGTAAGGTACGGTCTCATCCACGCGGAATGCGTCGTAATCGATCTTCTCCCGAACGCTCTGCTCCCGCTCCGCCCTCATGAGGGTTTGCTCCCGGTCGAACTGGTTCCTGCAGGACTCCGCGCTTTCCAGCTCCCGGCGGACACTGCGGTAGATCTTGCGGTAATCCTTGATCTTTTCCGGATCCTTCTCTTTTTTATACTTTTCCTTCTCGATCTCCATCATTACCGCTGCGCCCGTCTCCTCAAGGAGTCCGGCCAGCCTTTCCAGCTCCTTGGACAGTTTCTCCGCGTTCTTGGGAAAGCTTCGGTAAAGGTCAGAGGCAACTCGCTCAAGCTCCATTCCATCCTCCATATCGACTGGGGCCGATCCGTCACGCCGGGGCCGATCCGCTTGCGTGTTTTTGGCGCATCTCTTTCCCGGCTTTTTCCATTTTACAACAGATCCGGCCCTTAAGAAACACCAAAACTCCCCCGGAACCGCTGTAAAAGGGTCCCGGGGGAGCTGAACAGATCTTATTTAACATTTTTTCTGTTTTATTTTTTCTCTCGCAGAGTCTGCACTGTCTGATTGAGCACTTTGATGCTGAGAGGCTTGGGAATATGTGCATTCATCCCGCACGAGAAGGAGCGCTCGACGTCTTCCTCCATCGTATCCGCTGTCATCGCAATGATCGGAATGGTCTTCGCATCCGCCCTCGTCAGCTTCCTGATCTCTTCCGTTGCACTGTATCCGTCCATAAGAGGCATTCGTATATCCATCAGGATCATATCATAATAGCCGGGTCTGGAATTTCGGAACATGACTACCGCCGCTTTTCCGTTTCCGGCGATCTCGCATCTCGCGCCTTCCACTTCCAGAAGTTCCTTGAGGACATCCGCGTTGATCGCATTGTCCTCTGCGACCAAAAACCGAAGGCTGCCCAAAGGATTGGAGACAGATGTCTCGACACCGGCCCCCTGTCCGCCCCGATCGGTTCCCAGTTCTTCCACGATCTGCCTGAAAGTGGAGAAGAAAAAGGGCTTGGGCATTATGGCGGCGATCCCGGCCTTGTGAACGTTCTGGATAAAGTGTTCCGCTTTGTCCGACATAAGCACGATGGCCGGATCCTGGATCCAGGACATCTCCCGGATCTCCTCCGCGATCTTCCCGTATCCCATATCCTGAATATCGCGGTCTATGAGGAACAGGTCAAAACTCCGATCTTCCACATTGGCCTGCTCGATCAGCTGTAAAGCGCCGTAGCCGCTGGCGGTATATTCCGCTTCCAGTCCCGTATTCCGAAGGAGCTCGCAAATCCTCGCAGCTTCATTCATGTTCTCACACACAACGAGGATGCGGTTCACACCGTGTTCGCTCCAGAACTGATCTGCAATATGGTCCGCGGCCTGCAGCCGAAGGCCGACAAAGAAGGTCGTTCCCTGTCCGAGCGTACTCTGCACGGAGATCGTCCCGCCCATTTCTGCCACATACTTCTTCGACATAGCGATGCCGACCCCTGACCCATACATACCGGGGACGGATTCTGTCCTGCCGACGTTGTCAAACAGCCGCTTTTGAAGCTCACTGCTCATGCCGATCCCGTTGTCGCGGATCTCGAAGGAAAGCTCTTTATATCCCGGATCCGAGTCGGCTCTGCCGATCACGGAGAGCGATATATCTCCGCCTTCCGGCGTGTACTGCACCGCATTGTTCAGGAGATTCATCAGGACTTCCGTGATCCTGATCCTGTCACCGATAAAAATATCGTGCTCAATTCCTGATGTATGCACTTCAAATCTCTGATGCTTCATCTGCGCTTTGCTGCGGATGATGTCCGAGACCTCTTCGATCGTCTTGCCCAGCGCGAACTCCCGTTTATCCGCCTTGACATTGTCTCTGTCGATGCCGCTCAGGTCCATGATCTGATTGATCATGACCAGAAGGTCCTGGCAGGACATGCCGATCCGGTGGGCATATTCCATGACCTTCACGGAATTCTCTTTGTTCTTCATTAAGAGGATCACGAAACCGGCAATGGAATTGAGCGGTGTCCTCAGATCATGAGACACTCCTTTCAGCATCTGCTCGTGCACAGCGATCGCCCCGTTGTAAAGCAGATCATGAAGTCGGCTGTTGTCCGCCGTTCCTTTCTCCGCGTCCAGGTAGACCGTGAGATAGCGATAGGTCCCGCGGATCCCCTCGATCCTGGTGACGCTTCTGTTGTAGGCTCTCGCCTGGCCGGTCCTTCGGTCGATGCATTCCACATCCGCGCGGACGATCTCACTGACCTCTCCGTCCTCTTTCTTCTCTTCGAAAAGATGATCACCGGGTATATCTCCCGACTTGGGCCCCAGCTCGCGAATGTCGCTCATGACGAGCTCTCTGGGAAGACCGAGCGCTTCCTCCACATTCGGAGATACATAGACGGCACTCCGGCTTCCTCCGTCACTCAGGATCAGAATGTTGTTCGTACCGACAACCATAGTGTCGTAAAGTCTGGCTGTCGCATTCAATTCTTCCCTGGCGTCTTCCAGATCTTTCTTCAATATTCTGTTTTCGCGAAGGATATCCTGAATATCATTATCTGTAAACTGCATGCAATACCTCTGCAATGGGAAATGATCAATAATCCATCATATTGTATCCCAAAAAGCATATGAATACAATTCCTATAGCGACGGTTCTACAAAGAATGTAATGTTTTCGCAAGCTCGAAAACCATTTTCGCACCATCACCTCATTTTCTCAAGTGTTTCGTTCCCGGTCTCTTCATGTTCTTTTTGATCCGTACTATTATTCTGCTCCGTATTATGATTCATCTCTCTTTGCATCCGCTCCGTAAAAAGAGTGACTGCCGAGGTCATGGCGCTCTCCTTCCCAAACTCTTCTTCGGAGATGCCTCTCATTTTCTCCAGTGTGCGGAGTGCCTCAGCATTCTTTCCCAGCAGGACCCGGCATAGCGCGATTCTTTCAAGGCAGTGGATCCCGTACGTATTGCGGACGCCGATCAGCCGATCCGTTCCTTCATAGAGTTCCCCGAATAAGACTTCCGCCTCCTTAGTTTCTCCCGCATCGAGCTTCGCCTGCGCATACCGGTACAGAATATAGAGATACATCGGCATATAGCTCTCTGACATGGCCTCACGTGCATATTCATACAGTTTGCG
>Ga0310695_10014830_pt1 | contig 10477 bp, 9 predicted proteins | sample RumenRJG_04DNA_FD_203882 | JGI IMG/M metagenome (GOLD analysis project Ga0310695, IMG submission 203882) | Bovine rumen microbial communities from Lethbridge, Alberta, Canada - RJG_04 (v2) (version 2) | ecosystem: Host-associated > Mammals > Digestive system > Stomach > Rumen | place: Canada... | reverse complement strand
GCTGCTGTAACAGAAAAAGAAAAGGAAAGCGGCGAAGTTGATGATTCAGAAAAAGAGACCAGTGAAGAAACAAAGCCTTACGATCCTTATGCAAAAGACCGCAAGGCAAAAGAAGAAAACGAACCCGAAAAAGAAGAACTTCCTGAACCAGAAGAAGATGCAAATACATTCTATAAGGACGGTCACGGAATAATAGCCAATTTTGGAGTTGGAATGATGCCCAATCCTTATTCAATGAACATTCACCTTACATTGGGCTACCGAAATTACGAATTATTAAAGCCGTTTTATTTTGGCGGTTTTATAGAGCCGTTTATGGGCTTTCCAAGTTCTTCGTATCCGTATTCATATGAATATGACGGAACCACATTGAGTAATCCTGTTATGGTTGGTGCGCGGTTGTACGCACCATTTGGCATTTGTATATATCCGCTTAGAAACGATTTTGAAATCTTTGCAGAAGTGTATCCGGGCATTGCCTTTACAAAGCTTTGGAACGGACGCTTTGACCAGCTTAGTGCGGCAACAAAGTTTTATCCTTCCTTTTTGATGGGCATTAAGTTTGGCGTTGCATGGGATTTTATGAATCTTACAATAGGCGGAAATTATGATTTTATGTTCGGCTTTAGCGCAAGCATTGAAGCCGGCGTAATAATAAATCTCGGCGGAAGTCGTACAATTTGGGGGAAGAAGCGGAAATGAAATTAAAAAAACTGCTCCCTCATCTTGCTGTACTTTTGGCGGGAGCACTAGTCCTATCTGGCTGTGCAAACAGCGTAGATTCGATGATGGATGACTATAATGGTCAGTTTTGTGTGGAGTCTGAAAAATATGTAGACAACTACACTGTGGATAATGTTGTTGCGGAGCAGATGTTGCGACCTTATTATGCTGTAAACTACCTTTCAACATTATGTTTATTAGCGCCTTCAGGTGCCGCAGGTTACACCTGGAAGGTTGTAGTTCAGGAAAATGCTGCTGGTGAAGCTTCGGGAACTACTTATCTATTAGGGCATTCTCGTCTTCTGGACGTGTATTTGCTTAAAAGCTCCATTAAACGATGGGGTTCTTACAAACTGATATTAACCGTTAAGAAATATGACGGTGAATATTTGGAAGATACAGCTATGTTGTACGTATATTAAAAATGCACAAAAAACTTTTTAAAAACTATTGTGGAGGTAAACAATGGTAAAACACATTAAGAAGATTGCGTTGCTTTTTGCTGGCGCAATGTTGCTGTTTACTGCCTGTTCAAACATTGCAGGCAGTTCTGGTTCAGTCTCGGGCGGAGCAACAAGGGCTTACGACGGAACTGTAGATATTTATTGTGGTGGAGACGGAACATACGGCCGTTTCCTTGCACCTGCTACGTTAACAAACGACGATATTGCTTATTTCAAAATAACAGGTGAGTCTCTTACAGGTTATCCATTTGCTGCTCAGGAATTTAAGGCAACTGGTACAACCTATACAAAGGACCAGCTTTTGGCAGGAGAAGCAAAACTTGAAGGTGTTGCTCTGGATGACTGGAATTTTACACTCTGGGCATATGATTCAAGTGATAATCTACTCTTAAAAGGTACAAGCCGCTGTAATATGAAATCTGGTATTATGGCTGTAACCTTTAATCTTAATTCTTATCAGGTTACAACACTCGGAAGCTACGACATTACAATTAAATATAATGGTGATGGTTGGGTAACAAATTCATACAGTTTTACATGGAGCTTGTACGATGTTGTAACTGGTGAATGTCTTTCTACCAGTGGTGAAAAAGGTGGTACAGCACAGACTGTAACAGCTGGTACTTCAACAAGTATTACTGCTGATCCTAAAGTATTTGATGGTGCTGATAAGATTGATGTAAAAGACGGTTCAACTGGATATCTTGCTCAGGGAACTTCTGTAACTCCGGGTACATATGTTTTTGGTGTATGGCTTAAAAATGGTTCTGAAGATCTTGCCTATGCATCTGATATTATTTTGATTGAACCTGGACGTAAAACTACAGCAGACCTTGAAATTGGAAGTATCATTTCTACAGAACCTGATGCTCCGGAAGATTTTAAGGCACAGCGCATTTATCCAAGTACTGATGCAGAAAAGATTTCTGATGAAATTGGTTTCTATGATGTTCGCTTTATCTGGACTGATAAGTCTAATAACGAAACAGAATATGAGCTTATACTTCAGGAATTTAATGATACAAATACACCTTGGGCAGCTTATGATAAAAATGCAACAATTTCTACAGCTGCAGGAAGTGGAACTACAATTTATACATTCGGAAATGTTTATACATTGACTAACGATTCTGATCCTATTCGCTATGTAGCTGGTTCATTGTATGCAGACAGTACAGAAGTTGTTCTTCGATTCCCTACTGGTCATATGTACGATGCTCAGCTCCGCGCTAAAAACAAGATTGGTACATCTGCTTCTGTCATTCGTGCTACAGATGCTACAGGTGCTACAACACCGCAAGCCTTGGGAGCTGCTGATGATGGGGCTTCTGCTGCTGCTAAAACAACAATTAGTACTCTTGAATCTAAGACTGTAACAGGATTTAAAGCTTCAACTTCTGCTCCGTTTAACCACATTAACCTTACAAGAATTATTTACAACCTTAATGGTGGAACTCTTACAACTGCTGCTGGTTCTTCTTATGCAGGAACAAACTATGTTGAATACAAAGTTTATGAACTTGATTCAACTAAAGATTTAACTTCAGCAAATTATAACGATGAAACTGATGCTGATTATGTTGCTTCTTGTCTTCCTCTTATGGAAACAAAATCAAGTCCTGCTTATCCTCAGCTTAAGAAAGACGGTAAAGATTCAACTGGCTGGAGAACATACATCAATGGAATACTTCAGGAAGTTAAATTTAATGTAAATAAGTACAAGGATATTATTGTACAGGCTGGCTTTGGTGCTACAAGCGGTGATATTACTATAACTGCTGTTTCAATTGAAAAACTTCCTGCATTAGCTGATTCTCGTGTTAGTGCTTACTATGGTACTGACAATACTGGTGCAACTAATACAGATGTTGCAAAGAACGGTACAATAAAGATTAAGCGAGGAGATCCTCCAAAATATGTTACTGTAAAAGTAGGAGCAGCAGCTGCCGATACTACAGTATTCGTTAAGTTCCATTTGTTTGTAAAAGGCTCTACTATGTGTACAATTGCTGCAAACGAAGCTAGTACAGTCGTATTCCCTACATTCTCTACTGATGAACTTAATGATGGTACTAGTACAGAAGTTATGGTAGTCGGAGAAACTGCAAGTGGAAGACTTGCTTCTCAGAAATTCCTTATTACCAAGACTAATTAGTTTTTAATAAAGTTTTCCTGCCCTGTAAGTTTTATAGGGCAGGTTACTTTGTTAATGGATTTTGAAATGCACAGAGATTTTTTTATGACATTAAAAAATGAGTTTTTCTCTTTGCAGAATGTTTTTAAGAAAACATTCTATGCGGTTATAGGGGGACTTTTTGCAGTTGTTTTTTTCAGCTGCTCAAGTCCTCTTACCTCTGCAACTTACTCATCATTGTCATATTCAAAATCTGATGGTGTTTTAATTCAGGTAAGTTATCCTGCAACTAATGGTCGTTTTATTGCTCCATCAACAGTTAATCTTTCCGATATTAAAAAATTCGTCGTTACCGGTGAAAATTACGACGGAGATGTTTTTAGTCAGCAGGTTACTGTAGACAGCACGGGTAAAGGAACTATAACAGGACTTTCAAAATCATACTGGCAGTTTGTTCTTCATGCTTATTCAGATACTGCTGGAACAAAAGAAGTTCTTCACGGTTTTTCAAGTGTAGATACAACATACGAAACAAATGTTTCTTTTGTTCTTACAAGTATTGATTTGGATGGAAAAGGCTCTCTGAATGTGACAGCTTCCTTTGATGATCCTGAGGGATTTGCAAATGTTAATTTAATTCGAGTTTATCTATGCAGCTGCATTACACAGAATTTGGATTCTGCTGTTATTTCAAGAGAGATAACCGATTCTGCTGAATTGGCTTTATTTGAAACAAGCGGCTACGAAATTTCAGGCACTACCATAAACCCTGGAAACTATTCACTTATTATTAAACTATACAATAATTCTATTGGTTCTACGCAGTTGCTTGGAACTTGCTCAGATATAGTTGATATTGAACCTGCAAGAACAACAACAGGATCAATTTCAATTTCTTCCACTATATTGCAGAAGAAACCTGAAAAGCCTGATAATTTTAAGGTTTACAGAGTTGATTCTTCTGTTGATTCAAACTTTTATACTGCTGTTTTACGCTGGGAAGATAAAGCGGTAAATGAAGAGTATTATGTAATAAAAGTTTATGAATCAGCATCTTCGGATATTGCTAAAGGTACTAATATACTAACAATTGATAAAACAAATTATTCGACAATTTCTGTTGCGAATAATGGCGTTGGATATTACAGCGGAAATCTTTTGTATGGAAGCGAAGAATATGCCCTTAAGCTACGTACAGGCAAACTTTATGAATTTGAAATTTACGCAATGAATACTTTTGGACGATCTGATGTTGTTTCAAGAAAGGCTTCATCAGATATCGAGAATGATATTACATATGGTGATATGACTGGTTTTGGAGCTTCTTCTTCAAGTCCATATCTTCACGTAAATACTTTCGAAATAAAGTACCATCTTGGTGGTGGAATATATAAAACAGAGGCAGATGAATATACAACTGCTCAAAATATGCCGGTTTATGAGATTTGGAAAAATACACCAATTTCTCTTATTTCTCCTGTAGCTATTACAGATACAACTGATATGAGTAATCAAGCCGGCTATCCTGTTCTTTATTTTGATACTCCTTACCAGGCCTGGAGCAGCTGGAAGGATATTAATGATACTCCTGTTACTCAGGTTTCTTCCTTTGAAAATGTGACGGTGTATGCTCAATACAATCTTATATCAACACCGACTATTGAGCTTGATGCATCTACTGTTTCTCTTTTTTATGGTGCTTCGGCTGCAGAGTCTAAGCCGGGAAGTGGAACTTCGGCTGTAAATGTAATGAACCTTACAGCAGGAACTTACATTACGGTTGCGGTAAATGCGGATGCTGCTTCAAATGCAAACTTTACGGATTACGATTTCTATATAAACAGTTCTAAGCAGATTACAATTTCGGCTTCGTCTGTGCAGTCTGTTGGTGGAACAAATTATGTAATGTACACATTCCAGATTCCGTTTAAAGGAACCTATACGGCACAGGTTGCCGGTATAAATAACGGCACTTCTTATTACTGTTCAGAGTTTAATTTTGGTTCTAATAACTAAAACTGTAAACAGGTTTTAATTCGTCGCTGTAACTGCTGTTTTGGTTATAATTTCTTTAATTTGTTCTATAAATAGTCCTGTGATTTCTGCTATATCATCAATCGGATATTTTTTATTCAGCATGTTTTTTGCTGCTTCATCGCGCTTAGCAATCCAAATTGAATTCTGAATATACCATCGCATTTCTTTGTTGTCACCTTTATTGTATTGAAAAATATTGCTTTTAGATTAATAATATAGAAACTTGATGAACTGCAGCTGGCGGTTTTTTTGGAATTTAGAGGGGAAGAATGCCGTTATATAATATTCTGCTTGGATTTCAGTATGTAAGCGTTGCTCTTATGATTTATTTGTGCGCTTATATTATTCGAAAATGGTCTCAACCTGTTCATGCGTGGCTGTTTTTTTATTGTGTTGCAACTCTTGTTAATTCTGCCGGCTATCTTACAATTATGCATGCGCAGACTGAACGTGAAGCTATGCTTATCTGGCAGTTTATTTATTTGGGTAGAACTTGGGTTCCTTTTACAGCCTTTATATTTGTGCTGATTGCTTGTACCGGGAAAAGCTATTCAAAAATTACGACTCCGCTGTCGCTTATTCATGTTGTTTCTTATCTTTGCGTTCTTACAATGCGTCATAATCCTCTCTTTTACAAAACCTTTGGTTTTACCGAAGATGGAATTTTTCCTCATGTGATTTATACTCCTGGTGTATGGCATTACCTGCACGATTTTGTGTGCTTTTGTTATGCGGCTATTGGACTGACTCTTTTGATTTATTCTTTGAAAAAGGAATCGAATCCATGGAAGAAAAAGCGTTTTATTTTTCTTATAATCGAAGTTTTTTTTCTAAGTTTTTTCTGGGCTTGCGAAGTTTTAAAACTTGTTCCAGGTTATGACTTAAATGTGATTGGTTATACTTTGGTTGCAGTTCTTTTTTATATTGCGTTTTTTGTTTTTCATGCTCTTGATGCAACTCAACTTAATGATGCTGTTGTTGTTTCTGATGCCGCTGAACCGAAGGACGAAGCTAAGGTAAAGATTGAAGCTTTTGGTGATGCTGACAGGCGAATAAAAATTCCGTTCAACGAAATTCTGTATTTTGAAGCTGATGCTGAACAGGTTTTTGTTTATACGGCTGTTGAAATTTACAAGGTAAAGCTTAGACTTTATCAGGTCGAAGAAATGTCGCAGAAAACCGGAATTATCAGGGTTTCAAAATCGCATCTTGTAAACGTTAAGAAAATTCAGTCGGTTCGTCCTACTATGAATAGCCGTCTTTATGTAAAGATGGCAAACGGCGAAGAAGTTCTTGTAAGTCGAAAATATGCACATACTTTAAAACAGGCAATTTCCTGAAATTGTCTTTAACTGGAATGCGTCAGAGGAATTTCTGCTGACGCTTTTTTTTTACTTAAAAGAAAAATAATTAAAAAAACTCTTGACTTGTAAACGTTCGTTTACTACAATAATAATTGTAAACGGTCGTTTACATAATTTTATTTCCCGGCTTAAAAGCAGTCGGATTTTACATTTCCAATATAACGGAGTTTGGATGAGTAATACAAAAGAGCAGATTCTGATTACTGCGCTGCATCTGTTTGCAGAAAACGGCTACGAGGCTGTTTCGGTAAGCGACATTGCAGGTAAGCTTGGTATGACGAAAGGTGCATTGTACAGACATTTCAAGAACAAAAGGGATATTTTCGAGAGTCTTCTTGCATGCATGGAAGAAAATGACGCAAAAAATGCCAGTGAACATGACGTGCCGGAAGACAGCCTTTCAGAAATGGAAGAGGAGTATCAGAATACAAGCGTGGAGAGCCTTGTTGAATTTAGTAAGGCAATGTTCCGCTACTGGACAGAAGATGATTTTGCTTCTTCGTTCAGAAAAATGCTTACACTGGAACAGTTTAGAAGTAAAGAAATGGCAGAACTTTATCAGCAGTATCTTGCTTCGGGTCCGCTTAATTATGTAAAGGATTTGTTTTCCAGTAAGGGCATAAAAAATGCTGAACAGCGAGCTGTGGAATTTTATTCACCGATGTTTTTTCTTTACAGCGTTTACGACGGCTCTCCCAAAAAAGAGAAGGTTCTTCAAATGGCTGACAAGGCCATTGAAGAATCTGTAAAAGATTTATTAACAGAGGAAAAAAAACAATGAACAAAGATTATACAATCAGACTTGAAAAAAAAGAGGAATGGCACGAGGTAGAAAATCTTACCCGCGAAGCATTCTGGAACGTTTATCGTCCCGGCTGTTCTGAACACTATGTTTTGAATCAGTACAGAAATAATCCTGCTTTTATTCCTGAACTTGACTTTGTAATGGAAAAAGACGGAAAACTTATTGGTCACGTAATGTTTTCAAAGGCAGAAATTATTTTGAAGGATGGAACTCATTTTCCATCGTGGACTTTTGGTCCAATCAGCATTCATCCAGATTTTAAGCGCAAAGGTTACGGCCTTAAACTTTTGAATTATGCGCTTGAAAAAGCAAGAGAAGCTGGCGTTGGTCTTCTTTGCATGGAAGGTAATTTTGAATTTTATAAACATGCTGGTTTTGTTCTTGCAAGCAGCATGAAAATTCATTATCACGCAGAGCCAGAGGATTCTGATGTTCCATACTTTCTGGCACAGGAACTGATTCCTGGTTACTGGGGTGGAAAAGAGGGAACGTACGAACCTCCAAAAGGTTATTTTGTTGCCGAAGAAAATCCTGACGCGTTTGAAAAATATGACGCACAGTTTCCTGCAAAGCAAAAGTTAAAGCTTCCTGGACAATTGTGTTAAAAAATGAATGCAGACCGGCTTAAATTATGCCGGTCTTTTTTCTTATATTGTGCAAATTCTACAAAGAGTAGGTTGCTTTACGGTTTGTGGCGGTATATTGTTTTTATGAAAAGAAATGTTTAGTCAATTCAGGAGTTTTCGGTTTTTATCGTTCACTCCATTTTTTTAAAACTTGGAACAGTTCTTTATAATCTCTGGCACAAAAATCAATTTCGTATTCTTTTACTTCGTTTTTAATTTCCTGCTCTGTGCCCTGCGGCATAAACCAGATGGAATTAAGTCCTGCGTTTTTTGCACCGAGCATGTCCGAAGTCAAAGAATCGCCAATCATTATACACGATTCTTTTGGCTCTTTTATCTGATTAAATACAATGTCAAAAAATTCGACTGCAGGTTTTGCGACACCCATTGCCTCGCTTATAAAAAGTTTATCAATATACTTTTCAAGACCGGTTGTTTTTATACGACCTTCTGCATTTACAGTTGCTCCGTTAGACACAATGTAAATTCGCGAATCTTTAATTTCAGTTTTGATTTTTTTCACAAATTCCAGCGCTCCGTCCATCAGCACGCCGTTTTTTGCCATGGTGTTTATAAATTCATCATTCACTTTCAGAGCATTAAGTTTTCCTTTTTTCCCGTATCGCGATAAAACATCATTGAAGCGGGTTTCAAAAAGTTCTTGTCGCGTTATTTCCTGTTTTTCAAGCTTAAGCCAAAGCAATTTGTTTAGTTCTTCAAAATATCGGCAAACTTCGTCTGTGTACACAATTCCATTTGCCGTAAGAACAATTTCCAGCGCCTTTCGTTCCGATGCATGAAAATTAAGCAATGTCTGATCCAAATCAAAAAGAAAATTCTTTTTCATTTTTAGTTGTCCTTAGTGTTTATAATAAACGATTTTTTGTCATTTTGTTTAAAGGTAAGCGCAAAAATCCTCTTTATGAATAACCATATTACATTTAGACCTGGATTCATCTTTAAAGTCAAATGCATTTGGCGTCAAACATCGTCTTGTGTTGTTTGTCCCTCAGTGCAAGAACATCCTGTAGTTGTTATTTAGAAAGAATCGGGCGTGCAATGTGAACATTAAAGAATTCGATTAGCGGTCCCATAAAGAATGCTGTAATAATTGTTCCAACACCGGCAATAGTAGGAATTGCACCTGGCTTTCCGCCTGCAAGCAGAAACAGCAGAATACCAAGGATTACGCAGACAAAATCAGTAATCGGGCGCACAAACTGAAATTTGCCTTTTTTCCAGGTGTTGCAGATTATAAGGGCAACGGCATCATAAGTTGAAACTCCAAGATCAGCAGTGATATAAAAAGCTGAGCCAAAGCAGATAATTACAACGCCAACTATAAGGCTCGCGATTCGTACAAAAATCGAAGGATTTACAATTATTGTCTGTAAAAATTCATACGAAAACTGAGTGATGTATCCAAGCAGAAATAGATTTATAAAAGTTGCAATTCCAATGTAGTGACGATCAAAAATCAGAGCAAAAGAAAGAAGAATTATGTTTACGATAATATAGAGAAGTCCGAAATCAAGAGGAATTAAAACGTCAAGACCTGCCATAAACGACTGAAAAGGGTCTACTCCCAGCGCCGCAATCTTAAAAATTCCTACGCTGATTGCGCAGATAATTACTCCAAAAAAAGACATTGCAATCCGTTTTGCAAGATTTTTTCTTTCTGCCATACTTTCCTCCAGAAATTTAAGCTTCTTTTACCAGCTTTCCTTCCATATTCTCAATTTTCAGTTCCGTACATTGAACGCAGGCAAGGGTATAATAGCAGTCAGAATCTGTATAGTCAATTAAAAGAATTTTTGCGTTTTTGCGTTCATTTGCTTTGCACTAACTACAATCACTTATTTATGGTATAATTTTGCACAATTTGATTCTCTGGAGATAACATGAAAAGAAACACTCTTATTATTTTATTTTTAGCCATTATATTCAGCTTTACTGCTTGTGCACATAATCCATTAAATAAAAAACAGATTGAGAAAGTTTTATATAAATATGACTGGTTGTATATAAATCCTGACGGTGATGGCGGAGAAATGTTCCGTTTTCGAAAAGAGGGCGAGCAGGTTCTTTTAGACAGGTATATATATGATTTTTATGATGACAAAATTATTCTCGATTTAAATAATTTGAATGTAGAGCTTTCAGATCAAGGTGTGTATTGTCCATATTTATGGAAAAGTGAGATGAATATAGTAAAATGGGATAAGGATGAATACTTCCTTATAGAGCCCGATAATCCTAACCTGGATTCAGGATATAAGAGCAATATTCCTGGCGTCGGCTATTATCAAAAACAGAATGAGGTA
>Ga0310695_10014829_pt1 | contig 10477 bp, 9 predicted proteins | sample RumenRJG_04DNA_FD_203882 | JGI IMG/M metagenome (GOLD analysis project Ga0310695, IMG submission 203882) | Bovine rumen microbial communities from Lethbridge, Alberta, Canada - RJG_04 (v2) (version 2) | ecosystem: Host-associated > Mammals > Digestive system > Stomach > Rumen | place: Canada... | reverse complement strand
CTACCTATGTGCTGTTGCGACGCTGGGAAGCGTCGCCTCCTACGTTGCCACCTATGCGCTGCTGCGGGCGGAAACGCTGTTCCGCCCTACAATGGCGCTAATGTAGGAGGTCACGCTTCCTAGCGTGACACCAGCCACATGTGCACTTCTTATGCGCTGTTGCGACGCTGGGAAGCGTCGCCTCCTACGTTGCCACTTATGCGCTGTTGCGACGCAAGGAAGCGTCGCCTCCTACATAGCCACTTGGGGACCCCTCCCCTTTGGGGAGGCTGGGAGGGGTGTCAGGTGGGGCCTCAGAGATGGTCTCTGAGGCTGCCGTAGATAGTCTCTGATGAGGTCAGAGATTATCTCTGATAAGCTCGCAGATAGTCTCTGACGGGCTCAGTGATAATCTCTGGCGGCGAAGGCTATGAGGGGATTTGCTGTCGAGGCGAATCAGACAGCGACTATAACATTAAAGTGACGATAATGACTTAATGATTGTTAAAACGCTATTTTTCTATTGCTTCAAGCCCTGTTTTTGATGGGGGGAAAACGCATTTTTCGCGCACTAAACTCACAAAAACCGCATCTACAACAGTCAACAAAAGTTAACCGTGTGTTAACGTATGTTTATCAAAATAAGCGATTAACAACTTTTTCGTCACATTGTGACAGTGTGACAGTTATATTTAGTACCTTACACATGTGGAGTGGGTTAAAAATCGAAGATTTTATCTATATACCTATATATTATATATATTATTATATTATTACTATTATTATATATACATTATTTTAATTATATTATATGTGTTTTAACGCGGTTTTTGCAAAGTAGTTAGCGTTTTTGGCTGAGTAGATGCGGTTTTTGCTTCATTAGATCGCATTTTTCGACAAGTAGTGACGTGCTATCTCCGAAAACACGATAACACATCTTAACATTTGAAATATGTGAAGGTACTAAATGTAACTGTCACTATTGTCACACTGTCACTAAATTGCGTAATTCTGCCCGCAGAGATAGCCACAGAAAGAACCATTCAACGCGATCATGGCAGCTGTTTTCGTGATTGCATATTCCTTTATTCAAGTTTCGTAAGTGCTGCCTTTCAGGCCCTTCATTTCCTCGCCCTTCTCGTCATACTGCTTACGCTTGCCCGTAGGCGGTTCTGTGAGGCTTATCTTGACAACCGCTGTTCTTTCCAGACTTCGCTCAATGGCAGCACCGAAAGCATCCATGTGGTGAGGGAGAAAACGCTGGCAGATCAGCCTGAGGGCTTCTATCTTCTCAGCTCTGTCCGTGACCACTTCGGCAACACCTATTGCCATTGCCGATTTATACTGGAGGGTGAAACTGTTGTCTTTCGGACCGACAGTAGGAGTGCAACGCGTTACGGCTGATAATGCCACCTTGGGGTTGCTGGCTATGCAATCCATTTTCTCGCCTTCCAAGGCTCCGTGAAAGTAGAAGGTCTTTTCATCTTTACGTGCCAAAGACAGGGGTACTCCATAAGGACTTCCGTCAGGTCGTGTGAAACTGACGGTGATATAGGGTGCCTTGTCGAACACCTCGAATGCGAAGGTCGCATCCATCTCTCTGCTTGCTTTCCTCATATCTCTCACAATGATCTTTGAAATCCATATTTTTTCAATTCTCGCGAAGCGACTTCTGATAAGTAAACTCCGATTTGTCTGCTACTATTCCTTGTCGGGCTGCTGTCCGTCGTGAGCCTTCCAGGCGCATTCGGTTATCTTCATGTCCGAGAAGATGGCCGTGAAGGACGATTCCTCGGGTGAGCAGGCATAGATGCCGAAACTGATCTCGTCGGCACCGGCATACATGTGGCAGATGCGCATCTGGCTGAACTTGACGCCATCGGTGGAGCACTCGATGCAATAGTCATCGGCACGGCGAGAGAAGCGGTACCACATGGTCTTCACATCGGCAGGAATGGCCGTCGTGGCCCAGTCGGAGTAGCCATTGTTAGTGGCCACGCTGCCCAGATGCTGAAACTCCTCGTTCTCGTATTCCACTGAGCCTTTCAGCCAGTTCTCGCTGTCGAGATACATCACGATGCCACACTGGTCGAAGCGGTGATGACTGCCCGTAAAGTCGGTCTTCACCACGAAGCTGAAGAACTTCTCGCGCGTCTTCATCTGCAGCACGGGGGCATTGTCGTTCTGGAAGTGATAGTAGGTGCGCTGCCAGAGGTCGGTCTTCGGAGCGGTGGTGATGCGGATGGTGTCATCCTTGATTTCACACTTTGCAGGCTCCCTCGTCCACTGGAGGCTGTCCAGATTGATGTGGCCGCTGTCAGCGAGTGCCACCTTTACGTTGTCAACGAAATCCATAGTCGTTTCTTGTTTGTTCTGTTGGCCGCATGCTGCCAGCAAAAGACCGATACTCAATAATGAGAAAAGTTGCTTTTTCATTTTTGTTGTTTTATTGTTCTCTAAATTGGAATTTTATTTGTTTTCTGGTTTCTCTTTCTTCAAGTAATCAAGCAAATCTATTGTTCCTGCCTCATTTTCAATATTAAGAACAGGTTCTTTCTCCACAATCCTTGTGTTACCAGTTTTCTTGTCAACATAAAAATGAACCGTTGCTCCCGTATAACTTCGGAATACTACTTCATACGCAGAATCCGATTCTGCCCCCATCTCGACATTCATAATGGATGGATTTTCCTTAGCGGCACTCCAGTCATAGACATCATGACAATATTTGTTTACTCCCTCGTAAGCGTTTTCTGCCGTAACCCTTTTATCGGGATGGACTGAGCCGCACGAAAAGAAAAACGTAAGTAACAAAGGATATGTGACGATAAGTGGTTTCATTTCTCTATTCGCTTAATTCCGATTTATAATTCAATTACATGCGGTTGAACGTCGGTGTCGTGAGTGGCGGTGCGCAGATGGAAGTTTTTCCCAAGCACGATCAGCAGGACGGCTGAAAGGATGAGCACAATTCCGACGGCAAGACGCAGGGTGAATGATTCGCCAAACACCATCACACCTATGGCTACTGCCGTCAATGGTTCCAGGGCACCCATGATGGCTGTTGGCGTGGCTCCCACTTCGTGAACAGCAATGGTCATCAGTACCAGTGAGAGAACCGTCGGCACCAATCCCAGCCAACAGGCAAAGAACCATGCTCGTGGCGACGGCGGCAACATCAGATGCAGGTCGGGCGAGGTGAACGAATAGGCGATCAGTGACAACATGCATATCAGCAGCACATAGAACGTGAGCTTCAGCGACGACATGCGGATGCTCGACTGGTTGACCACTACGATATAGACAGCGTATGTCAACGACGACACCATGACCAGAAGCACGCCTATCGCGCTGAGCGACACGCCTGCATCACCTCTGTAGAGCAAGCCGATGCCCGCTAAGGCAAGGATGATGGCCACAACCGTTGAAGCTGTTACCTTCTCCCGGAAGCAGGTAGCCATAATGACAGCCACCATGACGGGATAGACAAACAGCAGGGTAGAGGCTATGCCGGCATCCATGAATCGGAAACTCTGGTAGTAGGTGATGCTCGATGCGGCGAAGAGCAGTCCGAGCGAGCCGAGTGTCTTCAATTCTCCACCACTGATTTGGAAAGACTTACGCTGTATGAGCAGCATGGCGGCCAGCATCAGCACCGCCATAGAGAAACGATAGAAAAGTACAGACGACGTGTTCACGCCCTCCTCATAAAGTGGCAGCGCCCCGAACGGGTTGGTACCATAGCAGACCGCTGCCAGTATGCCGCAGATGATTCCTCTATGCTTCATTCTCCAAACAATCAGATGCTTTTACCCATCTCGTATGCCGCCTGGAGTTTTGGATTGCCCTCAATTTCGCGGGCATCGTTCACGCCACCACAGAAGAGCGTACCAGTCAGGCGGCTCTTTGGATAGCAGTCTATCCAGCCCGTCAGTCCCGTCTCAGCCCGTTTCGGCGTCTCCTCCTCATCCTCGGCAGCCGTTGTCAGCAAATAGACGTCACGAAACTGGTAATCCTGCTCGTACATGGCATTCATACGGTCGATGAGCGTCTTCATCTGTCCACTCATCTCATAATAATAAATAGGTGTTGCCCAAACGACCACGTCGGCATTCAGCACCTTGGCCATGATGTCGTTCACGTCGTCTTTGATGACGCAGCGGCCCATCTTTTGGCAAGCCATACATCCTTTGCAGAACTGGATGTTCTTGCCCACAAGCGAAATCTTCTCCACTTCATTTCCGGCAGCTTTGGCACCCTCAGCAAACTTCTCAGCGAGCATGTCGCTGTTTGAGCCATGACGCAGGCTCGTAGATATTACTATTACCTTTTTCATATCGTTCAATGATGTTCAGTCTTTTTCTCGACGAGTTGATGCGCTATAACAAAAACGCCCCGCCGAATGAAGCCCTGTAAAGAGGCTTGGCGGGTTCTCGTGCTGCAAAAATACTGCTTTTTTTTATAACAGCCAAACTTTTCGACAAATCTTTCTATAAATGTAGAAAAACAAGGCTGAGTAATTAATCCGTACCTCTGAGCTGTTGCTCGAAGGTACTTCCGTTCGAAAATGCAAAGAAAAACAAGTTTTCCTTTTGCATTTTACTCACTTATCCGTACCTTTGAGCTGACGCTCGAAGGTACTTCCGTTCGAAAATGAAAAGAAAAACAAGTTTTCCTTTTGCATTTTACTCACTTATCCGTACCTTTGCAGGCAGTGAACGCCTTGGAAGGAGTCGCCGAGATAGTCTTGCAGCCCTCAATAGGCAAGCCAATAAGAGATGAATTGGATTACATTGATTGTTGCAGGAATGTGTGAAGTTGGCTTCACATACAGTCTTGGGAGAGCAAAAGGGGCGACAGGCTCCGAATGGTGGATGTGGATAGCAGCGTTTGCCTTGCTCTATGTGCTGAGTGCCGTTTTCCTTGCCAAAGCCACGCAGACGATACCTTTAGGTACGGCCTATCCCGTGTGGACCGGCATCGGAGCCGTCGGCGCTGTGATTGTGGGCATCTTCGTGTTCCACGAACCGGCATCGTTCTGGAGGTTGTTCTTCCTGACAACGCTCATCGCATCGATCATCGGACTGAAAGCCTTGTCGTAGGATGGCTGCTGAAGGCGAAATGTCAAGATAATTGCGCGATCGTTGGTGTTTTTTATCCCTTCAACACAATAAATCGGCGATTCTCGCGTTATATATAAAGATGAAGAAAAACAGACTGACACTTCTCGGCACCATCGCCACGCTCATCCTGACGATGTTTGCCTGTACCGACGACGATTCGTTCACCACGTCGCCCGGACATCTCCTTACATTCTCTGAAGATACCATCCGTATGGACACGGTGTTCTCGCGTGTGCCGACAGCTGCAAAGTCGTTCTGGGTGTTCAACCGCTCGGGCGACGGTGTGCGATGTTCGCAGGTGAAGCTCGAAAAAGGCAACCAGACGGGCTTCCGCGTCAATGTCGACGGCACCTATCTGAGCAGTACGATGGGCTACCAGACGCAGAACATCGAGATACGCAACAAAGACAGTATCCGTGTGTTTGTAGAACTGACATCGCCCGAAAATGGCCTCGAAGGGCCGCAACTCATGGAAGACAATATCGTCTTCATCCATGAGAGTGGCGATGTGCAGCGTGTCAACCTCTCTGCCTACACCTGGGATGCCGAACTGCTGCGTAATGTCGTCATCACGGGCGACTCCACCATCCGTGGCGACAAGCCCACCGTCGTGTATGGCGGCATCCGCGTAGACAGCGCTGCTACATTGCACATCCCGGCAGGCAAGACGCTTTATTTCCACAGCGGAGCGGGCATCGATGTCTATGGCAAGTTGCTCGTGGAAGGCACGGCAGAGCAGAATGTCGTGCTGCGTGGCGACCGCTTGGACCACATGTTCGACTATCTGCCCTACGACCTCGTCAGCGGACAATGGAACGGTATCCACTTCTATGAGAGCAGCTACGACAACAACATCGCCTTTGCCGACATTCACAGCACGTTCAATGGCATCGTCTGCGACTCGTCGGACATCAGCCGGACGAAGCTCGAACTGTGGAACAGCATCGTCCACAACTGTCAGGGGACGGCTCTCTCGGTGCAACATTCCACCGTCAACGCCTACAACTCGCAGCTCACCAACACCTACGGACCTTGTGCCGACCTCAACGGAGGCAACATGGTGCTGCAGCATTGCACGCTGGCACAGTTCTATCCCTTCGATGCCATGCGCGGACCGGCCTTGCAGTTCTGCAACGCCGAAGGCCGACCCATGCAGCTGGCATGTGTCAACACGCTCGTCACTGGCTATGCCGACGATGTCGTCATGGGGTCGCAGAACGATTCCACACAGGTGTTCGACTATCGCTTCATCAACTGCATCCTGCGCACGCCAAAGGTGGAGAGTGCCGACTCCGTCAGGTTTGAGAATGTCATCTGGGAGAATGTCGAGGATACCGTCGGAACGGGCGACAACCACTTCGTCTTGGTAAACATCGACACACAGCACTACGATTTCCACCTCGACAGCCTCTCGACAGCCATCGGCAAGGCCAACGCCGAATATGCCCTGCCTGCCGACCGTGATGGAAAGCCACGCGACGAAACACCCGATATCGGCTGCTACGAGTATTTCCTACCGCCCGCTGAAGCCACCGATCCTGATAAATCCCAATAATCTCAGTAAATCCTCACAAGATGAAAGAGATAAAGATAGAAACCAAGATGCAGCTCTGCCAGATGGACGAACTCTCGCCAGAGCAGCAGATGTTAGTGAACAAAGCCAAGGAAGCCACGGCCAACAGCTTTTCGCCCTACTCGAAATTCCGCGTAGGAGCAGCACTCAAGCTGGCCAATGGCGAAGTAGTGACGGGAGCCAATCAGGAGAACGCCTCCTATCCCGTAGGACTGTGTGGCGAACGGGTTGCCCTGTTTGCCGCACAAGCTCAGCAACCGGGACAACCCGTAAGGACGATAGCCATAGCAGCCCGCAACGAACGGGGCTTCACGCAAGAGCCTGTGTCGCCCTGCGGCATGTGCCGGCAGGCTATCATGGAGGTGGAAGACCGATATAAGCAGCCTATCGAAATCTTGCTCTATGGCGAAGATGGCATCTTCGTCGTCAGAAGCATCGCCGATCTGCTACCGCTCTATTTCGTCGGCGATGCGCTGAAGTAGCGTCGTCTACTCTTTGTTAGCTCGCTTCCGGTCATTGTGGTCGAGGATAATCTTGCGCATACGCATCGACTTGGGAGTAACCTCGACATACTCGTCGGCCTTGATGTATTCGAGGCATTCCTCGAGCGACATGACCGTCTTCGGAACGATGCGGGCCTTGTCGTCGGTACCCGAAGCGCGCACGTTGGTGAGCTGCTTCGCCTTACAGACGTTGATGACGAGGTCGTTGTCGTGGACATGTTCGCCCACCACCTGGCCAATGTACACCTCCTCGCCCGGATCGATGAAGAACTTGCCGCGGTCTTGCAGCTTGTCGATGGCATAAGCATAGGCAGCGCCCGTCTCAAGGGCTATCATCGAACCGTTGATTCTGCGCTGTATCTCACCCTTGTAGGGTTGGTATTCCTTGTAGCGGTGGGCCATGATGGCCTCGCCTTGGCTGGCGGTGAGCACGTTGGTGCGCAGACCGATGATGCCTCGCGAGGGGATGTCGAACTCTATATTGACGCGGTCGCCCTGGGTGTCCATCGACGTCATCTCGCCCTTGCGGCGCGTCACCATATCAATCATCTTCGATGCAAACTCCTCTGGAACGTTGATGGTCAGCTCTTCAACGGGCTCGCATTTCTGTCCGTCTATCTCTTTATAGATTACCTGCGGCTGACCCACCTGCAGCTCGTAGCCCTCGCGACGCATCGTCTCGATGAGCACAGAGAGGTGGAGCACACCACGCCCCGAGACAATCCACTTGTCGGTAGAGTCCTCGAAGGGTGCCACGCGCAGGGCAAGGTTCTTCTCCAGTTCCTTCATCAAGCGGTCGTTGATGTGGCGCGACGTGCAGTATTTTCCTTCCTTGCCGAAGAAGGGCGAGTCGTTGATGGTGAAGAGCATCGACATTGTCGGCTCGTCGATGGCGATGGGCGGTAGCGGCTCGGGGTTCTCAAGGTCGCAGATGGTGTCGCCAATCTCAAACTTCTCCAGTCCGATGACGGCGCAGATGTCGCCCGAGTCGACGTGGTCGGTCTTGACGTGCGACATACCCTGGAAGGTATGCAGCTCCTTGATCTTTGTCTTCTCCATCGTACCGTCGCGGTGGGCGATGGTGATGTTCATGCCGCCCTGTAGCGTGCCGCGGTGAACACGCCCCACGGCGATACGCCCCATATACGACGAGTAGTCGAGGCTCGTGATGAGCATCTGCGGTGTCCCCTCTATCTGGCGCGGTGCCGGTATCACCTCGATAATCTTGTCAAGCAGGTAGGTGATGTTGTCTGTCGGCTTGTTGTAGTCTTCGCCCATCCAGCCGTTCTTGGCCGATCCGTAGACAACGGGGAAGTCCAGCTGATCTTCCGTGGCATTGAGGGCGAACATCAGGTCGAAGACCATCTCGTAGACCTCTTCCGGGCGACAGTTGGGCTTGTCCACCTTGTTCACCACGACGATGGGCTTCAGTCCTATCTGCAAGGCCTTCTGCAAGACAAAGCGTGTCTGCGGCATGGGACCCTCGAAGGCATCGACGAGCAGCAGACAGCCGTCGGCCATGTTCAGCACACGCTCCACCTCACCGCCGAAGTCACTGTGTCCCGGGGTGTCGATGATGTTGATTTTCACCCCTTTGTAGGTGATGGAGACATTCTTCGAGAGGATGGTGATGCCACGCTCGCGCTCCAGGTCGTTGGCATCGAGCACCTGCGAGCTGAGATTCTGTCCGTCGCGGAAGAGATGGCCGGCCAGCATCATTTTGTCTACAAGGGTTGTCTTTCCATGATCTACATGGGCTATAATGGCGATGTTTCTAATATCCTGCATACCTTATTCTTTTTAAAACGGCTGCAAAGGTACGAAAAAATCGATTAAGCGAAGAAAGAATAAGTAAAAAACTTATTATTTTGAGTGTGAGATTTTTATTAATAAGCGAGCGAAATACAAAGGAAAAGGCAATTTTTCTTTTCTTTTTCAGCGCGAATGAATCTTTGGCGAATCCAAAGTAACATGACAAAGCAGATATTGCTAACGCTGTCCCAGTTGTTGGCGTAGCAGCAGCTGCTTATTATATATTATATAATGTACGCGCGCGCGAGAAAACCTATAGCCGATATGCTCCCATCTGGTGCTTGTCATCAGCACTCGTAATTCGTGCAAAAATGCGCTTTTTGCGACTCAATACAAGGTTATCAAGGAATTTAACTTTTATTATAAATTGACAACTTACTGTTTTTCAACGAGTTATAAAAAAGTTACAAAAACGGGCAAAAAAAAATCGAAAAAAAAGTAACGCCGTATTGAAAAAATGCTTACCTTTGCAGCGTTTTAATAAACAATGATTGTTTTACAGATTTAAAAAAGCAAAGAAAATGAAGAAATTAGTTTTTATGTTCGTAGCTATCGCAGCTATCTCTTTCGCATCGTGTGGTAACAAGGCTGAGCAGGCTCCCGTTGAGGCTGACACCGTAGCCGTTGATACTGTTGACACTGTTGCTGTTGATACTGTTGACACTGTTGCTGTTGACAGCGCTGCTGCTCAGGCTGAGTAATCAGTTGTTAAGAACAGAGAGAACAAGACCGCTGAGCCTCAGGCTCGGCGGTTTTTTTTGAAAAAAATGGCTGCAGGTTTTGTTATCTTCACGAATTGTAGTAAATTTGCAACCGAAAGAATATCGTACATATCAATATGTCACATACAAGAGAAGAAAAGTTGGAGGCTTTCGGGCGGCTGCTCGATGTGCTCGACAAGTTGAGGGTGGAATGCCCTTGGGACCGCAAGCAAACCAATGAGAGCCTGCGTCCGAATACCATAGAAGAAACCTTTGAGCTCTGCGATGCGCTCATCAAGAACGATACGCAGAACATCTGCAAAGAGTTGGGCGACGTCATCATGCACGTCATGTTCTACGCCCTCATCGGCCAAGAGAAAGGGCAGTTCGACATTGCTGACGTCTGCAACAAGGAGGCCGACAAGCTCATCTTCCGACATCCCCACGTCTATCCTCCTCAGCCGACAGAAGCAGAAGGAACGGAAGACTTCACCCAAGCCAAGACTTCCGATCAGGTGCTCAAGAACTGGGAACAGATCAAGCTGAAAGAGAAGGATGGCAACCGCAGCGTACTTGCCGGTGTGCCGGCCTCGTTGCCTTCGCTTATCAAGGCCTATCGCATTCAGGATAAGGCACGCAACGTCGGCTTCGACTGGGAAGACAAGGGCGATGTATGGAAGAAGGTGCGTGAGGAACTCGACGAGCTGGAGGCTGAGTTGAAGCATGAGGATAAGGAAAAGTCAACCCGCGAGCTGGGCGACTTCCTCTTTGCCGTCATCAATGCCG
>Ga0310695_10014826_pt1 | contig 10478 bp, 8 predicted proteins | sample RumenRJG_04DNA_FD_203882 | JGI IMG/M metagenome (GOLD analysis project Ga0310695, IMG submission 203882) | Bovine rumen microbial communities from Lethbridge, Alberta, Canada - RJG_04 (v2) (version 2) | ecosystem: Host-associated > Mammals > Digestive system > Stomach > Rumen | place: Canada... | reverse complement strand
TGTGGTCGTGGGCTTTGAAAACCACAGCGGCAAGACCTGGCTGGGCGGCGGCGTGCAGCCCCTGGGCAAGGTGCTCAGCGGCTATGGCAACAACGGGGAGGACGGCAGCGAGGGCGCACGGTATAAAAACGTATTCGGTACTTACAGTCACGGTCCCCTGCTGCCCAAGAATCCGGCGTTTTGCGACCACATCCTGTTGACCGCTCTGGAACGGAAATACGGCGCCGCAGAGCTGGCGCCCCTGGACGACACGGCGGAGCGGGCCGCCCATGACGAGGTCCTGGCCCGGCTGGGTTGAGCACCTTCGCTGTCGATCCCTTTCCCCGTCCGACAACGAATCGCAGTCACGGGAAATACCCTGTAAATTTCCCCCATTCCTCTGCTATTTCCCCGCGCATTGTGACAAATTTTTCGCCTCCCCGCGCGTATACTGGTACGCAAAGGGAGGCGAATTCTATGAAACGCTTGCTGACGGCACTGGGTCTGTTGGCGCTGGCTTTGCTGCTGAGTGCCTGTGCCAGCCGGGAGGAGCCGCCGACGCCCAACTATCTGTCCCTGATGGAGGACGCCGCCATGTCCGGGGACACGGAGGCCGGACATCTGGCGGAGTACGCCCGAAACCATCAGATCGACGAGACGCAGTCCGGGGAGGTGAAGATCTCCTTTGACGAGCTGTTCCTTCTGGCGCGGCTCATCTATGCGGAAGCCGGAGACCTGCGCTGCAGCGACGCACAGCGGATGTGCGTGGGAGAGGTGGTGCTCAACCGGGTGGCCTCCCCGGAATACCCGGACAATCTGGAGGCCGTGGTCTATCAGGAGGGGCAATACCCTGAGACCGCCACCGCCGCTTTTCAGACCGAGACCCTGCCCAACCGGGTCAGCGCCCAGGCCGCCATGCGGCTTCTGCTGGGCGAACGGGTGCTGGAGCCCCAGGTGGTCATCCAAACCCATCAAAAGCCGGGAGATGACGTCTACGTCAGCTTCTGCAACCGGCACGGCTTTCTCTACGTGTATACATATTTCTGCGCAAGCCCCAATTTAGACCTATATCTCACCACTCCCCTTTCCTCTTAAAGCGCAAAGACGCCCGGGACCTCCCGGGCGTCTTTGTCTATGCATTGTTTACTTTTTGCTCTTGATATACGCGTCGATGCTCTTGGCGCCGGTCTTGCCCGCGCCCATGGCCAGGATGACCGTAGCTGCGCCCGTTACCGCGTCGCCGCCGGCGAAGACGCCCTCACGGGAGGTCACGCCATTGTCGTCCGCCTGGATACCGCCCTTCTTGGTGGTCTCCAGATTGGGCGTGGTGGAGCGGATCAGCGGGTTGGGGCTGGTGCCGATGGCGATGATCACCGCGTCGCAGGGGAGGATCCAGTTGGAGTCCTTCACCGCCACGGGGCTGCGGCGGCCCTTGGCGTCCGGCTCGCCCAGCTCCTGCTTGATCAGCTCGATACCGGTCACGCGTCCCTCTTCGTCGCCGTGGATGGCGGCGGGGTTATTCAGCAGCATGAACTCGATGCCCTCGGCCTCGGCGTGCTCCACCTCTTCCTTACGGGCGGGAAGCTCGTCCATGCCGCGGCGGTAGGTGATATACACATGCTCGGCCCCCAGGCGCTTGGCCACACGGGCAGCGTCCATGGCCACGTTGCCGCCGCCGACGACCGCCACCACTTTGGGGTGCTTGATGGGCGTGTCGTAGTCGTCCCGATAGGCCTTCATCAGATTGACGCGGGTCAGGAACTCATTGGCGCTGTATACGCCCAGCAGGTTCTCGCCGGGCACATGCAGGAACTGGGGAAGGCCCGCGCCGGAGCCGATGAACACAGCCTCAAAGCCGTCCTGGAACAGCTCGTCCACGGTCACAGACTTGCCGATGATGGCGTTGTTGACGATCTTGACGCCCATCTTCTTCAGGTTCTCGATCTCCGCCGCCACGATCTCCTTGGGCAGACGGAACTGGGGGATGCCGTAGACCAGCACGCCGCCGGACTTGTGGAAGGCTTCGAAGATAGTCACGTCATAGCCCAGCTTGCGCAGGTCGCCCGCGCAGGTCAGGCCCGCAGGGCCGGAGCCGATGACGGCGATCCTGTGGCCGTTGGATTCGGGAGCCGCGGGCTCGGGCTTGTCCTCTTTCGCCATGTGGGTGTCGGCCACGAAGCGCTCCAGCCGGCCGATGGCCACCGGCTGGCCCTTGATGCCCCGGACGCACTTGGATTCGCACTGCTTTTCCTGGGGACATACACGGCCGCAGACCGCGGGCAGAGAGTTGGTGGAGGTGATGATATCGTAGGCGGCCTCAAAGTCGTTCTCCCGGACCTTCTCGATGAAGCGGGGGATCTTCACGCTGACCGGGCAGCCGGTGCGGCAGGGAGCGTTCTTGCAGTCCAGGCAGCGCTGGGCCTCGTTGACAGCGGCTTCCACGGTATAGCCCAGGGCCACTTCCTCGAAATTGCCGGCGCGGACCACAGGGTCCTGCTCGGGCATTTCGTTCTTCTCCATGCTCATGTTGACTTTCATGTTAGCCATTGCGCTTCCCTCCCGTGATGTTGCAGATATGCTGGGCGGCCTCGTCCTGCTCGTCCTTATAGAACGCGGCGCGCTTGAGCAGAGAATCGAAGTCCACCTTGTGGGCGTCGAAGTCCGGCCCGTCCACGCAGGCGAACTTGGTCTCGCCGTCCACGATCACGCGGCAGCAGCCGCACATGCCGGTACCGTCCACCATGATGGGGTCCAGGGAGATGATGGTGCTGATGCCGTAGGGCCGAGTCACGTCCGCCAGGAACTTCATCATGATGTCCGGGCCGATGGCGATGACCCGGTCAAACTGCGGCTTATTCTCGGCGATGTTGGCCTCGATCTCATTCTTCAGGAACACGGTGGTGAAGCCCTTTTCGCCGTAGGAGCCGTCGTCGGTGCACATGATGAGCTTGTTGGAGGCGGCCTTCAGCTCCTCCTTTAGGATCACGATATCCGCGCTGCGGAAGCCCGCGATGAAGGTCACGTCGATGCCTCTCTCATGCATCTCCTTGGCAATGGGATAGGCGATGGCGCAGCCTACACCGCCGCCGACCACGCAGACTTTTTTCAGACCCTCCATCTCGGTAGCCTTGCCGAGAGGACCGGCCAAGTCGGAGATATAGTCCCCTTCCGCCACCGTGTGGAGCATCTTGGTGGTACGGCCAGCGGCCTGCACCATAACGGTGACGGTGCCCTTCTCCCGGTCATAACCGGCCACGGAAACGGGAACACGCTCACCCTGTTCATCCAGGCGGAAAATGACAAACTGGCCGGCCTGGGCGTGCCGGGCCACCAGCGGCGCCTCGATCTCAAAAAGACAGATCGTCCTGGCGTCGTTCAAAAAACGCTTGGTCACTACTTTGTACATCTCTACACCTCTATAAAAATTGTTATTTCGGGCTTTTTATATTGTAACCGATAGGAGGATTTTAGTCAAACGATATGCCCCTTTTCTTTCCCGTCATTCTGACGAAAATATATCAACCTCGACAGTTTCGCGGTGTGATCCACTGTGGGATCGGCACTGGCAGTCATTTCATGTTCGTCACATAGCGGACCACATAATCGGCGAAGCGCCGGGTGGCAGGCCCCGCCTTACTGCCTGCCGCGATGGCGATGCCGATGGTGCGTTTGGCCTCCGGCACCAGGGGCAGCACCAGCAGCCGGTCCCGGCGCCCCTTCAGCAGCAGCTCGGGCATGATGCTCATGCCCAGGCCCTGCTCCACCATGGCGATGATGGCATAGTCGTCCTTGGTATAAAAGCGGACGTTGGGATGGACGCCCGCCGCCTCCAGCGCCCGGCGGGCATCGTGGTCAGAGCTCTCCAGCAGACTGATGAAGGGCTCGGTCTCGCACTCCACCAGCGGGAAGCGGGGATAGCTGGCAAAACGGCTGTCCTCCGGCAGGATCGCCAGCAGCCGGTCCTCCACCAGCGGGATGCACTCGCAGTCCAAAGCGCAGGGCACGGTCACGAAGCCGATATCGATGCTGCCGTCGGAGAGCCACTGCTCCACATCGTGATAGTCGCCGTTGAGCAGCTTGAATTCCACCTTGGGATAATCGGTCTGGAACTCCTTCAGCACTGCCGGCAGCCAATGCACCGCGACGGAAGTAAAGGCGCCGATGCGCACCGTGCCCGCGTCCAGGCCGCGGATCGCCGCCGCCGTCTGGTTCAGCTGCTCGGCACTGCCCAACAGCGCGTTCACCGCGGGCAGCAGCCGCTCCCCCTCCGCAGTCAGCTGTACGCCCGCACGCCCCCTTTTCAGGATCGGGAAGCCCAGCTCCTTTTCCAGACTGTCGATGCTGTGGCTTACGGCGGATTGCGTGCAGCCCAGGCTCTGCGCCGCCCGGGTCAGGCTCCCCAGCTCCACTACGGTGACCAGCGCCTCATATTTTGCCAGATTCATCTCTTCACATCCTTTATATGAATCGTTTTCATCTAAACATGAACAAAATTATATTTGTTTCTATTATACAAATCTTTTCATGGATTTCAAGCATTTTGCCGAAAGTTTCCCCTTGTACCGTAAATATTTTCCTTTATAATGCGAATTGTCAATCCCGAAAAGAGAGGTAATCCCCATGACAAGTGCTAACGTATTCATCATCATCGCTATCGTGATCTATCTGGTCGGCATGCTGGCCATCGGCGCTGCGTACTCCAAGCGCAACAAGACCTCCAGCGACTTCTATCTGGGCGGTCGGAGGCTGGGACCCGTGGTCGTTGCCATGAGCACCGAGGCTTCGGACATGAGCAGCTGGCTGCTGATGGGTGTCCCCGGCCTGGCCTATTTCTGCGGTCTTGCCGAAGCAACATGGACCGTCATCGGTCTGGCAGTCGGTACATACCTGAACTGGCTGATCGTGGCCAAACGGCTGCGCAGCTATTCCGCCAAGCTGGACGCCATCACGATCCCCGATTTCTTCTCCCACCGTTATCGTGACAAGAGCGGTCTGATCGAGGGCATTGCCGGTTTGATCATCATCATCTTCTTTGTCCCCTACACCGCCTCCGGCTTCGCCGCCTGCGGCAAGCTGTTCACGAACCTCTTTGATATCAACTATATGACGGCCATGATCATCAGCGCCGCCGTCATCGTAGCCTACTGTGCCATGGGCGGCTTTACCGCAGCTTCCGTCACCAGTCTGATCCAGAGCATCGTGATGACCATCGCGCTGATCGTGATTTTGGTCTTCGGCATTCATGTGGCCGGCGGCTGGGATGCCGTAGTGGTCAATGCCAAGACCGTCCCCGGTTACCTGAGCCTGACCTCCAGCACGGATATCTTTTCCACCGCGCCCGGCAAGTACGGCTTCATTACCATCTGCTCCACCCTGGCCTGGGGCTTTGGCTATTTCGGCATGCCCCACATTCTCAATCACTTCATGGCCATTGAGGACGGGGAAAAGCTGACGATCTCCCGTCGTATCGGCAGCATCTGGGTTGTGATTTCCATGACCGTGGCCATCGTCATTGGTTTGGTAGGCTTTGCCATGAGCCGGGCCGGCGCCATCACCACCTTTGAAAGCAACTCCGCCGCAGAGGCGATCCTGGTCAAGATCGCAGCCCTCATGAGTCAGAACGGTATCCTGCCGGCGCTGCTGGCCGGCGTCGTACTGGCCGGCATTCTGGCTTCCACCATGTCCACCGCCGACGCGCAGCTGCTGGCTGCTGCCTCCGGTATCTCTCACAACATCCTGCGCGGTGTATTCCATAAGGAGCTCTCCAACAAGCAGGAAATGACCATCGCCCGCATCTCGGTTCTGGGCGTGGCCATTCTGGGCATCCTCCTCGCACGCGATCCCAACAGCAATGTCTTCCGCATCGTGTCCTTTGCCTGGGGCGGCTTCGGCGCCTGCTTCGGCCCGCTGATGCTCTTCTCCCTGTTCTGGAAACGCTGCAACAAGTACGGCGCCATCGCCGGCATGGTCAGCGGCGGCGTGATGATCTTCGTGTGGAAGTACCTGGTCCGTCCTCTGGGCGGTGCCTGGAACATCTACGAGCTGCTCCCGGCCTTCATCGTGGCCTGCATCGCCATCGTGGTGGTCAGCCTCGCGACCAAGGAGCCGGAGGCCGAGATCGTAGCCGAGTTTGAAAACATCTGAGCTTTCGTGCAAACATAAAAATACCGTGTGCGAATCCGCACACGGTATTTTTTATCTGTATGTGAGCTTCATGCGGAACATATGTCCTGCGTCCGACTCTCCTACCACGGTGCAGGTGCTGTCCTCCACACCCCAGTGTACCCGGATCTGCTCGCCGCAAAGGGCCTCGTTCAGATACTCCGCCGTGACCTCCCGCAGTCCGCGCCGGGCGGCACAGAAGCCGGTACACTGCTCCGCCAGATCAAAATAGCGGGTGTTGTTCATGTGGCCGTTTCCGTCCAGGTATTCCTCCGGCACAGTAAACAGAGTCTCCCGATCGGTGATCGGGCGGCGGATCACGCCGGGCAGCGGCGCTTCGTTCCCGTTGGTCAGCGGCTCGATGTCCACACCCCGCTCATGGGGTGCCGCCATCTGCCGGGTCTCCCTGTCCACCACGGCCCACAGGGAACTGCCCGTCAGGATCACGGATCCGTCTGCGTCCAGCACCCGGTAAAAACGCGGGCACATGCCGTGCCGGGTCTGGCCGGGCCAGGTCTCCACCGTCAGTTCCTCCTCCGCTGCGGGCCAGCGCTCCGAGCGCACCAGATAGCGGATCACCACCCACATGACACCCAGGGCACGCATGTCCGCCTCGCCGTAGCCCAGCTCCGTGCTTTGGGCGGCGGAGGCCTCCTGCAGCAGCCAGAACAGATGCTGCGCGCTGAGCCCCTCTTCGGGGACGGTCCTCTTTTCCTGATAAACGTACATTGTGATCTTACCTCGTCCAAAGTGTATATATGCCAAATTCCTCCGCACGGAAGCCCTCGGCTTTCAGGCCGGAGCCGTCCGTCCAGGGGGAGAGGATATAACAGCAGCTCCCCTCCTCCGGTACACCGCCTCCACAGCCGAAGCGGAAGCGGGTAAAGCTTGTGGGGCTTAAGTAGGCCGCCGGGTAACGCTCGTAGGCCACAGTTGCGCGGAAGTCTTCCACCGGCGTGCCGCTGTAAAACAGCACCGTGGAATAATAGATATGTCCGTCCAGGACCACGGTCCCCTCCTGCTCCATAGCCGCTTCCAGGGCCCGGTCCAGTCCGTCGCCGAAGGCATAGCGCATCTGGGTTTGATAGCCGGAATCTGCGCGGAAATAATAGAGGCCGCAGAAGGAGCCGAACAGAAACAAATAGGCCGCCAACAGCAGCGGCGTAAGCCTGCCGTGAAACAGGCTGCCAAACCAGCGCAGCCCCACCGCCGCCAGGATGAGCAGAGGCAGAAACAGAATGTTGACCCGGTTGATGTTCACATGCACCAGCGCCCCCAGAACCAATCCCACCAGCAGCCAGATCAGCAGCAGTACAGCGGGCTTGAAATCCCGTTCCCCGTCCCGCAGCCGGAGCAGGCAGCGAAGCAGGCCCAAGAGGACAAAAGGCGGCGTCAGGATATAAAACAATCCGTAAAGGCCGCCGAAGCGCAGCATATCGCCCAAGCCCTCCCGGATGCGCTCTGCTCCCTGGACGGATCCGGCGCTGTTCCAGGGCAGACCGTCCGACTGTGTCCACAGGATGGCAAACAGATTCTTCAGATTTTCGGGGATGTGCCGAAGCGAGATCTCTCCGCTGCGCAGCACCAGCAGCTTCGGGATGGACAGAAACGGCGTGCGGATCTCCTCCATCCAGCCCAGATTCACCGCCAGGAACAGCAGCAGCGGCAGCGCCGGCAGAAACAGGAGAAGCAGCGCAACCAGCAAATAGCGGTCCGGCTTCAGCCGCCCGCGGCGGTAACAGTACAGCCCTTGGGCAAGCAGCACGAAAGGCAGGATCGGCCAGATGGTGGCATAAGCGTAGAGCGCAAGACCGTAAAGCAGGGCGGAGGGGATCAGGTATCGGCTGTCCTCCAGGCCCCGCAGGAAGAAATACGTCCCGAACAGCAGCAGGCCCGGCGCCAGATTGGACTCCAGCGCCCAGCGGCTGAGCAGGATGTGCCAGGGACAGATGGCCAGCAGCAGCATGGCCCAGAGGGCCGTCCCCCGGTCGGCACAGCGGCGCACCGTGCCGTACAGAGCGGGCAGACTCAGGCAGCCCACGATCAGCTGGGGCAGCCGTACCGCCCAGGCCTGCCGCCCGAAGAGCGCCAGGAACGGGAGCGTCAGATAGGTCTCCAGGGCGTTCATGCCGCTGCCCCAGGCCGTCAGATACACGGGCCAGGCATAACCTGCGCTGTCCATGCCGCAGCGCAGCAGGGACCAGGCCTCATAGCCTGCAAAAGCCTCATCCTGATTGAAGCCCGCCGGCAGCGCGCCAAAGCGCCACAGCCGCACCGCCAGACCCAGCAGCAGGATCAGCCAGAAAGCCCAGTGGTCCCTATGGGTGCTTATGCGCTTTGTCCGCTGTCCAGCCATAGTCCGCCTCCAAATCAAATCGCTCTCATTATAGGTCCTGATCTGCCGGGTGTCAACTTCCGCTCCACCGGGAAAAAGCCTTGCGGTTTTCAGAAGCAGCGTATGAAGCAGCGTATTATAATTTGCCCACAATCTGCTGCGAACGCGTAAGTCCGATCGTCTATAACAGGGTGGTTTGCGTTTTTTTTGCTCCCACACATACAAAAAAGCGATTGAGCCGCAGCCCAATCGCTTTTGCTTTTTCTGTTTTAATGACTGTTGAAATAGTACATGGCCGTGGTGTCGGTGAGGACCGCGTCGCACTTGCCCGCATAGAGGAAGTCGAAGCACTCGGTGGTGCCGCCCGCCACACGGGTCACCTGCCCCAGCCGCTTGGCCAATCGCGCGTCGGAATTGAGCGCCTCCATGGCTTCGGTGGTGGAACACATGGCCATCTTCTTGTTGTTCAGCCCCAGGCGGTTGTTGATCAGCGTACCCTCCCGGACCGCGATGACGATATCGTTCTCCACGTAGGGTCCATACTGGGCGTACAGCCCCTGATCCACCTCCGACTGGTTCAGCGCCACGCCGCCCCAGGCCACGTCGATGTTTCCCGAGGACAGCTCGATGTACACGTTTTCCTTTTCAATGGGCTGCATCTTCAGATTCCAGCCCAGGCGCTCGCACACGGCGATGGCCATCTCCACATCGTAGCCCCAATATTCGGAGCCGGAGATATAGGCCATGGGGAAGGAGTTGATATCGATCCCCACGATCAGGTCCCGGCTGGGGATCTCCTGCAGCTCGCCGTAGCCGTTGTCCCGCACCTTGTCCAGCGCGGCGCTGTCGCTCTCGAACTGGATGATCCTGTCGCCGAACCATTTGACAGACAGCTCGTCTACCCGCCCCTCTGCGTTCAGGGTCTTGATGGCGGCGATCACGTAATCCGCCGTGGGGTCCCCGGTACGAAAGGCCAGGGAGTAGGACTGCTCCACCAGGGTCAGAACGGTTTTTACCCGGTAGGAGCTGCCTCCGCCGCAGGCCGCGCAGCTGAGGCACAGGCACACGGCCAGCAATATTGCAATGATTTTCTTCATCCCATCACCACAGGTTCTCTCAATGTCGCGGACTGTAGTCCCGGTCCCTTGATCGGTCGGCAGTCTCCCGGGCGGCAGCTTTTCGAGCGGCGGCCCTGGCCGCGGCCCGGCGGCGGGCCGCTTTCCGTTTGCGGCTCTGCACGGCGATCAGGAGCAGGATCAGCACCAGCACGGCCAATGCCGCGATCAGCGCGGGGATCAGCCAGCGGGGCCCGTCTGCTTTTGCGTCCTGAATGGGCTCCGGTACGGTCTGCTCCGCAGGCGCAGGGGTTTCGGCGGCGGCAGGCTCCCCGGCAGGCTCAGCGGGCTCTGCCGCCGGTTCTTCCAGGGGGGCAGGCTCCGCCTGGGCGGCAGCCACCTTGTCCGCTTCCAGCTGCGCCGCTTTGGCATCCAGCTCCAGGGCGTAGTCCGCCAGGTATTCGCCGATCTCCGCCATCCGCAGCTGATACTCGCCCACGTTGCGGGTCATGACCGTAACGATGATCGGCGTCGGCGTATAGACGATAGCGGCGATATGGTCGTTCTTGTTGCCGTTGGGCTCCTCATAGGAGCCGTACTTCTGGGCCACATCGAAGCGGCCCTTCAGGCGGATATTCAGATAATTGTCCGGCTGGGCCGGGAGCAGGTATTCGATCACATGGGGAAACTGCTCCTCACCGCCCTCGCAGAGTGTCCGCATGATCTGGGTCATATAGCGGGCCGTGTAGTAGCTGTTTACAAAAAAGTCCTCGTCGAAGTAGTCTTCCGGCAGATCGGTGAAGCGGATGGTCATGTCGCTGCACTTGCCCATATATGTACCGCCCAGATAATCCACCATGGCGTGGCCGCTGTCGTTGTTGGAGTAGGTCAGCGCCGTGGATTCCCAGTACTGCAGAGGCATGCCCAGCACGTTGCTGTCCTGGCTC
>Ga0310695_10014824_pt1 | contig 10479 bp, 7 predicted proteins | sample RumenRJG_04DNA_FD_203882 | JGI IMG/M metagenome (GOLD analysis project Ga0310695, IMG submission 203882) | Bovine rumen microbial communities from Lethbridge, Alberta, Canada - RJG_04 (v2) (version 2) | ecosystem: Host-associated > Mammals > Digestive system > Stomach > Rumen | place: Canada... | reverse complement strand
AACACAGTCTTCTCATTTGGATCGTCGGTCATCACACCCAACATAGCACCATAGGGTACGTTGATACCTGTATAGACGGTCATCATCATGATATAGGTGACATACGCCCAGATGAGTTTGGTACCATATTCCCAGTCAGGGGTGGTGAACAGCAGGATACCGCAGATAGAGAACAGCGGTGCTACCCATAACAAATACGGACGGTACTTACCCCACTTCGTATTCGTACGGTCAGCGATGATACCCATCATCGGGTCTGAGACAGCATCCCAGATACGTGTTACAAGCACCAGCACACCGGCGTCAACTAGCGACAATCCGAAAATGTTAGAGTAGAAGATCGGCAGGTAGTATGAGAACACCTTCCAGAAGGTTGATGACGACATATCACCAAATCCGTAACCGATCTTTTCAATCAATGAAGTCTTTGCCATGTTGATTTAAAGTAATTAATGATTCCTATTTTTTGCTATCAATTGCTTGATGGTCTCCACACTGGCGGCGGTGGTATAACCGTCCTCAGGGGTGTTCATACAGTAGTCCACAAGCTTGTCGATCGTCGAGGTAGCCACATGCATACGGGTGTCAGCCGAAGCGTAGTAGATGAATACCTTACCGTCAGCATCGGCAATCCAGCCGTTGGCGAAGGCCACATTCATCACGTCACCCAGATACTCGTCACCTTCGGGCACGAGGAAGAAACCACCTGGACGGGCAATCACCTTCGTGGGATCGTCGAGGGCTGTCATATACATGTAGAGCACGTAGCGCAGACCATCGGCCGTGGCACGCACGCCGTGGGCTAGATGCAGCCATCCCTTTGCGGTCTTGATGGGATGGGGTCCCTCACCGTTCTTCACCTCGGTGATGGTGTGGTACTTGCGCTCGTAGATAATGGCCTCTTCCTTGATCTCGGCGTTGGTAATGTCATCGACGAGTGCCCAACCGATACCACCGCCTGAACCAGTGTCGATGAAACCGTCCTGTGGACGGGTATAGAAGGCGTATTTCCCATCGACGAACTCTGGATGGAGCACCACGTTACGCTGTTGCGACTTGGTCTTCAGGTCGGGCAGACGATACCAGGTCTTCAGGTCCTTCGTACGGGCGATGGCTGCTGTGGCAGTGGCTGCACTGAGGTTGCCGGGTTGTGAGTCATCGTGACGCTCAGCACAGAACACACCGTAGATCCAACCGTCCTCATGTTGTGTGATACGCATATCATAGATGTTCGTGGCGGGAATCACGTCGTCAGGCATGGTAATGGGCTCGTCCCAGAAACGGAAGTTATCAATACCATTGGGTGACTCGGCCACTGCGAAGAAACTCTTGCGGTCGGCACCTTCTACGCGCACCACGAGCACATACTTGCCGTTCCACTTGATGGCACCGGAGTTCAGGGTGGCGTTACACATGATGCGCTGCATCAGGTAGGGGTTGTCTTGCTCGTTGAAGTCATATTTCCACTCCAGAGGCACGTGGGCCGCTGTCAGAATGGGATTCTTGTACTTCTCATAGATACCATTACCCCACTCAACGGGTTCATTCTTCTGGCTCAGCAGCTCTTCATGATGTTGGCGCAGAGCGGCCACCTTCTTTTCAAATTCTGTCATATCTTAATTTTCTTTTTTACGATGGTTATTAATTGTATATTATTCTGCGATGTCCTTCAGGAACAGCGTCTTGTCGGCGTTATAAAACGCGATGAAAGAGGGAGCGTCGGGCTTCGAGGTCGAAGGACCGAACCACTCTTCCTTATAATTACGCCAGGTAAGCAGGTAACTGATGGGATAGTTCTGCACAGCAGGCAACAGGGTTGTTGACCACCAGTCTGGCTGCGTCAGGTTCTTCATACCGGTCTCTGTCATGGCGGGTATCAGACCGTGAGCCTGAGCCACCTCACAGAGCACCTGCAGGTTCTGCTTCGTACGGGCAATGAAGATATCTTTCTCCTCTGGTACCCACTGATAGCCGTCGAGACCGATCATATCTACACGGTCATCACCGGGATAGCGGTCAAGCAGGCGCTCTGCCGTCAGGTTGTCCTGACAACCGGGTGAGTACGACCACACGAGGTTGTCGAAACCGTCGGCCTTCAGTTTGTCCTGCAACAGGTTCCACAGGGCCTTGTACTCATCGACTGAACAGAGTTTCTCGCCCCACCAGAACCAAGAACCGGAGTTCTCGTGCCAAGGACGGAAGATGACGGGCACCTTCTTCCCGTCAGCGGTCTTCAGCGTGGCCAGGAAATCACTCACACGTTGCATCCAACCTTCAAATTTCTCGCGCGTCAGACTGTCGGTCAGTATCTTCTTCACAACAGCAGAGTCTCTGACATCCCAAGCCGTTCCTTCGGGGAACTTCTGCCCGGCATTACCACCGCCGTCGATAGTCGTTACTGGATTACGTGGATGCCAACTCAGGGTCACGATACCACCGCGCAGGTGGTGGGCGATGATCTCTTCGGTCATGCGGGTGAAGGGCACACTGTCAAGGTTCTTCTGGTCGCCCATCTCAATACCGCCCAGGTCGAAACCCATAATGGCGGGATAGTCACCGCAGACGTTCTTCACGTCGCTCGAGTCTTTCTGATATTCCCAGGTCAGACCGTACATCGGGTCGTCCTGGTGGCCATACATAATACCTTTCTTTTGGAGTGAGTCCAGACGCTCCAACAACTGCTGGGCCGTTGTCTTCTCTGGCTCAGCCTGTTTCTGTCCGGCACATGCAACCAGCGTCAATGTGGTTACTGCTATGATGATAGTTTTTTTCATATGGTCTTTTCTATATTTACGAATTCAACAGTCTTTTCCCTATCTCAGCTTCATCTGTTTGAGCAGCCAGTTCTCCCATTCGTCCCACTGTTCCTGGAACCAGAAGTGCCAGGTGGCCTGATAGGGCACGATCTCCTTGGGGCCCTTCACGGTGTTATAGGTCTCCCAGGCGGTCGTCGGGGGTACCACGTCGTCGTTGTAGCCGAACGAGAACCACCCTTGCTGCTGGTCGGTGATCAGTCGGGCGAAGTTGATGCCGTCGTAGTAACGCGACACCTCGATCTGCTTCTCCTGTCCCTTACCTTTATTATAATAGAAATAGTGGGGCCACCCACAGGCGATGCCTTTCAACGAGTTCGTATGGTCACAGAGGGCAGCATGCACCGGGGCATAGTAGGTGATGCGCTTGTCAAGACCGGCAGTCGCCAACGACAGGAAACCACCCTGCGACGAACCCGTCACGCCGAGTTCTTTACCGTTCCACGGGGTATATTCCTCAATATAGTCAAGCGCACGGATACAACCGAGTATCACACGTTTGTAATAGTTCTTGTCGCGGTCGTCCATATAGAACTCCCAGTACCAGTTCAGTGCCCCATGGAAGATGTCGTCATACACCTTCTGATCCATCGTCACGGGGATACCGTGGATACCGATCTCCAAGGTGATGGCACCCTGGGCAGCCGTCCAGATATCACCACCATAGGGGCGCACACCGGCACCAGGCACACGCAACAGGGCGGGATACTTCCCTTCCTTCACAGGTACACTCAGGATGCCATAGGTGCGATAGCCGGGCTGCATGTTCTGGAACGACACCTCATACACGTTCACGTCTTTCGTGCATCGCTCGGGCAACAGCCGCTTCGTCGGGTCGAGTTCTGTCTTGCGGGCTTCCTGGATAGCGTTCTGCCAGAAGTCCGTAAAGTCCTTCGGCATCACGGTCGAGGGCTGCAACTGCTCGGGCGAAAAAGCTGCCCCACAGGCGCCTTTGTAGTCCTTGCCACCGACGTGAGCGGTCACATCGACTCGATAGAAGCCGGGCTGTTTCATCGTACCAGTCAATTTCAGCGTACCGTCCTTCAGCACGACGCTTTTCTTGACATCCTGATACATCTCCGGTCCAGCCTGGTAGTCGATGCTCACATGGTCAAGCAACGTACCTGATTTCAGCACGCTGATGACGAAGGTCGCCTGCTCTCCCGTCTTGTAAGTCCAGTCCTGATGGTCTGGCTGTACCATCACCACGATACTGTTCCCACGAATCTGCGCCGACAGCGACACCGTCGCCATCAGGCATAAGAGTAAAGTCAGAATTTTTTTCATCAGTCTATAGTCTTAAATTCGTTTAAGTTATCGGGGGCAAAGGTACGACAATATTTGCAAACTGCGGTACTTTTATTTGCTCAATACTTACACTATTTAGTCAATTTGTTCATTCGCTCCACCTGATGCTTGATGACGGCCAGTGTAGAGGCATCTCCAGCGAACACCGAGTTCAATCCTTGAGCCTCCTGGGCAGGGTCGTTGGTATAGTCGTCACCGGGCTGCCACTGTTCGTGTGCGGGCTTGGCCAGTCCGCCCCAGCCCCAGAAGTTACAACCGGCAAAATAACCGCCCTGCTCGGCATTGTCGCCCACCAGTGAGAACACGTAGTCATAGAAACCGTCTCGTCCCTTGGTCGGGGTGTCGAGGGTAAATTTGAAACCGTCTCTCGGATAACCGAACTCTTCCATCACCAGTGGCTTCTTGATCTTGTCGCAGATGGCCAGATGGCGGTCGATGTATTCCTTCGTATTGGCCTCTGCCCGCGGCAGGTTCTCAATCAGTGAGTCGGCCTTCGCCCAACCCCAGTTGTAGGGCCAGAGGTGGATGTTACAGTAGTCTATATTAGGGTCACTGCAGATGCGCTCCCAGGCGTCGAAGTCGCCCTCACACCCCCAGGCGCCCTCAGAACCGACGGAAATCAGATGGTTCGGGTCGAGTTCACGGATGAGGGCCGACGCCTCGGCGAGCCATTTCTCAAAGGCGGGCAGTGCTTCTTTCGAGAAGGCTCTCGGCTCGTTGCCGATCTGCCACGACATGATGGCAGGATCGTCCTTATAGGCCAATCCTGTATAGCGGTTCGTGCGCGAGAGGATGAAACGCACATAGTCGTAGAACAACTGATGGGCCTTCTCGTTGGTCGCATATTGACTCATGGCCTCCATGAAGGCGGGATAGCCGACGTCGTCGGGACGTGGCTGCTTGCCTGCACCGGCATGCTCCAGATAGAAGCCGTAGCCTCCACTCCACTCCCATGAGTTGTTCAGATAGAGCACAGCCACCATATCGCGTTTGCCGAGTTCTTGCAACAGGTAGTCGAGACCGGCCAGAATGGTGTCATTATACACGCCCGGTGCCTCTTGCAGCGTCGGCTCCACCTTGGTCTTCACACCGCGCTCGCCATCGCTTCCCACGAGGATACGTAGGTTGTCGATACCCATCTCCTTCATCAGGTCGAGCTCCTTGCCGAGCCTCTCTCGGTCTCCTCCTTGCCCTTCTGAGCCGAGGATAGCACCGTACCAGAAGTTAGTACCTACATAATAATAGGGCTGGCCATTTTTCACGAAGTGTCCGTTCTCTACACGGACGAAGTCCTGTTGGCGCTCCTGCGGTTTCTGCTGACAGGCAGAGACAAGCACCGCAGTCATGATAGTAAGGAATAGTTTTAGTTTCATCGTTTATGGGTTTCTCTTATATTATCTTTGACTATGATAACGGATCAGTCCGGCCATCGGTGTCTTCAGGATGGTACCGATGTGGAAATTTAGATGCTCAGCAGCCTCTTTCAGTTCGTCCTGATAGTGCCAGGCCACACTACCCACAAACGATACGGGGAGGTCGCTACGGTTGTAGGATTTGATGTGGAGGCGTAGGAAATCCTCAAAATTATGCACGACGACAGCACGCACACCGGCATCGTCAAGGTGGGCTGAGATAAACTCTGAGAGCGATGCCAGGAAACGGTTAGCTAGGGGTTCACGATAGACACGCTTGATGATTTCTGCTAGGTTGAGCTTCGTCTCACGTTCAAAGGTCTGTTTGATTTCTTCTGACAAAACACCACCATACAGATCATGAATAAAACGTTTCCCAAGGACAGCTCCACTTCCCTCGTCGCCGAGGATATAACCCAAGGCAGGCATATGGTCCACGATGGCATTTCCATCATAAAGGCAAGAATTAGCGCCTGTTCCTAAAATACTGGCAATGCCTTCGTTACGACCACAAAGTGCACGTGCAGCACCGAGCAGATCACTATGTGCTTCGATGACACTGGCCTGCGGAAATGTCTCCTTCAGCAACGACTGCATCAGGGGTTCCATCTCTGGTCTTACGCCACTGCCATAAAAATAGACAGCCATCGGGAACTCCGGTGTCAGGATGGCCGCGCTGCGCAACTTCTGCACCTCGGGGGTAGAACCCATCACACCGACGAACTCTTCACGCAGGACCTTGACAATCTCCTCACGCGACTGATGCACAGGATTGATGCCTTGTGTCTTAATAACTACGGGCTGGGTACTGCCTATGACAATCGCCCAGTCGGTCTTTGTACTTCCACTATCAGCTATTAGAATCATGATAATTATTGTTTTACAGTTAGGCGACCTTTTTAGAGGTTCTGGCTGCAAAAGTAATCAAAAAAGATTTAAATCCGCAAGATTGTCGCAACTTTTTTCTTATAAATTTGATTTTTTGCGTACCTTTGCACGGTTAAAATCAAAGAGCATAGAAAAAAAATGATGAAACGCTTATTAATCATACTGCTGGTGGCACTGGGAGCGGTCACCGAAGCAAGTGCTGTGCTGAAGGAGAAAGACCTCGAACAGACACTCACCATCCTTCAGGCCGAACTGGAGCAATACAACAACGAACTGACAGTACGGTCAGTACGACGACAGGAACGCACCAAGACGATGATCACCCAGCTGTTGCTCACGCTGAAGCAGGCTGACCAGAATGCGCTGATGCTCTACTCACAGCAGACAGACAACGTGTTCGACATGACTTACGCCTGTCAGGAGGCCACAAAACAGTACCGGGAGTTCCACAAACGACAACTTCCCTTCGCCCTCTTCCTGGAGAAGAACCAAGCCGACTTGGCTCGATACGACAGCATCATCATCCGTCTGGAGTCGATGCCCGACATGATGACTACGAAGTATGGCAGCAGTCGCCGCGACTCTTGTTTGACACTGGCCCGTAACATCCGCAACACACTGGCCCGCAACCAACAGATGCTGAAGCGTAACATCCGCTACTACAATCAGGCGGAACAACGGCTGAGCGAACTGAACAACTACGCCCAGAAGCGTTATACCGACATCCAACAGAGCATCTTCATCAATGGTGGCGACAGCTACCCCACCCTGCTGAGCAACCTCGGAAGGCGTTGGAGCACGATGACGGAGACCGTCAAGAAGAAATACACGACCAACAACAACGACAACTCACAGTGGAGCGCACAGTGGATCTTCGGTATGTTCATCGGTATCGCCATCTATATCATCCTGGCCATCGTACTCAACTTGCTCTTCTTCCGTTTCCTGATGCCCCGACGGTATAAGACGGAGGACTTCAAGCGCAAGCAGACGGCCATCACCATGGCCACTACGACCATCACCTTCGCCCTGATTCAGGGTCTTCTGATGGGTAACTCGACGCAGAACTTCCTCATCATGGCTTCGAACCTGCTGGTGGAGTATGCTTGGCTGCTGGGTGTGATCCTCATCTCACTGCTGCTCCGTGTAAAGGGCGACCAGATAGGCTCGGCTTTCCGTATCTATGCCCCACTCATCGCGATGGGTTTCATCGTCATCGGCTTCCGTATCATTCTGATACCCAACGAACTGGTGAACATCGTACTACCACCTATTCTCCTTGCTTGCGCCATCTGGCAATGGGTGGTCATCAGGCGCCACAACAAGAACATCCCGAAGTCGGATATCTTCTATACTTATGTCTCACTCGTGGTGTTCATCGCCAGCGTCTGCTGCTCATGGACGGGTTATACACTGCTGGCCGTACAACTGCTCATCTGGTGGATCATGCAGCTGACATGCATCCTGACCATCACTTGCATCAGCCGTTATCTGGAACTCTACGCCATCAGGAAACGGTTCAACGCCAAGCCGGTGACGCAGACCTGGCACTACAGTTTCATAGGGAAGGTGGTGATGCCTGCACTGAGCGTAAACTCGGTGATGCTGAGCATCTACTGGGCCGCAAAGGTGTTTAATCTGAGCGAACTCTGCTGGCGTATCTTCAAATATAATTTCATCGACCTAGAGAACCTGCAGGTGTCGATCCTGAAACTCTCGATGGTCATTACGATGTGGTTCCTCTTCCGTTGGATGGCCCGTACCATCCTGTCCTTGCTGCGCATGCACTACCAGAACAGCGACCCCTCGACAGCCGCCTCACGTGAGGTGATGGGTAAGAATGTCATACAGGTGTTCGTATGGGGCGTCTGGCTGATGATTTCGCTCTCACTGTTCCATATCAGCGTGGCCTGGTTGCTGGCCATCTCAGGTGGTCTGTCCACTGGTATCGGTTTCGCCTCGAAAGACATCATCGAGAATATCTACTACGGTGCCACACTGATGACTGGACGCATCAAGGTGGGCGACTGGATCGAGGTCGATGGGCGTATGGGTAAGGTATCCTCCATCAGCTATACCTCGACGGTCGTCGAGTCGCTCTACGGCGAGGTGATTACTTTCCAGAACGCACAACTCTTCACAAAGAACTACAAGAACCTAACGAGGAATCACGGCTATGTACTGGCTGTGGTACCCTTCGGCGTGGCCTACGGCTCTAACCTGCGTCAGGTGACCACCCTCGTCGAGGATGCCCTGAACAACTTGCACCACAAGTGGATGGACAAGTCGAAACAGGTGAAATGTGTCTGCTCGGAGATGGCTGAATCGAGCGTGAACTTCAACCTCTTCATCTGGGCTGATGCCCCGAAGAAGTCGTATGTGGTGAGCGATGTACTGAAATGTGTCTATGAGACGCTCAATGAGAACAACATCCAGATTCCGTTCCCTCAGCGCGACATTCACATAGTGAAAGAATAAAAAAAACGAGAAAAATTTGGCGGTATTGAATAAATTCCGTATTTTTGCATCATCATATGGACAATAAGACTACGATTATAGCAGGTCCTTGTGTCATTGAGTCGGCAGAACTGCTCGACACAGTGGCACGTAAGTTGGTGGAAATCAACACCAAACTAGGGACTGACATCATCTTCAAGGCCTCGTTCGACAAGGCCAACCGTACCTCTATCCACTCTTTCCGCGGACCAGGTTTGGAGCGTGGTCTTCAGATGCTGGCCGACGTGAAGGCGAAATATGGACTCCGTCTGCTGACCGACATTCACGAGAGCTGTCAGGCTGCCGCCGTCGGTGAGGTGTGCGACGTCCTGCAGATACCAGCCTTCCTGTGCCGACAGACCGACTTACTCGTGGCTGCTGCCAAGACTGGGCGCACGGTGAACATCAAGAAGGCGCAGTTCCTGAGTGGCAAGGATATGAGATACCCCGTAGAAAAAGCCCACGAGGCTGGTGCTAAAGAGGTATGGCTCACGGAACGTGGTAATATGATGGGCTACAACAACCTGGTGGTTGACTTCCGCAACATCCCCGACATGCTGGAACTGGTACCGACGGTGATCATGGACTGTACACATAGCGTGCAGCGACCGGGTGGCAGTGACGGTAAGACAGGGGGCGACCGCCGTTTCGTACCTCAGATGGCGATGGCTGCAAAGGCCTTCGGTGCCACAGGCTTCTTCTTCGAGGTGCATCCCGACCCTGACCGTGGTCTGAGTGATGCGGCCAACATGTTGGAACTGGCTCATCTGGAATCGCTCATCACCAAATTGGTAAATGGATAGTGACATGAATAGTAGAGAATACGCGATACAGTGTTTTAAGGACGAGGCAGAAGCCGTGTTGGGCCTCATCAAACAGCTGGACGACAGCTTTGAGGGGGCCGTCAGACTGATGTACGAGTGTAAGGGCAAGATCATCGTGACAGGTGTCGGCAAGAGCGGCCATATCGGAGCGAAGATTGCCGCCACCCTCTCGAGCACAGGCACCCCTTCATTCTTCATCAACCCGCTCGACGTGTTCCACGGTGACCTGGGCGTGATGACTGCCGACGATGTGGTGCTCGCCATCTCTAACTCCGGACTGACCGACGAGCTGCTGCGCTTCATCCCGATGGTGCTCCACATGCACATTCCCATCATCGGCATGAGTGGCAACCCTCAGTCTCTGTTGGCCAAGTACAGCACCATCCATCTGAACGTTGGTGTCGAGAAAGAGGCTTGCCCCATGAACCTCGCTCCCACCAGTTCGACCATGGCACAACTTGCAATGGGCGACGCACTGGCCATCGCACTGATGGAGAAACGCAACTTCCAGCCACGCGACTTCGCACAGTTTCACCCGGGTGGTGAACTGGGTAAGCGCCTGCTGACAACGGCTCAGGACGTGATGTTCAAGGACGATCTGCCTGTGCTGCCACCGGAGATGCACCTCGGCGAGGCTATCATCCTCGTGAGCAAGGGCAAACTCGGGTTGGGTATCGCTGAGGTGAACGACGAGATTGTTGGCCTCATCACGGATGGTGACATCCGCCGGGCCATGGA
>Ga0310695_10014823_pt1 | contig 10480 bp, 7 predicted proteins | sample RumenRJG_04DNA_FD_203882 | JGI IMG/M metagenome (GOLD analysis project Ga0310695, IMG submission 203882) | Bovine rumen microbial communities from Lethbridge, Alberta, Canada - RJG_04 (v2) (version 2) | ecosystem: Host-associated > Mammals > Digestive system > Stomach > Rumen | place: Canada... | reverse complement strand
AACGGCACGGCATCACCGCGCTGATCGGCCCGAACGGCGCCGGCAAAACCACCTTCTTCAACCTCATGACCGGTTTCGACACCCCGAACACCGGCACCTGGGAATTCGACGGCAAACCGCTGAAATCTGAATCTCCGGAGCAGGTGGCGCGCATGGGCATGGTCCGCACCTTCCAGCTGACCAAAGTCATGAGCCGCCTGACCGTCATGGACAACATGCTGCTGGGCGCCCCCGTTCAACCGGGTGAAGGCATGCTCACAGCGCTGTTTCCTGCCCGTTGGCGCAAGCAGGAGGAGAAAAACCGCGAAAAAGCCGAACGTCTGCTCAAGCGCTTCCTGCTGTGGAAGAAGAAGGATGATTTCGCCGGATCGCTTTCCGGCGGCCAGCGCAAACTGCTCGAAATGGCGCGAGCGCTCATGAGCGACCCGCAGCTGGTCATGCTCGACGAGCCGATGGCCGGCGTGAACCCCGCGCTCAAGCAGTCGCTGCTCGACTGCATCATGGCGCTGCGCGAAACCGGCACGACTGTGCTGTTCGTCGAACACGACATGAATATGGTCCGGCATATCGCCGATTGGGTGACGGTCATGGCGGAAGGCAAGATCGTGGCCGAAGGCGTGCCGAAGAACGTGATGTCCGACCAGGCGGTCATCGACGCGTACCTGGGAGCCCGCGCGAACATCGACTTGGGCGATGACGCGGCGCTTGAGAAGCTTGAGGAGGAACAGCATGAGTGACGTAACAGTAAGCGAACGCGAAAACCCCACCGCCGCTGCCGGCACGGATACGCCCGCGGAAGGCACGCTGCCGCGCTCGCAAGTGCATGTCGGTGAACCGGAAGGTGACCCGCTGATGGATGCGCAGGATCTGATTGCCGGCTACCTGCCGGGCGTGAACATCCTCAACGGGGCGTCACTGACCTTGCATGATGGCGAGATTGTCGGCATCATCGGACCGAACGGTGCCGGCAAATCAACCCTGCTCAAATCCCTGTTCGGTCTGGTGCACATCCGGTCCGGCAAACTGCTGCTGCGCGGCGAGGACATCACGAATATGCGCGCCGACAAGCTGGTCTCGCGCGGCGTGGGCTTCGTACCGCAGACGGAGAACGTGTTCCCGTCGCTGACCATCGAGGAGAACCTGCGGATGGGGGCGTTCCAAGCGCCGAAACTGTTCAAGGAACGGTTCGAATACGTCAGTTCGATCTTCCCGAAACTCGCCTCGCGCAAGGACCAATTGGCCGGATCGCTGTCCGGCGGCGAACGGCAGATGGTCGCGATGGGCCGCGCGCTAATGATGAAACCGTCTGTACTGCTGCTTGACGAGCCGTCCGCCGGCTTGTCGCCGATGCTGCAGGACGAGACCTTCATCCGTGTGAAGGAAGTCAACAGAGCCGGGGTTTCCGTGGTGATCGTCGAGCAGAACGCCAGCAGATGCCTGCAGATCTGCGACCGCGGGTACGTGCTCGACCAAGGCCGCAACGCCTACTCCGGGCGCGGCCGCGACTTGCTCAACGACCCGAAGGTCATCTCCCTGTATCTGGGCAACCTCGAGGAGACGGTCGAGGAAGAAGGTCGGTAGACGGGGCGGGGGGCGGCGCCGGGGCATGTTGCTCGGCGCAGTGCCGAGCAGATCGCTGCCCGATTCGCACAGTGCGGAACAGTAACCGACCAAGGACGGGGGCGAAGCGGGGGACGTTCTGAGACCAGCCACCATAACACCGCATGATTCCTGCGGCCGGTGATTTGTTGATTTCGCTCTCGTGCCCGCGTTCCTTGGTTACTGTTCCACACCGTGCATGGTCATGTCAGATTCCGCAGGTGTGGCCGATGCGGCGACGCCCGGCCCCGGCTCGCCCTGCCGCTCTGGTTCCTGAATCCGCGGAATACCGCCAATCCTCCGCCTGCATCGGCAGCGCGTCCCTCACCGCCATCCTCGCGCATCCCATGGTTACCTTTCCGCACCGTGGGTCTGGGTGCCCGGCTCGGCTTGAGCGGAGGAGAATGGAGCCAACTGCGGGAGTCGTTATCGGGGCCGGTGAGCGGTCTGATCATGCCGCTGCCATGTCCCGGCTCCCAAGGCACAGCCCAACCCACCACCGTGGCGCCATCATCGTGGGGCTATCATCGCGGGACTTCTCGCGTGATTCGTGATTTGTCCCGTAAACTCCCAACGGGTTGATATTGGGCGTGTTGGTATTCCAACGTTTTCCTTGTCACATTATCGCCGAATCCCGTTTTCACGGATAAACTCCCGGGCATTTATCCGTCTTCTCGTGTTTTCGTCCGGAACTCCCGCGTTCCCCCCCCGTATCCCTGATGCGCCGACGGCTCCTCGCGCCCGTGCCGCCGCTGTGCGTGCCAGCCCCGCACTTCGCCTTGCTTCGCCGCGCATCGGTTTCTCGGGGTGCGGCCGATTCCCAGGTGTGTCCGTTTCGCTTACTTGTGCCCGCCCGATTCCGAGCCCATCGTCGTGGGACTTTTCGTGTGATTCGCGGTTTGGCTTGTGAATTCCCAGTGGGCTGATATTGGGTGTGTTGGTGTTTCAACGTTTTCTTTGTCACATTATCGCCGGATCCCGTTTTCACGGATAAACTCCCGGGCATTTATCCGCCTTCCCGCGTTTTCGCCGGGAACTCCCGCGTTTCCCCGTATTCCTGATGCCGATGCCCGTCGCCGACAACTCCTCGCGCCCCGTGCCGCCGCTGTGCGCGTCTCCGTCCCGCACCTCCGCCCCCGCAACATTTCCTATTGTTTTCGCACGTCACCGCGAGGAAACATCCGGCACACGCCCGTGTTGCAAACCGCGCTTAGATTCACGGGTAAACGAAGCGATGAACCGGTAAGGCCTTCTGGTTGGCCACATCATCGTAATGTCCAACCGCCGCTTCGCAGCAACGAATCAGCATGGGAGAGAGGAATTGATCATGCGATATTCAACATCATCAGCATCATCAACACCGTCGCCGTCATCACGCAAATCGGCGAAACGCACCCTTATGTGCGCCACCGCCGCCGTCGCCGCACTGACCCTGGCATTGTCCGGCTGCGGCTCCTCGTCGTCAAGCGGGTCGGCGTCCAGCAGTTCGAACGACGGATTCGTGCTCGGCGCGCTGTTCCCACAGACCGGCTCGCTGGCGTACATGTCCCCGCAGGAGGAAGGCGCGGTCAAGCTCGCCCTCAAGGACATCAATGATGCGGGCGGCGTGCTCGGCAAGAAGGGCACGTCGGTGAGCGCGGATACTTCGGACGCCGATCACGCGGACCAGAACACGTCCGGCACCCAGTCGGTGCTGTCCAAGAAGCCGTCCGCGATCATCGGTCCGGCGTCCAGCTCCGTGGTCAAGAACGTGTACAAGGAGATTTCCGCGGCAAAAGTCCCGCTGATTTCCATGGGCGCAACCTCCGCGAGCCTGTCCGGCGTTGACCCGTATTTCTTCCGCACGGTCGCTCCTGATAGCGTGCAGGGTGCGGTGCTTGGCAACGTGATCGCCCAGGATGGCGTGCAGAAACTCGCCATCGCCTCGTTCAACGATGATTACGGCACTGGCCTGCGCGACACCATCGCCAAGACCGCCGAGGCTGCGGGCGTGGATGTCGTCTACGGCAAGGATCAGGCCTTCGACCCGACCGAAACGAACTTCTCCTCGCTCGTGTCCACCATCAAAGCCTCCAACCCGGATGCCATCGCGATTATCGCCTTCGACCAGACCAAGGCGCTCATCAAGGAAATGATCAGCCAGGGCATTGATACCACGAAGCTGTATCTGGTCGATGGCAATACCTCCGACTATTCCGACACGTTCGACAAGGGCACGCTCAAAGGCGTGACCGGCACGATTCCGGGCGCTCATGCGAGCGCGGACTTCCAGAAGAAGGTCAAGTCCATGGAAAGCAGCGTCAAGGATTACACCTATGCGGCCGAAACGTATGACGGCGTGATCCTGTTCGCGCTCGCTGCTCAGAAGGGCGGCAAGGCCGATGGCGAGACCATCCAGAAGAACCTGCTCGCGGTGTCCGGCGCGAACGGCGGCACGAAGTGCAAGTCCTACAAGGAGTGCGTGGCGCTGCTGAAGGATGGCAAAGATATCGAATATGTCGGACAGACTGGTATCGGACCGTTCAACAAGAACCATGATCCGAGCTCCGCGAATATCGGCGTGTACAAGTTCGGTGAGGACAACAAACCGGTGTTCGACCACGTCCAGTCCGGTAAGGTGGCGTGACCGGCGGGGGACGCCCTGTTCCGTCTGATATGACGGGCCATCGATGACCGGTGTCGCAAGCACGTGATCGCTTGCGACACCGGTTTGTCGTGTTCGCGATGCTTGTCACGCTCGCCACGCGTTTGATGCTTGCGGTACCATGGGGGATTGCCGCATATCGCGGTGATGCGAGTAAGTATGGCGGGTGTTTCGCCGCATGATTGTTCGGGAGTGACAGATGGCAGAACATAAGGGACGGGACGTCGGGGTCCCGGACGTGGACGGCGTCACTGCGCTGACGGACGCGCCCGGCGGGATCGGTTCGGCCCCGGCACACGAGCCGAAGCCCGAAACGTTGGCAATCCAGAGAATCAGATCAGAGGCCGGGCCTGTCGGCGCAGCCGCCTCGCCGAATCCGCCGCAGATCTCTTTGGCCCCTATCAAGAAGCTGCGCGCACAATTCAACCCGCTGGCGGACGGCTTGGTGTACCTTGTGGTGTTCATCGGCGGGTTTGTCGGGACTGCCGCGCGCTATGGGCTGTCGGCGTTGTGGCCGGCTCATGATACGGGATTCCCGGTGGCGACGTTCGTCGCGAATATGGCCGCGTGCCTGCTGTTTTCCTTGCTGACCGAGACGATGGCGTCCGCGTCGTGGCTTCGCCGCCGGGTGCGGCAGCTGACCAGCCGCGGGCTTGGGCTGGGGTTATGCGGCGGATTGTCGACGATGTCGACGGTGATGCTGGAGGGCCTGCGTGACATCCTCGGCCACGATCCATGGATGGCGGTCTCGTATATGCTTGCGAGCATGGTGGGTGGCGTGCTGTGCTGCGTGGCCGGTGTGTGCCTTGCCCACGTGTTCACGGCGTCCCGTGCGGCGCAGTCGATGCGCAGGATGTCTTTGGGATCCAGTCCCGCTCATGGCGTCCATGCCGTGAAAATGAACCAGGATGCCGCTGCGGTCGGCGCCGATTCCGGCGATAGCGTAGGTGCAGATGTGGCCAATGGCACGGCCAATGGTATGCCGGCATCGTTCGAGCCGACGCCGATTACTGCGGAAATCCCGATGGTTCCTGATCCCGTGACCGGGGAGGTGCACTGATGCTGCTCGTATGCGTGTTCGGCGGATTGGGAACGATGGTCCGCTACATTTTCGACGTGTCGATTCGCCGCTGGTGGCATCATGCGTTCCCTCTGGCGACCCTGCTGGTCAACGTGATCGCCTCGTTCTGCGCGGGCATGGCGGCGGCCGGGTATGTGTACCATACGGTGGACCAGGCGACGAGCCTGATGTTCGTCGCCGGGTTCCTGGGCGGGATGTCGACCTTTTCGGCCGCGGTCAGCGAGATGGTGTCGCTGGCGCGTAACCGCCGCTGGTGGCTGGCGCTTGTGTACGCAGTGATAAGCATCGTGGTGCCGCTGGTGTGCGCGGCGGCGGGTTGGGCGTTGGTCGCCCTCGCCCGGTGACGGGTACGTGCGTGGCGGCGCATGCCCGTTGGGGCAGAGCGCCAAGGTCAGGGACCGGAGTCGTGTTCGGCGTCGAACCGTTTCGATAGTACAATGGCCGATAGCAGGATGGCAGATGCCGTACGTGCGCGTCGATACCCCGAAGGCGGGGCAGCCGCAGGCGGAACCGTGAGGAGCAATACGTGGTCGGAATGCGTGATGTGGCCAAAAAGGCCGGAGTATCGGTAAGCACAGTGTCGCTGGTGGTGAACGCCTCCGGCTACGTTTCAGACGAAATGCGCAGCAAGGTCGAGCGGGCGATGCGCGAGCTGGACTACATCCCCAACGAACTGGCACGCAACCTGTACCGCGGGCGGACCGGCATGATCGGCGTGATTGTGCCGACATTGCGTCATCCGTTTTTCGCGACGTTGGTGTCCGCGTTGCAGGGGCGGCTCGCGAAGTGTGAATTGCAGACTTTGCTGTGTTCTACAGCTGATGCGGATACCGGTGAGGCGGAGTATGTCAGCCGCCTGCGCCGGCATATGATGGACGGAATCATCATGGCCGCCCATACTGATCATCCCGCGAATTACTGGACATCGATTGGCCGGCCTGTTGTCGCGTTCGACCGTGCGCTGGGCGATACCATCGCCACAGTCCGTTCCGATCATGAGCAGGGCGGTCGGCTGGTTGCCGAGCAACTGGTGAAGTCGGGGGCCCGCCATGTGGTGATGGTCGGCGGCCCGCGCAGTCAGTTCGATGATCGCGGCGAAGGGGCGACCACATTCCCCACGGTGCGGTATTTCCAGACGCTGGGGGAGCGGCTCGATGCGGCTGGAATTCGGCATGAGTATGTGGCGTGCGGACCGGTCACAGATGTCGAGGGGTACGCGCGGGCGGTGCATCTGCTGTTCGACCGCCTCAGCGAATCGCGTTCCGGCGGTTCTGCCGGTGGTTCTGCCCACGATTCTGGCGTCGGCGATGCCGGGATTCCGCCGGTCGATGCGATTGTCGGTTCTGACGTGGTTGCCGCATGCGCGGTGAAAGAGGCGTTCGCGCACGGGCTGAACGTGCCGCGTGATGTGCAGATCATCGGGTATGACGGTACATGCTTGGTGGATTGCGCCGGACTGACGCTGACGGTCGTCAAGCAGGATTTCGATGCGATTGCCGAACGGTTGGCTGCACGCATCGTCGACGCCGTCAACGAGCCGGAAGGTCGGGAATCCAAGGACGGTGAGGATTCCAAGGCCGGCAAGGAATTCAAAAACGCCGCGGCGGTCGATATCGTGCCGGTCTCCCTCCATGTCGGCGACACCACCCGCCAGATGGCCTGATTGTCCGATCGCCTGATCAGAAGTATTGGAATTGGGCAGGATACGCGCCGGGTTGATGCGTGTAATCGGTCTTGCGCCAACGTGTCAATGGCGTTCTACCGTCTGAGCCAACCCTCCCGGTCGCCGGATGCGCCGATGATGGATACGGAAGCGACAGTGCGGAAATCGCGGTGCTGAAATCATCATGCCGAAGCGACAAGTGCGGGACTACAGATGTGAGATGACAGGTGAGAGAGGCGAGATGACACAGGCTGACAACAATACGCGTGCCGACATGCCGGCAGAAAACGCGGAAACTGGTACTCATCGTGTTACCAGGCTCACGACGGCGGTTGCGATTGCATCCGCGCTCGCCGGTGTGGCGGCCGGTCTGCTCACCCTCATGCTCTATGGCGTGGAACACGTGTTCCTCGGGTATGTGGAGGGGGTTTCGGCTCCCGGTCCGTTCGCGGTGCCGGCGTGGCGACGGGCGGTGTCCGTGTCCGTCGGCTTGTCGGTCGCGGCGGTGATCTGGTGGCTGCTGCGTACGCGCACGACCAAAGTGCCGTCGGTCAAACAGGCGGTGGGCGGCTCGCGCATGCCCGCGTGGCAAACCGTGGTGCATGTGATGCTGCAGATTTTCATCGTCGGTTCGGGCGCCTCAATTGGCCGCGAAGTCGCCCCGCGCGAATTGGGCGCGCTGCTCGGCCAGCGGTTCGCGGGTTTGACTCGGCTTGGCAAGCGGGATACGCGCACACTCGTTGCGATCGCTGCCGCTGCGGGTCTCGCCGGCGTCTACAACGCGCCGCTCGCCGGAACTTTCTTCGCCACGGAAATCCTGCTGCGCGAAATCAGTCTGGAAACTGTGGCTTTGGCGTTCGGCGGTTCGGCATTGGCGGCGTGGACGGCCTCGCTAGTCAAAGGTACGCATACCTTCTACGATTTGGGGCAGGTCAGCGCCCTGTTCACGCCGGATCTTATTGCTTTCGCGCTGATTGTTGGCGCGGTGTGCGGGGTGTGCGGCGCTCTGTTCCGCCGCGGTTCCGCATGGGCTGAATCGCATAAGTCCACGGGTGTGACGCTGCTGTGGACCATGCCGCTTGCCGGCGCGCTCACCGGTGTCGCCGCAATCTGGCTGCCGCAGCTTATGGGCAACGGCCGTGCGTTGGGGCAGCTGGGATTCTCGAGCGCGGTTGAACTGTCTGTTATTCCGGGGTTGCTGATTGGGTTTGTGGCGAAAGCCATACTGACCCTGTTGACCATCCGTTCCGGTGCTTCGGGCGGTGTGTTGCAGCCGGGCATCGCGCTGGGTGCGTCGATGGGTGCGATTCTCGGCGTGCTGTGGATGACGTGCTTCCATACGAATATGCTCGCTGTGTATGCGCTGATTGGCGCGTGCGCGTTGCTGTCCGCATCTCAGCAGGCGCCGCTGATGGCGACCTGCTTGGTGATGGAGCTCGCCGCCGCGCCGGTGAACCTGTTTGTGCCCGCCGGCTGCGCGGTCGCGGTGAGTGCGCTGGTGTGCAAAGTGCTGATGCCGCATCTCGACGCGTGGCACCCGCTCGCCGGCATTGCCGCCCGCGTTCACCGTTGATCCCAATCCCAAACTGGGTGCGCTGATCCACGGTCGGAAGCGGGAGATTGCGCTGAATCAGCCATTGGGCGGATAATCTCCCGGGAGAATTGTCGAGTCCGACTCCGTTCTGCAAGAACTCCCAACGACATCGTTGGAATCATGCGGTTCGCAAAATCATGCCGTTGGGAGTTTTCCCACGGATCGGCCGATTCGCGCTAATCTCCCGCGGAAAGTCGGGACTTTACACATTCATGGCCCGTCTCGGCGTAAAGTCCCGATTATCTCGGGAATCATGTGTCCGCATCCGCAGAATCGAATGTCGAAACGCACGGTATGGCAAAGTGACCATGGAACGGGAGAGTGCCGTGCAACGCTCACTGCCATCGGATCGTTGATATTCTGCGGTTTTGATTCCGCGTCGCAGCCGTCTCTGCCAGCCTGACTCTCCGCGGCCGCACAATCGGTCCTCGAAATTCACCGTATGGAAAAGTAACCGTGAGTAGGACGGATGCATGACGCTCGCCACCCCGCCCGTGTACGATGCGAGGCATGAACAACAGCCAAGCCCCCCACACCCCAGCCGAAACCGAACCGCCCGCCCCCGCGCAATCGCACTCCGGCCGTCGCATCCTCCGCGGCCGCATCTACCGTCATTTCAAGGGCGACCGGTATCTTGTGGAGGATTTCGCCACGGATTCCGAGTCCGGCCTGCCGGTGGTGGTGTATCGCAAGCTGTATGATGACGGTTCGCTGTGGGTGCGTCCGCTCGAGATGTTCGCCGGCGAGGTCGACCGCGCGAAGTATCCCGACGTCCGGCAGCGCTACCGATTCGAACTCGAGGATGTCCCCAGCGTGAATCATCGCTGAATTCCTGCCGCAGACCGCGTGTCGCAAGGCATCATGACCACCCCCGTCGTGTACGATATCAAACCGGTTCGATACGCGTTCGGGAATCATTCGGGAATGATGCTGGCGGACGGTGATTCGAATCGCCAAATCCAACAAAAACCGCCGAAAACCCGTTACACTGAAAGTGTTCTGTGTTTGGCGTCGAAGGAGGGTCAATGAAGAACAAAGTCCAGCTCATCACCTATGCCAACCGGTTAGGCGAGGGCACCATCAAGTCCTTGACCGACGTGCTGCGCACCCGCTTTGACGGTGTCTACGAAGGCGTGCACATCCTGCCGTTCTTCACCCCGTTCGACGGCGCCGACGCCGGATTCGACCCGGTGGACCACACCAAGGTCGATCCGCGCCTGGGCACATGGGATGATATCGCCGAGCTGTCCAAAACGCACGACATCATGGTCGACACCATCGTCAACCACATGTCCTGGGAATCCAAGCAATTCCAAGACGTCATGAAGCGCGGCGAAGACAGCCCCTACTACCCGATGTTCCTCACCATGTCGAGCGTCTTCCCCGACGGAGCCACCGAAGAGGACCTCGCCGGCATCTACCGCCCGCGCCCGGGCCTGCCGTTCACCCACTACACGTGGGGCGGCAAGACCCGTCTCGTGTGGACCACCTTCACCCCGCAGCAGGTCGATATCGACACCGATTCCAAGGAAGGTTGGGATTACCTGCTGTCCATCCTTGACCAGCTGTCGCGCAGCCACGTGAGCTACATCCGCCTCGACGCGGTCGGCTACGGCGCCAAGCAGGCCAAGACCAGCTGCTTCATGACCCCCAAGACCTTCGACCTCATCGGCCGGATCAAGGCGGAAGCCGAATCCCGCGGCCTGGAAACGCTGATCGAAGTGCACTCGTACTACAAGAAGCAGGTCGCCATCGCCAACAAGGTCGATCGCGTCTACGATTTCGCGATCCCGGGCCTGCTGCTCCACGCGCTGACCACCGGTAAAACCGAGCCGATCGCCCACTGGGTTGACGTGCGTCCGAACAACGCGGTCACCGTGCTCGATACGCATGACGGCA
>Ga0310695_10014821_pt1 | contig 10481 bp, 11 predicted proteins | sample RumenRJG_04DNA_FD_203882 | JGI IMG/M metagenome (GOLD analysis project Ga0310695, IMG submission 203882) | Bovine rumen microbial communities from Lethbridge, Alberta, Canada - RJG_04 (v2) (version 2) | ecosystem: Host-associated > Mammals > Digestive system > Stomach > Rumen | place: Canada... | reverse complement strand
GCTCACACTTACTATCAGCAAAACAAAAAATATCAAAATAAAATATGAAATAAAAATCCTCCAGGGCAATGACATTTTTTTAAACATGCATTTTCTCCATTCAATAATGCCAGCAGGTGCGGCTGTTTCACAGATCTTTCAGATAGTCCTGAAGACGACTCAGCCTTTTTATCACTTCATCCAGTGTATCGTACTGTCTCGCGAAATGCAGACGGATCAGATCGTTCACCGGCTCTTTGAAAAAACTGGATCCGGGAACTGCAGCAACACCTATCTCACGGATCATCCACTCGCAGAATTCAAGATCTGAATATCCGCTGAACATTGGCAGCTCAAGAAATTCACTGATGTCCACCATGACGAAATATGTTCCCTGAGGCACGTTGTGCTTCAGACCGATCCTGTCAAGGCCGGCAACAAAATAGTCTCTTCTTTTCTGGTATGAACGCCTGAATTCTTCGTAATAGCTATCATCAAAAGCAAGCGCGGTACACGCAGCTTCCTGAAGTGGTGACGGTGCGCCAACAGTCAGAAAGTCATGCACTTTTTTCGCAGCCTCGACCACCGGCTCAGGACCGATCAAGTATCCCAGCCGCCATCCCGTGATAGCATACGTTTTGGACAGACTGTTGCATGTCACTGTCCTTTCAGCCATCCCGGGAAGCTGTGCCATCACCGTATGTTCATAGGGTTCATATACCATATATTCGTAGACTTCATCCGTCACTACATATGCATCATATTTTATCGCCAGTTTTCCAATAGCAATCAGTTCTTCCCTTGTGAACACCTTACCGCATGGATTCGACGGATTGTTGATGATGATACATTTTGCACCGTCTTTAAATCCTTTCTCTATCAGCTCTATATCAAAATGATAGTCAGGCGGAGTCAGAGGAATGTAGATTGGCTCAGCTCCGGACAGTATTGCGTCAGCTCCGTAATTTTCATAAAACGGAGAAAAAACCATGACCTTGTCACCCGGATCAACGATCGCCATCATGGCGCTCATCATGGCCTCCGTTCCGCCGCATGTGACCAGCACCTGAGTCTCGGGATCTGTCTGAAGGCCGGTCTGCTTTTCGAATTTCTTTGCAAGAGCCTGCCTGAGATTCTGAGCACCATATGTTACAGAATACTGGTGGGGTCCATTGTAAGCTATCTTCGCCAGCGCTTCCATCAGTTCCTTTGGAGGATCAAAATCAGGAAAACCCTGAGATAAATTTATGGCACCGTACTTATTGCTGATCCTTGTCATTCGCCTGATCACAGAGTCTGTGAACAGATCCGTTCTGTCACTTAATTTTCTCATTTTAATTCTTCTCCGGTCAACACGATTTCCCGGCAGTGATAATACCGCCGTCCGCCATCCAATTTTTTGCTATTATATCATTTAATCCGGAGTATCGCATCAGTATACGCCTTCTTCTCCGATGTTATTTATGGTACTATGTATGGGAAAAAATTGTTTTACAGGAGGAAACGCATGGTCCTATATTTCAGCGCCACCGGCAATACACAGCACATCGCACAGCTGATTGCAGACAAACTGGCAGACCAGACAACAGATCTGCTCGGACGGCTGCGTGCAGGAGACCACTCCGCTATTCATTCAGATTCTCCGTTTGTCATTTGCCTGCCCGTGTATGTGGGAGACATTCCCTGCTTCATAATGGAATGTCTGAATTCAACACCTCTTAAAGGATCCGGAAAGATCTATTTCGTGTACACATGCGCAGGTTATACCAGCAGCGGATTTCGTCATGCCAAAAAGATAGCCGGCACCAAGGGCATGGAATACGGCGGCAGCTTGTCTGTCCAAATGCCCAACAACTATGTGGCCAGCAACCTCAACGGCATTCCTGACGATGCAAAGATCAAAGAGCTGATAGCCGCTGCAGAGCCGGTTACTGATGAAATTGCCGCAACCATACGGCGCGGCGGAACTCTGAAATCAAGGCATATCACACTGGCCGAACATGTCCTTTGCATATTCACATACTGGTTCTGGCGTACATTCATGCAAAGAACAAAACCGTTTTACGCCACGAAAAACTGCACAGGCTGCGGACTTTGCGAAAAAAAATGCCCTCTTGGTATTATCAAAATGACAGACAGCCATCCTGTCTGGACCGGCAGTAAATGTGCTCACTGCATGGCATGCATACAGAACTGTCCTGCAGGGGCTATCGAATACGGCAGCAAAACACAGGAAAAAAAGCGCTATACTTTTAAAGGTTCAGTACAATCACCTTAAATCAGCGGCTGATTGCACAGCGGCGGGCGAAAGAGTAATATATTAGTGACAGACCGGCTGACTGCAGAGCCGGAAACACTGAAATTGATGAACAGGAGGTGGCAGACATGGCGGAATTAAGAAAGGCAAAAGAAAATCTCGAAAGAAAAGGATATACAGTCAATCTGTTTGAGACAGGAGCCGAAGCGGCTGCTTATCTCAACGAACAGATCGATGGGACGAGCGTCGCGATCGGCGGCATGAAGACGGCCGAACAGCTGGGACTTTTCGACAGTCTGGCTGAACACAACGACGCGGTCTGGCACTGGCGACAGGATCCGGCAGAGGCGCTGAAAAAGGCAATGACGACGGATCGATATATCTCTTCGGCAAACGCGATCTCGGAGGACGGCACGATCGTCAACATCGATCATACGGGCAACAGACTGTCTTCGATCCTCTTCGGACACAACAAGGTCTATCTCGTGATCGGCGTCAACAAGCTGACAGATACCACTGAAGACGCAATTTGGAGAGCGCGCAACATAGCGGCGCCCCAGAGAGCAAAGTCGATGGGAAGAAAAACGCCGTGCGTCTTCAAAGACAAATGCTTTGATTGCAAGAGCCCTGACAGACTGTGCAGAGGCATGCTGGTCCTGATGTATCCGATGGGCTCGTCAGAGATGGAAATTATTCTGGTCAATGAAGAACTCGGGATGTAAAGAACTGTCTCAAAACCAGAATACTAAAACGAAAAAAGAGACATGAGTGTCTCTTTTTGTTTCACGTCCGCGCCAAGTCTCACGGCTTTTTTATGCCTTTTTCCATTCTGCGATCTGATCAAGGTCCACTTTTGAACCGCCGCAGACGATGACTACGATATTTCTGTATTTTTCCAGGACTGCATCATTGTCATATACCACCGACAGCGAAGCACCACATGCAGGTTCAACCAGAACTCTGTGCTCATCGGCAAATCCCATCCCGATCGCTGCCATCGGCTCATCCTTGTCGTCTTTGAATCTTTCAACATCACATACAAGCCTGCTATACGGAAACACGAGCATATCATGCTTACACTTAAACAGATCGTCGCAATAGTGATCCGTCATCCTCAGAAGTTCGCCCTCAAGTTCATCGCCAATGAAATTCTTCATATCCTCTTTCGGAACCAGTGTTGATGAATGCGGAACATGTATCATGACAGGGGAATGATATTCAGCCCATTTACACGCCTCTTCTTTTGTTGATGTCCTTACAAATATCTGTTTCAAATAGGTTTTTTTAGATTTGCAGAAACATGGAGATATATGATAGTTCCTGTACTTCCTGAGGTCAAATTCCCCGGACATATTCTTTGGTCAAGTCCTTTTGTGTATAACAAGGTATTTCACAAAGATTTTGCAAAGGATAATTATTTTTTTGTGTGTAGCTTGTCTGTTTTATAATCATTTTGCAAAATGAAGGCTCTAAACTCCTGTAAATCCCAATTAATCTCTTCCAAAACTGCCATTTTCCCTATTTTTCCCCTAATTTTTACCAATTTGCTTATCGTTTCATGCTCAAAGCAATGACTTTTTTGCAAAAAATGCTCTGACAACAATATACTTACACAAACCTTCGCATCACCGCAACTCTCACTCCCACTTCATCTGCCAATCGTCTGCCAATCGCAGACATTTCTGAGCGAAGTACTGCTCGGCAAAAAAGCTGCATTCCTTGCATAGATGCTGAGCACCGTATCAAAGATACGGACAGCATATAATAGTGAAAAATCCGCCTGGCGATTCCTTAGTCGTCGGGCGGATTGTTTTGAAAGTTCATAGAAGAAAAATCGTATGCGATGCGGGATATAATAGTGAAGAGAATCTGCAATACCTTGAAAATGGTTGGCGTGCAGGTCACTCTTCAGAGCCTGACCAGGAGGCCAGCTTGTTCTTCAGCAGATTTGAAACCACCATTACACACGAAGCATCGCCCGTGATATTGACAGTCGTTCTGCCCATATCGAATATTCTGTCGACACCTGCGACCAGCGCGATGCCTTCAACAGGCAAACCTACAGATTTCAGCACCATAGCCAGCATGACCATTCCTGCTCCGGGCACACCAGCAGTACCTATGGAGGCCAGAGTTGCAGTGGCTACTATAGTCAGCATCTGCCCGAATGTCAGATCTATGCCAAAGCAAGATGCTATGAAAATAGAACAAACTCCCTGGTATATCGCCGTTCCGTCCATGTTGATCGTTGCTCCCAGAGGCAGAACGAACGACGAAACCTCTTTTGGCGCACCTAGCTTTTCTGTGCATTCCATGTTGATCGGCAATGTTCCGACCGATGAAGCACTGGAAAAAGCGAACATTATCGCCGGCAGCATCCCTTTAAAAAATTGGAGAGGACTCATTCTTCCTGCTGTTCTGACAGCAATTGAGTAAACGATCAATGCATGTGCCAGATAAGCGATATAAGCGACAGCGACCACCATTGCCAGTGAACCGATTATGGCTGCACCGCTGGATGCTATTACCGGGCAGAGCAGGCAGAATACACCGAACGGTGACAATTTAAGTATCATTTCCATAGCCTTCACAAATATGTCATTCAGAACATTTATGCCTCCGGCCACTCTTTCCGAATTCTTGCTCATCAGGGTCGCTGCAAAACCCATTATCAGTGCCATCACGATCACCTGCAGCATCTCGCTGTTCAGTATCGGTTCAATAAAATTCTTGGGAAAGATGTTGACTATCGTATCCATTGCAGAAGTCCCCTTTTCCGCTTTAAAGCTGAGATCCGTACTGGATATTACAGGAAAATATTTTTGGAACACATTTCCGAAGAACAGGCCTATCGCAGTCGCAAAAGCAGTTGTTATCATATAGTATAATATTGTAGTTCCGCCTATCGCGCCGACCTTCCTTATGTCCTTCATCGAAACAACGCCGGCCATGATCGAGAACAATACGATAGGCCCGACGATAAATTTGAGCAGATTCAGGAAAATCGTACCAAACGGCTGGATATACGTCTCAGCAAAAGCTGCATGACCTTGCATCAGCAAACCCGCGATTATCGCAAGGATCAGCGCTATGAATATTTTTCCCGCAAGAGATAGCTTCCTTTTTTCTTTTGTTTTTTCCATATCATAATACCCCCTTTAAATATTATGCTAATGTTAAAACTGACACTACATTTTATATAATAATCTTACATATAATTCTGAACTTTTCCAAGAGTCCAAATATATTTTTTATTTAATCGACAATTTTTTCCCTCTTTTTTTATTGCTTATCACAACTGTTCTTTCAAACCAATACAGAAAAATGTTGTTAATCAAACAGTCGAAATAATCAAAAGAAAACTCCCATCTTGATGATGGGAGTAAAAGTACTGATCGATCTGCCCCATCTTCCAAGCTTTAGCACCTTACCTTCCGGCAGGTTGCTGTGCAGTCACAGGGCTTGTCCCTCGTGCACTCTCTATGGGTATTTTTCTTTATTGATTTGCGTATTTATTCTGTACAGATTAAGAACAATATCATGATGATGGCACTGCGCATCGAAGCCTCATCACTACACATTGATCTCTGCTGTCGAGTACAGTGCGGCCTTTCCGGCCATCTTTATACGATCACCCTCCAGTCGGCAATACAGCGTACCTGTTCTCTTTGAAGCCTGGAAACACTCAAGCTCGTTTTTTCCCAGCTTTTCCGCCCAGTATGGTACCACATGGCAATGTCCTGATCCGCATACCGGATCTTCGGCAACTGCCAGCTTGGGAGCAAATGATCTTGAAACGGTATCCTCATGGCTGCCCTTTGCAGTTGAGTGCTGGAGCAGCCCCGGAAGCTCTGCCAGCTTTGCCTGATCAGGCTGCATATCTTTGACGATATCTTCATTCTCAAATACACACAGCAGGTCTCTGTCAATATAGGCCTCTGTCGGTCTTACGCCGAACGCTTCCTCCATAGCATCTGTAACATCCACAGGTTTGAGATTATATGCCGGAAAATCCATCTCATACAAATCATCTTTTCTGTCAACAATGAGATCTCCGCTCATAGTGCTGAATGTAACGCTGTCTGCCTCAGGTTCAACATAGTTCAGTACAACGAATGCAGTTCCAAGTGTCGCATGTCCGCAAAGATCGATCTCGCCGCCCGGTGTAAACCAGCGCAGATTGTACTTGTCGCCGTTTTTATAAGCGAAAGCTGTCTCGGACAGATTGTTTTCTATTGTTATATCCTGCATCAGTTTTTCGTCCATGGGACCATCCAGGATACATACAGCAGCAGGATTGCCGCAAAATACCTTGTCTGTGAAAGCATCTACTACATACTGTTTCATTTGTTATACCTCCGATTTGATTGTTACTTGCCTTTCAGCATTGCTCGAATGCTTCTTTCCAAAAGCATATACCTGCTCCTGGTTCATTTTCTGATATAACGATAATACAGTTTGCCGGCTCACACAATACTTTAATTGTGTGCAACACAATTTTGTACGGCTGTTCAAATCCATCATTTTTGATTTTTCTATATCAATATCTTTCTTTGCATTTAAATATACATACTGGATCATCGCCTTACAACGCCTATATTGTTTACACTACATTTTTTCGATCATAGCTTTCACTTTTTTGATTCCTGTAATTACATCCTTTTCTTCTCTTGGAGTTACTGCGCATATCCTTGCAGCCTGCACACCGCCGCGGCTTTCAACAGCAAATCTTCCCATTGAATAAATCTGGACATGATCCTTGTGCAGCTTATCCTCAAGGAGGCCTGCATCCAGTCCTTCAGAGAACACCAGCCACCTGAAAGGACATTCAGCACTGCCATGAACCTCATAGCCCGACAGCGCTGCTCAACAGTCCCTCCTGCTCGCATTCTTTAAAAGCTCTTGACACCGTGCTGACATTTATGTCCAGAAAATCTGCAAGTTCCCTTTGCGGCGGAAGCTTTGTTCCCGGCAGCAGTACACCTTCGTTTATATCCTTACGCAAAAGATCCGTCAGTTCTTTATGTATTGATCCTTTGTCCTTTTTCAGCTGCGGTCTCCAGCTCATGGGATAATTATCGAATGAATTTACCGGCATTTGCTTACCTTCTCTCTGTCTGTATCAGCCTTGTCAAACGTACTTCAAAAACAATAATATATCGGCGCTACTATCTGCCTGTCCGAGCGCCCGTTACAATCCATGATATGATCCATTCTGTCTTATTCACCTCGAACTGCAATCTGCTCCAGGAATTCTTTTGCCTCGGCAGTCCCTCTGCACTCTTTGAAGCTTTCGGATACTCGCTCTGCTCCGGCTTTATACTGCGGATCTTTTATGATCCTCTTCAATGCATCAAGTATGTCTTCTTCAGATATAGATTTCAGTCTGACACCCGCACTGAGTTCTTCGGTTCTTTTGGCTACAGCATCCTGCTCCGGTGTCTGAGGGAAAAGCACAAGTGGCACGCCAAAGTACAGACCTTCAGAAACAGAATTCATGCCGCAGTGAGTGATGAATGCATCAGCAATCGACAATACCGCCATTTGATCAACCGATTCATATACCTGTATGTTTTCCGGAATGTCTTCGAAATGATCGGTATTTGTTCCCATAGAAATGATCACCTGCCAGCCTGTCGGTGCGAGTGCACTGATGCAGTTGCGGTAAAATTCACGATTCTGATTCACAGTTCCCATCGAAATATAAATAGTCTTATCTGAAGTCTTTTCCACCTGTCTTGTGATCGGCCGGATGGACGGTCCGATGAAACGGTATTTTTCAGAGAACGTGTCTGAGCATGGCTGAAAGTATTTGGATGTATACACAATGGTATTTGTATCATTGTCATTCTGAACTATATCCAGCAGACTTTTTACAGGATACCCTTTTTCGCGCAGACGCTTCAGCTGCTTGTTTATACGTGGCATTGCCATCATCATCCTGGCGATGTCCCAGACGCTCTTCTGCATATACTTCGCTGAATACTTGTTAAAAGCAAATGTCGTGGTCGAAGAGACATACGGCAGATCGTGCTTCATAGCTGCAAGTTTGCCCCAAAAAGCAACAGAGTCGGATACCACTATGTCAGGCTTGATCTCACCGATAACGCGTGCAGTCATCTCATCAAGAGCAAGAGTAGATGAGACAAGCAGTTCGGTCGCAAATACTTTATCCTTGCCTACGCGATCCGCATTATCTTTATCCTCCATATCAAAATCATATCCGTCGCAGCCGATGAATGTTGCACCGGCTCCTTCGATTTTATCTCTGAATTCTTCAAATGAGAAATACCAGATCTTATGCCCTGCTTCGGTAAGGGCCTTAACGAGTCCGAGCGTCGGATTGGTATGTCCGTGCGCAGGGATGCAAAACCAAGCAATCCTCATTTGTGCTCCCCGCCTTTCTCTTCTTCAAAGGCTGAGTAAAACAATTCCGCAAAAGCTCCTTTATTTGGAATTGCGATTCCTCTTTTTTCATCACCGAGAAGCAGCAATGTGTCTCCCGGCTTTATGTCAAAAAGATCTCTTGCCTGTTTGGGGATCACGATCTGTCCCTTCTCTCCGACTGTAGCAGTCCATGCATGTTTTCCTTCAGGTATTGCCATATCATCGCTCCTTTTTATGTATGATTTGTATAACATATCATACCTTACAGTGAAGAAAATGTCAATTTCCTGATGTTTTTTTACATTTTTTAATAAGATGCCGCTCTTCTTCTCGTCAGCAGCACAGCTCCGGCTGTCAGGGTGAGTATAACGCCGACGAGATACATCCATGTCGTTCCCGATCCTCCCGTGGAAGGGAGCTCAGCTCCCGGATTGTTCCAGACTCTGATCTGCAGTGTTTTATCGTTTTGTCCTGCCACCCAGTACGGGTCGCCTTTCTTTGTGATCTCGCACAGACTGCCGCTCTGCATCGCCGATACACTGTCAGGACCTGTCCCTTCCGAAATGCTTATCGGTATGGGCGAACCCTCGATATTGTAACCGGCAGGAGCTTTTGTCTCAACGAGCCTGTACTCTCCCTTATTCAGTTTTCCGAGATATAGGATGCCGTTCGTTCCAGTGATCCCGCTGCTCACAGGAACTGCACCTTCTTTCGGTGCTCCGGCGGCATCATTATAATCCGATGCCTTGTACAGCGCAAAACCGGCACCGCCCTTGATCGTATCATGATCCTCATTTGTCTTCCATACAGACACTCTTGCCTTCAATTTCTCATCCGGGATGGTGATCATGTACGATCTCATTCCCGTCGAAGCATCGGTATCCTCAGTCAGCCAGCCTGAATGACCTTCACTTTCTATCTTGACTGTTCCATTATTTTTGATCGTGAAGATCAGATCTTTACCCAGCAGTTCATAACCTGTCGGCGCACTCGTCTCTGTCAGATAGAACGTGCCCGCTCCAAGTTTCATCGTGACATCCGGAAGGATGCCGTTTTCATCTGAGACAACATCCTCATATCCTTCGATCGGCAAGCTGGCCTTGACTTTGTTGCCGTTTATATCCTTCACCTGTCTGTAAACCGCAAAATGCGCGCCCTTCAGCATCACAGTGCCGGGGCTCTCCTCGTCCGTTTTTCTGACCTGAAGCGCAGATGGCCTGTCTTTCACTATTATGGTAGCCACCATCGAGCCGCCCGAGCCTGAGCCTGTATTTTTCACAACTTCATACATACCTTCCGGTCCTTCTGCCGTTACATTTCCATCTTCTCCTAACGTAAACGTGATCGGAGCAGTGAGCGTCATGTATCCTTCCGGCGCCTCCTTCTCCGTAAGAGTATATGTGCCTGCCTCAAGATAAGCTATAGTTATGAGACCATTCGTCCCTGATGTGTATTCCTTAGCTGCAACATCATGGCCTTCGCTGTCTTTAAGCGTGAATACAGCACCCGAAAGCTGAGTCGCCTGCTGCCCGGATCCCATATCCGTCTTTATGAATTCGATGCCCGGCCTGGAATTCGTTACCTCGTCCGTACGGACATTCTCATTTTGCGTCGTCTGCTCGCCCTTTTTATAGCTGACTTTGTAGTCGAATGAAGGACTGTGGCTGCCGCCTACAGGTGTGCCGCCGACTGAGAGAGTATCGCCCTCTTCTATACGTTCTACAGTAACAGTGCCAGATCCCTGACCGCTCACATCGACTATGTCGCTGCCGTCCGCCGCAGTTACAAATCCGTCTGCGTCGACATTGATATCACCATTTACATTGACTTCGAAAACAGTATAATCCTCGAACGGTGT
>Ga0310695_10014820_pt1 | contig 10481 bp, 9 predicted proteins | sample RumenRJG_04DNA_FD_203882 | JGI IMG/M metagenome (GOLD analysis project Ga0310695, IMG submission 203882) | Bovine rumen microbial communities from Lethbridge, Alberta, Canada - RJG_04 (v2) (version 2) | ecosystem: Host-associated > Mammals > Digestive system > Stomach > Rumen | place: Canada... | reverse complement strand
TCCCGCAGGAGATGGATATGTACACCTATCAGAATATACTGGGCTGGGGTGGTAGCGTGCCCAACGAGGACTTTACCAACCACGAGGAAGACATCTATGTGGGCTACCGCTATTTCGACACCTTCCAGAAAGAGGTGGCCTATCCTTTCGGCTATGGTCTGAGCTATACCACTTTCGAGATGAAAGATGAAAAATTAAAGATGAAAAATGACCGCATAGAGGTCTCTGTCACCGTCAAGAACACAGGTAATGTGGCTGGTAAGGAAGTGGCACAGCTCTACGTTACTGCTCCCAAGGGTAAGATAGAAAAGCCTGCTCAGGAGTTGAAGTCCTTTGCCAAGACCCGCGAGTTGCAGCCTGGCGAGAGCCAGACGCTGACGATGACGCTGCTGAAGCGCGACCTGGCTTCGTTCGATGAGGCAGGCTCACAGTGGGTGACGGAGGCTGGCCAGTACCTCTTCAAGGTGGGTAACTCCAGCCGCGACATCAAACTGACAACATCCTTGAAGCTGACGGAATATACTGAGGCTACCCACAATGCGATGGCTCCCAAACAACCTCTCAACCTGTTGAAACAAAAGTAAATATGAAACATATCTTATTATTCCTATTCGCTATCGTTGCTACCCTCAGCGCCCATGCTGAGGATGGACACCAGTTGTGGCTGCGCTACCAGCCCATTAACAAGGCAAAGGTTATCTGTGACAGCAAGTCGCCCACTATCGCGATTGCCAAGCAGGAGTTGGAAACTTATTATAACGGTGCACAGATTGCTCTGAAGCTCGATGCCACGATGCCCGACGACGACGGTTATCGTTTCGACGGTTCAACACTCTCAGCACGTCGTGAGGCTGGTCTGCTCTATGGCACCTACGCCCTGCTGCGCGGTGACATGAATATGGAGTCGCACCCCATGTACGACCTGCGCCTGCTGAACCATTGGGACAACCTCGACGGAAGTATTGAGCGTGGTTATGCGGGCGAGAGCATCTTCTGGAAAACAGAAAACAACCAGCTTATTACTTTCAATACTCAACTCATTGAGGAGTACGCTCGCGCTAACGCCTCTATCGGTATTAACGGTACGGTACTGAACAACGTCAACGCGTCGCCCAAGATGCTGACGGCTCCGTATCTGAAGGAGGTGAAGAAGATAGCCGACATTTTGCGCCCTTATCATATCAAGGTGTATCTGTCTATCAACTTCGCTACGCCAATGGCGCTGGGCGATACCAAGACGGCTGACCCGCTGGATAAGAGTGTGGCTAAGTGGTGGCAGAAGAAGGCCAAGGAAATCTATAAGCTCATTCCAGACTTCGGTGGTTTTCTGGTGAAGGCAAACAGCGAGGGACAGCCTGGTCCTGGCGATTACAAGCGCACGCATGCCGATGGTGCCAATATGCTAGCTGATGCGCTGAAACCTTACAAGGGTATTGTGATGTGGCGTTGCTTTGTCTATGGCGCTAACCATAAAGGCGAAGATCGCGTGAAGCAGGCCGTGTCGGAGTTCAAGCCCTTGGATGGCCAGTTCCGCGACAACGTGATTCTGCAGACCAAGAACGGTCCGCTGGATTTCCAGCCCCGCGAGCCATACAGTCCTATCTTCGACCAGATCAAGCAGACGCCCAACATGGTCGAACTGCAGATTACCCAGGAGTATCTCGGCCAGTCGCGCCATCTGGTCTATCTGGCCCCCATGTGGAAGGAGTTCTTCTCGCAGGTCAATCCGCGTTCGCTGAAAGGAATTGCGGGCGTAGCCAACATCGGACTGGACAAGAATTGGTGTGGCCATCATTTCTCACAGGCCAACTGGTATGCCTTTGGCCGTCTGGCATGGAACCCTATGTTGTCCAGCGACAAGATTGCCCGCGAGTGGCTGGAGCAGACCTTCACCACTGATGCACAGTTTTTGCAGACGGCAGCTACCATCATGGCTGAGAGTCGTGAGGCCTGCGTGGACTACATGATGCCGCTGGGCTTACACCATATTTTTAAGTTCGACCACCACTACGGTCCTGAGCCCGACGGTTTCATCAAGAGCTATCCGTTGGAGTGGTGCCCCGTTTATTACCATAAGGCCGACAAGCAGGGCGTGGGTTTCGAGCGCTCGTCGAAGGGAACGGATGCCGTCAGCCAGTATCGCAAGGACCTCGCGCGTATTTATGATAATATCAATACGTGTCCTGAGAATCTGCTGTTGTGGTTCCACCATGTGCCCTGGACGTACAAGATGAAGGACGGCTCAACGCTTTGGGAGTCGTTGCAGTTCCATTACAATCGTGGCGTCCTCACGGTAGAGACGCACCATAATATCTGGCACAACAAGATGCGCCACTATATTGACGAACAGCGCTGGCGTGAGGTTGACGAGCGCCTGCACCATCAGGTGGAGAACGCCCATGAATGGCGCGACACGTGCCTCAAGTATTTTGGACAATTTGCTAACGAATAAATAGGAAATGAAACACACTTTGCTTCTCCTCTTGGCGTGTATGACACTTGCCGTAGAGGGTAAAGAGATAAACGTCAAGTCGCCCGACGGCAAACTGGCGGTGACCGTCAATGACGAATATGGAGTGCTGAACTATCGTGTCAGCTATATGGGTCAGACCATACTGAAACCATCGGCACTGGGACTGAAAGCAGACATCGGCGATTTTACGCGTGGACTGACCTTCAAGGAGATGAAGGAGAGTAGCATCGACAAGACTTACTCGATGACGCGCGCCAAAGCGTCGTCGGTACACTATGTAGCGCGTCAGGCCGACCTCACTTACACCAATAGCGAGGGGCAGCCAATGACCATTACCTTCTGTGTGTCGAACAACGATATTGCTTATCGCTATTCGTTGCAACCCAAGGGCGAGAGCCGTCTGTCGGCAGTTATCTATAATGAGACATCGGCCTTTAACTTCCCTGAGGCTACGACGACGTTTCTGACGCCTCAGAGTCTGCCGATGGTAGGCTGGCAACGCACCAAACCGTCGTATGAGGAAGACTACAAGGCTGACAGCCCCATGAATGAGCGCTCGGCCTTTGGCGAAGGCTTTACGTTCCCTTGTCTGTTTAAGGTTCCTGCAGGCTGGGTGCTCGTCAGTGAGACGGGTGTAGGTTCTAACTACTGTGCCAGTCACCTGAGCGACTATGAGGCTGGTCGTGGCTATACGGTCACCTATCCTAATATCGGTGAGATGAATGGCATGGGCTCTCCCTGGGCAGGTATTCCTTTGCCAGGTAGCACACCCTGGCGCACCATTACTGTGGGTACTACACTGAAGCCTATTGTCGAGACCACCATCCCATACGATGTTGTTGAACCGCTCTATGAAGCCAGTCAGGACTATAAGCCGGGTCGTTACACGTGGAGCTGGCTCATCTGGCAGGACGAGAGTGTGAACTACGACGATCAGGTAAAGATGATTGATGTGTCGGCAAAGATGGGCTTTGAATACGTGCTGGTTGATAACTGGTGGGACAAGCAGATAGGGCGCGACCGCATCGTCGAGCTGAACCGCTATGCGAACAGTAAAGGTGTGAAGCTGCTCTTGTGGTACAACAGTAATGGCTACGCTAACGACGCACCACAGACACCTAAGCATTGCATGAACACCGCGCTGGCGCGTAATCGTGAGATGGCGTGGTTGCAGAAACTGGGCATTGCGGGTATCAAGGTCGACTTTCTGGGTTCTGACAAGCAGGAGTCGATGAAACTCTATGAGGACATCCTTGCTGATGCTAACCGCTACGGCTTGCAGGTGGTGTTCCACGGATGTACCATTCCTCGTGGCTGGGAGCGCATGTACCCCAACTATGTTGCATCTGAGGCTACGCTGGCTTCAGAGAACATCATGTTCAGCGAATATCACGCCAAGCAGGAAGGCTTTGAACTCACTATGCATCCCTTTGCACGTAATGCTGTGGGTTCGTTTGACTGGGGTGGCATTATCCTGAATCATCACATCAGTCGCGACAACATGAGTCGCCACCGCCGCTATACGACAGATATCTTCGAACTGGCTAGCGGCATCGTCCTGCAGACCAGCGTGAACTGTGTGGCGATGTATCCCAACAACCTACAGGATGTGCCGCAGTTTGAACTCGATTTCCTGCGCCAATTGCCGACTACCTGGGATGAGGTACGCTTCTTGGATGGCTATCCCACGAAGTATGTGGTGCTGGCTCGTCGCACGGGCAGTAAGTGGTATGTGGCTGGTATGAACGGTACGCAGCAGGTGAAGACCCTCCAGCTGTCACTCCCTATGTTTGCAGGTCAGACTGTACAGTGCTACATTGACCAGCCCGGCAAGAAGGGTGATAGCACACCTGTGCTGAAGACGTTGAAGGTGGATAAGAAAGGTATTGCGAAGGTTGCCATTCAACCTATGGGTGGACTGATTCTCGTTAAGTAAACGGCAATTCCAGCTGGCCATCGCCCAGCATGTTGAAAGTCTTACGGTGGTATGGTGTAATGCCATACTGCCGTATTGCTTCTCTGTGCTTCTTGGTCGGATAACCCTTGTTCGATAACCAGTCATACTGTGGAAACTCCTCAGCTAACTGGTCCATGTAGTCGTCGCGGTAGGTCTTGGCAAGGATAGATGCAGCAGCAATGGAGAGGTATTTGCCGTCACCCTTGACAATGGTGGTATGAGGGATGTTGACGGCTGAACCGTCAACAACAGGGCGGTAGGGCTTGAAGCGGTTGCCATCAACGATGATAGCCTCTGGGCGCACCGTTAGCTGGTCGAGGGCACGATGCATGGCGAGGATGGAGGCGTTGAGGATATTGATGCGGTCTATCTCCTCAGGAGTAACGACACCCACAGCCCATGCTACGGCATCACGCTGGATAATCTCACGCAACTGCTTACGACGACGGTCAGTCAGCTGCTTGGAGTCATTGAGCTCGTCGTTCTGGTAGTCCTCCGGAAAGATGACGGCAGCAGCATACACACTGCCAGCCAGACAACCACGACCTGCCTCGTCACAGCCTGCCTCAACCTTACCTGTATAATAATGACTTGCTAACATGGCGACAGTATTTTATTCGGCGCGACGCATCCACAGATTCAGTTGGAAGATGGCAGGGAGGAGGATGAGCAGCGAGAAGCCTAATGCCATATAGACATGCATCTCTGAACCCTTGAAGATGTCCACAAGTTTCATGTCGGGGTCAGGATAGAAGGCGAACATCACAAAGGCAATGCTGTTGTTGGCCCAGTGGTATGCTACACCAGGCAGAATAGAGCCTGTGCGCCAGTACATCCAGCCTAACAAGAGTCCGATAAGAAATGCGTGGGGCATCTGCGCGGGGTTCATGTGTATCACGGAGAACATCACTGCAGAGATGGTGATGGATGCCCACACGGGCAGCTTCTCCGACTTCAGCAGTTCCTTGAGGATGGCACCACGCATCACGATTTCTTCGCTCAGTGGTGCCAGCAGACCAATGACGAAATAGCCCCACGGGGTACCCAAGATGGTGTCAAACGCTTGTTCGGCAAAGTTGGGCAGTTCGGGCATCTGCTCCTGTATCCACATAGAGGGTATGATGGCTCCCATTGCTGCCACGACGCTCCAGGTAAGTACCGTCCAGGGACGTGTGCGCAACCACTTGGGCGACACCTCGGCATAGCGTGTCCAGAGGAAGATGACGATGGTTATGATGCCCACCACGGCTGTTGTCGTGATCAGTTTGGCTGCCGTCTCGTCGCTGTTGCCGGCTATCATGTTCCACAACGTGGTTATGATGCCTCCGCCTACAATTTGGAGACCAATAAAAATAAGTAGGTAACTAAGTGCTTTCTTCATGCTAATATCCTTTCTGCCTCAATGGCGTCTTGTTGTAATTGTGCTTTCAGTGCCTCGATGCTGTCGAAGCGTTGCTCTCCGCGCAGTCGTTCGAAGAATGCGACCTGTAGCTGTTGCCCGTAGAGGTTCTCCTTCAGTCTGAAGACGTTGACCTCCAAAGTCTGGCTTTGTCCGTCGAAGGTGGGGCGCATGCCGATATTCATCATGCCGTGCTTCCACTCCACGCTGTTCTCCATTCTGATCTTCACCGCATAGACACCTGCGGCAGGAATCAGTTGGCAATCATCGACAAGCACAAGATTAGCGGTGGGATAGCCCAGTTTTGTACCGATATGCTCGCCGTGTTCCACGCCACCCAGTATCGTATAAGGGTTGCCCAGCAGTTCGTTGGCCTTGCTGATAGCTCCTTCGGCCACCAACTGGCGGATGATAGAACTACTAATTTCACCCTCCTGAGGCAGTTGAAGCACCTCGATGCCCAACTCCTGACCGTAGCGCACATAGTCGTCAAAGCCTTCTGTGCGGTTGTGACCAAAGCGGTTGTCGTAGCCAGTCAACAACACCTTCACACCCAGTCTGTCGCGCAACTCCTGCTGCATAAATTCGCGAGCGGTCATCTGCTTCAAGACATCGTTGAACGTCAGTACCTCAATGCGGTCGATGCCCGTCTTCGTCAGCAACAGGCGTTTCTGGTCGAGGGGCGTCAGCGTCTGCGGACCACTCTTGTCGAAGGTGATAGCCATTGACTGCAGCCCACGCTGGCGAGCCTCGTCAACGACGTGCTGCAAGACGAACTGGTGGCCGCGGTGCACACCGTCGAACATGCCGATGGTTGCTACATACCCTATTTCTTGCATAGACGTTCTATCCATCTGTAAATCTCACCCACCCACAATACCAGTGAAGTGCCTCCGATGATAGCTACCCATGTGTTGAAGGACAGCGGTACGGTGCGGAACATCCTGCCACCAAAGGTGACTATCGCCCATTGCCCGACGAGCACGAAGAGCAGTACGAAGAGGAAACCCTCGCAGGCCCACAGTCTGCGTAGTGCCGAATGACAACTGCCCAGTACACGGGCATTGAAGAGGTTCCACCACTGCAGCATGACGAAGATGGTGAAGAAGACAGTAAGTTTTATATCGTCCATTCCTGCTCCTTGCTCAAAATACCATAGCAGGGCAAAGGTAGCTATAAAGAACAGACCTCCAATAGTCAGGATGCCTTGTTTCATAGAACGGGTAATGATGAACGCATCGCTGCTACGTGGTTTTTCCTCCATCACCTCACGAGAGGGTGGTAGTGAGGCCAGTGCCATAGCTGCCAGCGTGTCCATAATCAGGTTCACCCACAGTATTTGGGTAATCGTCAGGGGCATTTCCGTACCGATGAAGGCACCAAAGAGCACCAACAGCAGGGCAGCAACGTTGACGATGAGCTGGAAAAAGACGAAGCGCTGGATGTTCTTATACAGCGAGCGACCCCACATCACAGCATGGACGATGCTGTTGAACGAGTCATCAATCAGCGTGATATCGCTGGCCTGTTTGGCAACACTCGTACCGGAACCTAACGAGAGTCCTACATGGGCGCGGTTCAGGGCTGGTGCGTCGTTGGTGCCGTCGCCAGTGACGGCAACCACCTCGCCTTGTTGTTGCAACAGACTGACCAGACGCTGCTTGTCAGTAGGACGGGCGCGCGACATCACCTTCAGCTCTTTGACCATCGCTAAGGCTTCTTCATCGCTCAATGCAGCAAACTCAGCACCAGTGATGGTATCTCTCACCTCTGGCTTCTCACTTCTCACTTCTATAATTCCACACTGGCGGGCTATCTCCATCGCGGTAGCTACGGTGTCACCAGTGACAATCTTCACGTCGATGCCTGCCTCGTGGCACTGGCGGATGGCATCTGGTACTTCTTGGCGCAACGGGTCGCTAATGGCAAAGAGCGCCAGCAGTTGGTCGCCCTCTGCTACGGCCAGCGTGCGCATAGCGTGGTTCTGCCACTCCAAGAGTTGCTGCTCTAAGTCCTTGCGCTCGTCGTCAGCAATAGTGCAACGGGCCATTATAACCTCTGGTGCACCTTTTATATAGATAGTGTTGCCAACGGTTGTTGACATATATTTGCGTTCCGTCGAGAAGGGCTCGCGGGCGGTGATGGGGTTGTCTTCGCGCAGTTGCTGGTAGTCCACACCCTGCTCCGTCATCCAGCGCAGCAGTGCCTGCTCCGTAGGATTGCCCACGTCGTGCGTCGCCGTCGTGTTCAGAGCGATGGCGCGGTATAACATTTCTCTCACCTCTGGTTTCTCACTTCTCACCTCTAATTCTGCCACCGTCATGCGGTTCTCCGTCAGCGTACCCGTCTTGTCCGTACAGATAACGGTCACAGCACCCATCGTTTCTGAGGCCTGTAGCTTACGCACCAAGTTATTCGACTTAAGCATGCGACGCATATTCAGTGCCAGTGCCAGCGTGACGGCCATCGGCAGACCCTCCGGTACAGCCATCACTATCAGCGTGACAGCCATCATGAAGTATCGCAATACGACCTCCACCATTGACAGATAATCGGTCGTGTGCCACAGCGAGTTGGTCAGCAGGTCGTGGACGAGGAAGGCGACGAATGCCGATATGGACAGCCCAAAGCCCACCTTGCTAATCAGCTTGGCCAGTCGGTCCAGCTGGATGTTCAGCGGAGTTTTCACGCCTGTCAGTTCCGTAGCCTGGCGCGCCACATGACCTATCTCTGTCTCGTCGCCAACAGCAGAAACAACATAGCGGCCTGAGCCTCCCATCACCATCGACGAGCGCAACAGCATATCCTTCGGATAAGCCTCCTCGCCTCTAGCTTCTAGCTTCTCACTACTCACCTCTTTATTCGTCATCGGTTCTCCCGTCAGACTCGACTCATCGACTTGCAGGTCGGTAGATTCGAAGAGTTTGCCGTCGGCAGGCACCTCGTCGCCCGTTTCCACAATGACGACATCGCCTACCACCACCTCTCTGCGTGGTATCTCAACCGTCTTACCCTCGCGGAGCACCTTCACGGGCTGCTCCTCGCCCAACTGGGTGAGCACATCAAACTTGCGGGCGGCATCGCGCTCAAAGATGAAACCTACGGTGGTTGCCAACAGAATAGCAAAGATGATACCCACCGTCTCAATGAAGTCCTGCTTGACGAAAGCCAAGACCAGCGAGACAACAGCGGCTATCAGCAGGATGCGAATCATCGGGTCTCGATACTTCTCCAGATACAGGTGCCACATCGACTGCCTCTTAGGCGGAGTCAACACGTTCTCTCCATGTTCGAGGCGGCTCTTCTCCACCTCCATCGTTGTTAATCCTTGTCTTTTTACTTCCATAATTGCCTGCAAAGGTACGATTAAGTGAGCAAAAAGCAAAAGAAAAATGTGTTTTCTTTTATTTTTTCGAATGAAAGTACCTTGACCAAGGGTCAAAGTTACAATAAAATGTTAAAAACAGCAAATTCTTTAATCTTTAATCTTTAATCTTTAATCTTTTTAGTATCTTTGCACCCGCTTAACAAGAAAGCACCGGACTTGTAGCTCAGTTGGTTAGAGCAACAGACTCATAATCTGGAGGTCCCAGGTTCAAGCCCTGGCTGGTCCACACTGAAAATCAGCAACTTACGAGCAGTCGAAGGTTGCTGATTTCTATTTTTGCGAACAATTTGCGAACAAAATGATATTTCATGGAACATTGTGCATACCTCCTGAAGGCTTTTGTATCTGCATTTTGTTCGCAAAATCCTCGATTTTTGTTCGCAAAGCGTAAAAAACTCCTTATTTGTATCTTATTTCTCTAATATTTTCGTACCTTTGTCGCTGGATTTCGCATTCGTGCGATACCCAAAGACATTGTGGACAAGAGAAATGGCGTTCGCTATCTCATTCAACGACCTCGAAATGTAGGAAGTTTCAAGGAATAATTGTCAGAGAATGGATAAGGTGAGCGTTCACGTTATAGCGTGGGCGAAACTTATCTGACAATTATGGCACTTCCTACAGCCACGAGGGAAAGATATGGGTTGTTCACGCTTTCTTTATGCCCTGCGGTTAAGAAGATTTAACGCCCGACGATGCAGGATTTCCCGCTTCACGGCGTTTATATAGACAGAAACATTAACAACAAACAAATATCGAAATGAAAACAATGAAACTCTGGAGAAACATCCTCGTGATGACCGCTGCCATGCTCTCCCTCGCCTCTTGCAGCAGCGATGATGACGACAAGTTTGATGCAAGCAGACTTGAAGGTAAGTGGAGAAAAGCCATACGAAGTGGTGTTATGGATGGAGAGACGGTAATATATACTTTCTATCCCGAGAACTGGTATTCAGGTCGCATAGAGGAACAAGTTTCTGCATGGCCTGATGAAGGCTGGAAAACGCAAGACCTCAATTACAGAGTTGGAGAAACGGGCCACATGAATATCTTTACGGGAAGAACTTACAACGGTGAGTCCAAAATCTACCTTGAAGTTGACATTCGTAAACTGACTGGCTCTGAAATGATTTGGTATCACACCGATTCCAACGAGGAGATAGCCCGTTTTACAAAAGAGAAATGAACCTGTAAAAATCGGAATTTATGATTGTATCAAAGAAATCTATTGGATTGATTGTCCTATTTTTAATACCCCGTTTTG
>Ga0310695_10014815_pt1 | contig 10483 bp, 5 predicted proteins | sample RumenRJG_04DNA_FD_203882 | JGI IMG/M metagenome (GOLD analysis project Ga0310695, IMG submission 203882) | Bovine rumen microbial communities from Lethbridge, Alberta, Canada - RJG_04 (v2) (version 2) | ecosystem: Host-associated > Mammals > Digestive system > Stomach > Rumen | place: Canada... | reverse complement strand
TATGATTATAATTATTATTTATGTTATTATTATTGTTTTTTATTTTAAACATATGTTCTCTATCATCTAATTCTTTTTTTATTTCATTAAATAATTCATTTTTATCTATTTTAGAATTTATATTTTTTGTATAAAAAGTATTATTTGAAGTTTTAATATTTATATTTTTTTTTTCAATATTTTGAGCTTTTCTAATAATTTTATTAATAACATTGTTATTAGAAACTCTGTAATTAATATTATTAATAGGATTATAATCGCTTAATATATAATTAAAATATTCTAAAACATCCAATAAATATAAATTATTTATATATTTAGTAAAATTAGATAAATTAAATTGATTTGTTTTTTCTGATTCATATTCAGGAAAAACTAATTTGGTTAAAATTTCTTTAATATCATCTAAAAGTAAATCATCTAAAGGTTTAATTTCCATTTTAATTTCCTCATTAATAAAGAAATTATCAAATATTTTAGATAAATCATTTTTCTCACATAAAATTGTTGATTTTTGTGAATCATATTTATTACATAGTTTCTTTAAATAAGCTTCTTCTCTATAAAATTCTTTATTTATTTTAGTTTCTAAATTAGAAACAAGTGGAATATTTATAAAATTTTCAGTAAAAATTTTTTTATTCAAATTTTTCAGTTTAATATTTTTATAAAGAGTAATATTAAAATCATTCATTAAATTATCTTTCTTTTGAATTTTTTGTGTTCCATTATAAAAAGAAAATTCTTGTTTTTTATTAAATGATACAATTAAAAGTTTATTATCTTCTTCATAAATTTCGGCATAATATGAATGAGAATTTATTGAATAAAAATCAGGGGATAAATGTAAATTTTGAGTAAAATTTAAATATTCAGCCATTTTTTTTGAGAAATTTTGATATAAAGAATATACATTTTCTGTTTCTGCTCCGTCAAGTAAAAAATTTTCTTCAATTTTATTTTTTGTTGTAAATGATATTTTTGACATACAATTATAAAAAAAATAAAATTAATTTACTAATTTAATCATAATTCCATATAAAATAATCAGATAAAAAAAAGAATTGATTAAAATTTTTCCTAAAATCTCAAATAAATTAATTCTAAATTGTAATTTTATTTATTGAATTAAAAAATACATATAAAATATTAAATTTATATATTGAATAATCAATTAATATATTATTTTTTAATCCCAAATCCCCAAAATATTTAATTATATTTTAATAAAAAAATTTTAACAAAATAAAATATTTTTTCTTCAATAAATTAATGAAAACAATTTCTAAGGGAATAATATCTAATAATTTTTCAAAATATACATTAAAACAATTTTATATTAAAATCTTAAAATTTATATAAACAAATAACCAAAATGAATAAATAATTAAAACATTCAATATATAAAAAAACTTCCAATTTTTTTTTATCCAAATAAATACATACAAAATTATTTATTTTAAATTTTAAAAAAAATATTTTTTATTTTAAACTTTGATTATTATCAAAATTATCATCTTTTTGAATATTTCTCGAATTTTTTTTTTTAAATTTCCCCGAATTAGGAATTTCATTATTAAAAACTCTTCCACCATTATAACCAATATTACTTGGTTTTTTTTGATAACCACATTCAACATTATCAATATCACTTCCATTTTCATATAATTCTTCATTTTCGATTGGAAATAAATCAAGATTATCACCTTTTTCAAATATTTCTCTTTGAATTGCATTAATATCAGTATTATTATTATTTTGTAATATTATTTCTTTTGAAGTATGAGATTTTGAAGGAAATTTATTATATTGGAATTCATTTTTTTCAAATTTATTATTATTATTGTTAAAAATGTTATTTGGACTTATTAAATGATTGTTATTATTATTTTGAATATTTTTTGTTAATTGTATATTTAATGTTATATTATTGTTTATATTTACATTTTGGGTTTTTTCTTGGAATTGAAATGGATTAAGTGAAACATTACTTAAATTTGAAAATTGTTTTTGGAAATCAAAACTATTCATATTATAAAAATTATTAAAATTTCCAATTGAACCATTACTTTTTAATGATGCTAAAACACTAAAAGTTCCATTATTATTTATATTATTATTCATTGTATTTCCAATTAAATTTGTATTTATTGTACTTGTATTACTCATCATATTAGTAGGACTAGTAAAAATATTATTACTTTTTCTCAAAATAACATTATCTGAATTATTATTATTAACATTCTCATTAGTAGAATTAACATTATTACTAATACTATCATCTTTCTCATCATTAATATTTTCAATAACATTACTTTCATTAACAATAACATTTTCATTAATATTAATATTTAAATTTTTATTATTATTTTTATTATTATTATTAATATTAATATCATTCTTTCCTTCTTTCTTTATTTGTACAATTTTCTTCAATTTAACATCAACACCATCAATAAACTTTTCAATTTCTCCATCAGTCATAGGTTTTTCCCTTAACAACTTTTCCTTAGCTTTCTCAGTAGCAAAATCTAAATAATCCAAAAGTGTCTTTAATTTAATTTTAGCAGAAAATTTTTTTTCTTTACTTTGAATAAAACTAGAAGCAATTTTCCTTAACTGACTAAAAAATCTATTTTTAATAGAATTTTCAGTTCTTTTATTAAAAATAGGTATAATCTTTTTCCAACTTCCTCCATATTTCTTATAAAAAACCATAATTAAAAAATCTTCTTCACTACTCCAGCTTCCTTTCTTAACATCAGGATTTAATGAATTATTCCAATGTTCTCTACATTGTTTCCCACTTCTTCCAGGAATTCCTTCAGCACAAAGAGTCCATTTTGTAGCTCCATGCTTTTTAACCCAATCATTTAATTTTTGATCTTCTTGTGTTGTCCATGGTCCTTTTACTAAACCAGGTTGAAGTATTTTTGTCCAACGATGAAGACATTGTATTGGTGAACGACCTGGTACATTTTTAGATATTGTTTTCCAATTACGACAATTGTATAATTTTACTAAAGATGAAAGAAGTTTGTCTTCTTCTGTTGTCCATTTTCCCTTTTTTGATGATGGGGAATTGGAGGATGAGTTAAGGGAAGAGTTTCTTTTACGTTTTGAGTTGTGAAGAGGTTTTTTAGGTTGAGGTTTGGGTTTTGTACGCTTTGCCATTTTTTTTTTTTTTTTTTTTTTTAATTTTTTATTTTTTTTTTTTTTTATTGATATTTTTTCTTTTTTTTTTTTTGAATTGAATATTATAGTTTTTTTATTTTTTTTTTAAGTAGATGTCATGAGGGTTTTTATTAAATAAAAAATTGGTTTATTTTATTAAAAAAAATATTATGTATTTTTTTTATTATTTTTTTATTGATTTGGAATATTTTGATTATTAAATGTTCCTTGAGGATTCATTTCTCCTTCTTCTCCATAATTATTCCCTTCATAATTATTATTATAATTATTATTCTCATCATAATTATCATAATGACCATTATTATCATCATAATATTGATCTTCATCTCCTTTTCTTGCTAAATTAGTCTGAGCATTCTCATCATCTTCTTCAATTTCTCTTTGATTATAAGTATTATTATATTTCCTCGGTTCAAAAGTAAAATAATTTTCCCCAACACCAAAATTCATTAAAATAAAATTATTCAAATCTTTCAAAATAACTTTCCTACCATCTTTACTTAAAACAACACTTTGTGTATAAAAATTAGAAGGTAACTCAATAACAGAAATAGAATCCATTTTAAATAAATAAACTTTAGAAGTTTCACTACAAATATATAAACAATTCATATTAGGAGCCCAAGCAAAATTAGTAACTTCATTTTTTAAAATAATAACACTATGTAAATTCAAAGTTACTAATTCCCAAATAAAAATAACATTCCCAATTGAATCATCTTTACTAGCAATAAATAATGAATCTTCACTAATACAAAAATTCCTAATTCCTTTTTTTATATTTTTATCAGTTGGATGTGCATTTTTATAATTTAAATTAATAGGAGGATTTAAATGAATAAAATGACTTTCTCCATTTTTTTTCGGAGTATCTTCCTCAAAATAATAATTAACTTTATCACTTTTTAAAATAGGATAATGATCAAATTCACAAACACCAGTAAAAGCAACAGTATTATAAACACGAATAATATGATCAAAACATCCAATAATTAAATAATGTCCATTAGGTGTAATTTTACTTAATCGAATTCCTAATTTATATTTATAAGGTTCAATTACTTTTATTAAATCTCCTGAAAGAGAATAAATTAATAATTTACAAATATAATGTGCATCTGTTATTATAATTGATGATAAATCATGTGTGAATAATACATCTTGTAAATCTTCAGAAGCACATTCAAATTTATTTACAAAATCCCATGTTTGTGTATAGTAAATTTCAATCATATCTTTTGCATTTTTTTTAGTACAAATTACCATAAAATTTTTTAAATTACTAAAATCAATTCCCTTTCTTTCATATTTAGGTAAATAAATTATTTTCTTTGATTTATTATTTAATGATCTAACAAATAATTTAGTATGATTTTGACAATAAATTAAAATATTTTGACTATTTGGTGTAAATCTACCATATGATATTCCTTCCATTCCTTCATCTACTCGACAAATCCATTTTGGTTTTCTTACTTGTTTTATTTCTATTAAACCTCTTTTATATAAACCTACCATTATCATTGTTGAATCAGGGGACCATTGAACATTTTCTATAAAATCACAAAATGAAAATTTTTGAACTTGTTTTAATGTTGATGAATTATATATTATTACATCTAAACTTTTTGATATTGCAAAATATTGAGAATCTGGGGAAAATGTCCCTATTCCTGAATAGGAAATTGCATTACTGAATGAAATCATTTTTTTTTTTTTAATTTTGAAAAATAATTTTTAATTGTTATTAATTAATCACAATAATTAATTTTTTATTATAAATTTTTTTTTAATATTAATTTTTGTTAAATGTAATTTTTTAATTATAATTTATTTGTAGATTTAAATAACTTAATATGATTAAAATATTTATTACATTTAATTTTTTCATTTTTATAATTCTATTAATTAATTCATAAAATTAAGAAATTTTTATTTTATAATATATAAAATTACATTATTTTATTATCTAATGCTCCATTTGAGGATAATTTTTTTTTTGGATTTATAAATCTAGGATTTATTGCACTATTATTAACTGTTATATTCTTTTTATTAAAAAACATATTTTCATTTATATTTCTAGTTTTATTAATAAATTTAACAGAATGAATATTTAAATAACTATTATTATTTTTTAAATAATTTTTAATATCTAAAAGTAAATTTTCTAATTTATTTAATTCTCTTAATTCCTTATTACTAATTGATTCTCTTCTAATATTTATATTTTTATGTGATATTTTATTTGAATTAAAACCACTTTTTGGTGTTTTTATTTTATTAATATTATTATTATCATCATTTATATTATTTGAACTATGATTACTCGCAGTATTACTATTAGAATTACAATTATATATATTTAAATTTGAAATATCTTTTTGATTATTATTATAATTATTAATATTTTGATTATTAAAATTTTTTTTACTATTATTACTATAAGATATTTTATTTTTTACAGTTTTAATAATTTTTAATTTAGAAGTTGATTTATTATAAAGAGATTTATCATATAAATTAATTTCAGTTTTATTTTGAGAATTATTTGCATTTACAGTTCCATTATTTAAAGAACCACTTTGATTATTATCACTATAAGTTCTTTTACTTTTTCTTTTTGAATCATTATCTATTGTTTTTTTTGGGGAAATTCCAATACATTGTTGATATAATTGTTTATAATATTTAACTTCTTTTTTTAATTTTTCAGACTCTTCTCTTATTTGATTTTCTGATATAATTGCATTTGATAACTTCTTTTCTAATAAAGATATTGAATTCTTTAAAGATTGAATTAAATTTTCTTTTGTTTCAAATTCTAATTTTTGTTTTTCTATAAATGAAACTTTCTTTTTTAAATAACTTGGATTTTTTGATTCTTCAATTAAAACTAAATTTAATCTTTCTATTTCTTTTATATAAAGAGTAATTTGTTTAAATAAAATTAAAAAAAGTCTATTTTGATTATGAGATAAATCACTTTGTGTTGAAGATAAAATTTTTTCTGTTTCTAAATAAAATTTTAAATTTAATTGATCAATATTATATTTAAATTTTGAAGTTCCATCTTTATAAAATAAATTTAAATTATTATCGTTTATTACATCTAACATATTACTTATTGCATTTTGAGTTTTTACATTATGCGCATTACTTAAATTATGAATTGAAGGTGATTTACATTTCGGTTGACTGAAGGAACTCATTTAAATATTATTTTTAATGTTTATTTTTTAAAAAAAGTAAAAAAAATATTTTAAATGAAAATTCAATTCCTAATTTAATATTTATTGAATATATATCTTTAAATAATTTTTGTTTTTATGATTTTTTGTTTTTTATTTATTTATGAACTCCTTGATGATATATCATTATTTGAATTCATTATTTTATTTTTTTAAAATTTATTATTAAAATATTTTTTAAAAATGAATAATAATGTCAAAAGAAAAAACTCTAAAATAAAAATAGATGCAATAACTAATAATGATAAGAAAAAATTAAATAAAGAAATAAAAGATAATAATCTTTTATTAAATGAAAAATATACAAATAATATGATAAACATAGATATAAAAATACCTCAAAATAAATTAAAAGGAAAAAATATAAAATCACTTTTACCTCCATCACAAAATTCACAAAAACGAGGATCAAGTATTCAACAATTTAATAATTCACAATTTAGTTTAAATAGTAATAATACAAATAGTACTAATAAAGATATTGTTAAATTATCAATTAATAATATTGAAAAATTATATAAAGAAACAAATAATAAAATTCAATCTTTAAAAATAGAAAATTTTACAAATAATAATTTAGATGATATATTAAAGAATGAAATTATATTTTTAAAAACTAAAAATGAAATATTAAAATTAAAAGCAAATTTTTATGAAACTGTTTTTTATTCTATAAGAAGTTTATTAGATAAACCTGAAGATAATTTAAAAGAATTTTCAAATAATGAAATTCCTGAAGAAGTTAAATTATATATTTCAAATTTAAAAAATAAAATTATGTGTATTTTAAATCAAAATAATCAACATTTTTATGAGAATTTAAATTTTATTTCTAATGATAATTCAAAAAATATGATTTTTACTTTTGATAATATTTGTGATAATAAAGAAGAAATTATATCAAAGAAATGTTTAAATACTATTAATAATATTGAAGATAATTTACAAAATTTATTAAATTGTATTAATGATTTTTTAAATAAAGAAAAAGAAAATGAAACAAATGAAAATGAAGATAAAGAAGTTTATATGGATTTTTATAAAATTAAATCTGAAATTATAAAAAATACAAAAGAAATTATTTCATTTTATTTATTAAGTGAAAATTTCAATTTTGAATTTAAAAAAACTAAATGTTCCTTTTTTACAAATGATGAAGTTACCCAACATAAAATAAAAGAAAGAAAAATAAAAGTAAATAAAGAATGTGATGAAATGATAAATCCTTTAATCCATAAAGTTTTAACAAAAAAGAATAAAAATGATATTATTAAATATATAAATAATTTAATATCATTTTATGAAAATATTCAAAAAGTAAATGAAATTGAAAATAGTAATTTAAAAGATTTAAATAATAGATTAATGTTACAAATTAAAAATTTAAATATAAAAATAAATAAAATATCCGAAGAATTTTTTACTAAAAGTACAAATTCAATAATAGGATTAACTGAATTAATAGAATATTTAAATAATAATAATTCAAATAATATAGAAAAAGTAACATTTTCATTATTAAATACCCAAAAGCAAAATATAATAGAATTAATTATTGCATATAATCTTTTAAAAGACGACATTAAAAATTTAAATTTAACCTTTAATTAAAAAAAATATAAAATATATAAATAAAAATATAATTATAATAAAAATTATAAAAATTATATTATATTAATCTAAATCATTACTAAAATACCATAAAAAAAATAAATAAAAAATCAATAAAAACCAAATAAATAACCAAAAAAAAAAAAAAAAAAATCAAATAAATAAAAAAAAAATGGAAAAAGACCCAAAAGAAAAACCAAAAAATGACTCAGATTCAGAAAGTGAAAATTCCCAAGACGAAATAGACACATCAACATTATGTCCCTACAAAAAAGTAACAAATTTCTTCTCTGGAATGTTCTCTTCAAAACCATCATGGCATCCAAAAATTCCTGAAAACATAAAAACAGAAGATTCAAAAATAATTTCAGAAGATAAAGAATCATTAGTTGACTCAGATGATGATTTAGAAAAAGAAGATGATAGACCAAAATGTCCTTTTGGTTTTACAAGTAAGAAACCAAGAAAAAAATCAAAAAAAAAATCAAAAAAAGAAAAAGAAAAATGTCCTTTTGGTTTTACAAGTTCAAAAAATGAAAAAGAAGAAAAAAATGAAAATTTAGAAAATGAAGAAAAAGACTCATCTCCGAAAAATGATGATAAAACTTGTGATACTGATGATGATTTATCAAGTGAAGAAGAAGAAGGTCCTAGAACAAGTTCTCATTTAAATAAAGGAAGAAGAGATCCTGTAAATAAACATTTTAATCAATATTATGAAATTCCTTGTTTTGGTGCTTATGATTTTATTTTCTTTATGAGAGGAAGTTTAACTACTGAAGAATGGTTAAAAAAAACAGAAAAATTAAGAAAATATCCTCGTCATATGAAATATACTCTTTTCTATCAAGCACAAGAAAAATTACAAAAAGTACATGAAGCTGAATTTCCAAGAGTTTTTTTCATTTATGATGATATAAAACAAAAAGCTAATAGATTATATAAAAGAAAAAAATATAAAGAATGTATTGAACATTGTACATATGCATATGGATTATTAAAATGGATTCAATTTAAAGATAAGAAAAGACAAAGTGAATTTGTAGTAAAACCATCATTAGATGCAGTTTTAGATGAAGAAATAGAAGAAAAACATGTTTATTTAGATGATGTTAAAGTAGAGGAAGATTCATATAAAGCTTGTATAGTATTTTTATTAGAAATGTTAGCTTATGCTCATATGGAAATGAGACAATATCATTGTGCAATAGAATGCCTTGATGAATGTGCTGAAATTGCTGAAGATAAAGTACCTGATATTTACTTTAGAAGAAGTCAAGCTAGAACTTATAATCGTTATTCTAATGATAATGAATTAAATTTAGCTCTTGAAGATATTGATAAAGCTATTAAATTAAAAAATGAAGAAAGTATTTATAAGGAACATAAAAAAATTTTGGAAAATATTATTAAAGAGAAAAATGAGGAAAAAATGAAAAATATTAGAAAATTAATTCAAAGAGGTAAAAGAAGTAGAGGAGATATTGATTCTGCTGGTTTTAATTTAAGTGAATGTATTTTTGCAAGAAATGAAGATGCTGATAAACAATATAAAATATTAAAAGAAATGAAAAGTAAATATAATTTAGCAGTTAAATTTTTTACAGAAACAAAAAATGATGAACAATTAAAATTAACATATAATGAATATGAAAGTTTTCATAAAAGTTATGAAAATTTTAAATTTTTTTATAAATTTAAATTAGAAACAATTGATCCTAAATTAATTAATCAATTAGATGAAGAAGAAAAAAAATTATTAAATGATAATGATTTTATGAGAATTATTGATCAACATAAAGCAAGAATATGTGAAGATATTTTTGGAAGTGGAGATTATAATATTGAATTATTTCAATATGCTTTGGAAAAAGTTTTTGAAGAAGAAAGGAAAGAACAAGAAAAAAAAGAAAAAGAAGAAGAAGCTAAGAAACCTAAAGTTACTTGGAGTCAATATTTAATGAATATTACTAAAAGTAATATGTCAGTTTATTTGTCTATTGCTTTTGTTATTTTATCTGCTATTGCTATTGGAGCACAGTTTTATTTTTATGGAGGTTCTTCTGGGAAAATTTAAGGATTTAAGATATTATGTAATTTTTTTTTTTTTTTGAATTTGATTTTGTTTTATTCTAAATAGAAAAATCTTTTTTATTTCTTATTTTTTTTTTTAATTTTGATGGAATATTATTTTATGAAATATTAATTTTTATTCTTTTAGAAATTATTTTTTTTTTATTTTTATTTTTTTATTGTATTATTAGATATTTTTAAAAAAAGATTTGTTTAAAATATTTTATAATATAATTAATGGAAAATTAATTGGGGATTGGGGATTGGGGATTGGGGGTTTGGGGGTTGGGGGGTGGGGGGCGAAACCCACACCCCCAACCCACCACACCCACACCCACCACCCCACACCCCAA
>Ga0310695_10014813_pt1 | contig 10484 bp, 10 predicted proteins | sample RumenRJG_04DNA_FD_203882 | JGI IMG/M metagenome (GOLD analysis project Ga0310695, IMG submission 203882) | Bovine rumen microbial communities from Lethbridge, Alberta, Canada - RJG_04 (v2) (version 2) | ecosystem: Host-associated > Mammals > Digestive system > Stomach > Rumen | place: Canada... | reverse complement strand
CTGCAAAGGTACTGAATTTTTCCTACGGATTGTACGGATTATACTGATTATTTTATTCTTGATGCTTAAAAATTCGTAAAATCCGTATAATCCGTAGGCTATTATTTTACCTTTTTGTAACTTTGCAGCTAATATGGCAAAAGATAAAACAGCATACGTTTGTTCCAACTGCGGCCAGGAGTCGCCTAAGTGGGTTGGAAAATGTCCATCTTGTGGACAATGGAATACTTTCAAGGAGATAAAGATAGCTGCTGACACCAAGCAGAAACAAGCTTCGGCAGCGGCATCAGCTGGTCACGCCTTGCGTAATAACAAGGTGCTGCGTCTTCACGAAATCAGCTCGCACGACGACCCACGCATCGACATGCACGATGCCGAGTTTAACCGCGTGCTTGGTGGCGGTTTGGTTCCAGGTAGTATCGTACTGCTTGGTGGCGAACCAGGTATCGGAAAGTCTACCCTATCGCTCCAGACTATGCTTAATATGCCAGAAAAGCGCATCCTCTATGTTAGCGGTGAGGAAAGCGCCCACCAGCTGAAGATGCGTGCAGAACGCATAGGTGGAGGATCTGAGAATTTTATGTTGCTCACAGAGAATTCACTCGAGGCTATCTTCGACCATATAAAAGAGGTGCAGCCAGAGCTGATTGTTATCGACTCAATCCAGACTATTTCTACTGAGGATGTAGAGAGTTCTGCTGGTTCCATCGCCCAAGTGCGCGAGTGTGCATCCGCCTTGCTGAGATTCGCCAAGACAAGTGGCGTACCTGTGATTCTGATTGGTCACATCACTAAAGAAGGTACCCTTGCGGGACCAAAGATTCTGGAACATATTGTGGATACGGTTATCCAGTTTGAGGGCGACCAGCATTATATGTACCGCATACTGCGATCTATTAAGAACCGCTTTGGCTCTACTGCCGAACTGGGCATCTACGAGATGCTACAAAACGGATTGCGACAAGTGAGCAACCCATCGGAACTTTTGCTTACCCAAGACCGCGAAGGACTCTCGGGCATCGCCATCACTTCTGCCATCGAAGGCATACGCCCCTTCCTCGTTGAGACTCAGGCACTTGTGTCAACAGCGGCCTATGGAACGCCACAACGCTCGGCTACTGGTTTCGACCAGCGCAGACTGAACATGCTACTTGCCGTTCTCGAAAAGCGCGTGGGCTTTAAATTGGCACAGAAAGACGTGTTTGTAAACATCGCAGGAGGCCTGAGAGTAACTGATTTGGCTATGGACCTAAGCGTTATTGCAGCAGTACTCTCGTCGAATGTCGATACACCTATCGAAGCTGGTTGGTGTATGGCAGGCGAGGTTGGTCTTTCAGGCGAAGTACGCCCCATAAATCGCATAGAACAGCGCATAGCCGAGGCCGAGAAGCTGGGATTTACAGATATGATTATCCCCAAATACAACATGCAGGGCTTCGACAAGAAGAAATACAAGATTAATCTGCATCCCGTGCGCAAGGTGGAAGAAGCGCTACGTGCAATCTTTGGATAACAATTTGCTATAGTTTTGCACTTTTTGCTTACATAATTGATAGTTGAGCGCAAAAAAGAATTAAATATTCAATGTTCAATGTTCAATGTTCAATGTTTTTTAGTATCTTTGCAGTCACATTTTAGAATGAAATTTTTCACATTATTAAATATTTAAATTATGACTATCAACGAATTCAACTTTGCCGGTAAGAAGGCAATCGTACGTGTAGACTTCAACGTACCCCTCGATGAGAATGGTAAGATCACTGACGACACCCGTATCCGTGGTGCCCTGCCTACCCTGAAGAAGATTCTGAACGACGGTGGCGCAGTTATCATCATGAGCCACATGGGTAAGCCCAAAGGTAAGGTAGATGCTAAGAAGTCACTCGGTCAGATCCGCGAGGCTGTAGAGAAGGCACTGGGTGTTCCCGTTGCTTTTGCTCCCGACTGCGCTAAGGCTGCTGATGCTGCTAAGGCTCTGAAGATGGGTGAGGCTCTGCTGCTCGAGAACCTTCGTTTCTATCCTGAGGAAGAGGGTAAGCCAGTAGGTATCGACAAGGCTGATCCTGCATACGACGAGGCTAAGAAGGCAATGAAGGCCAGCCAGAAGGAGTTTGCTAAGACTCTTGCTTCTTACGCTGACTGCTACGTAATGGATGCCTTCGGTACAGCTCACCGCAAGCACGCTTCTACTGCTGTTATCGCTGATTACTTCGACGCTGACAACAAGATGCTGGGGCTGCTGATGGAGAAGGAGGTTCAGGCTGTTGACAACGTACTGTCGAACATCAAGCGTCCTTTCGTTGCCATCATGGGTGGTTCTAAGGTATCTTCTAAGATTGGTATCATCGAGAACCTGCTTGGTAAGGTTGATAAGCTCATCCTCTGCGGTGGTATGACTTATACCTTCGCAAAGGCTCACAACGGCGAGATTGGTGATTCAATCGTTGAGCTCGACAAGCTGGATGTTGCTCTGGGTGTTGAGGAGCTGGCTAAGAAGAACGGTGTAGAGCTCGTTCTGGGTTCTGACTGCACCGCTACTAACGGTCTCGACTTCGGCACTATGAGTGTTAAGGAGGGTGCTCAGATCATCACTTGCCCAGCTAACCAGGTTCCTGCTGGTTTCGAGGGTGTTGACGCTGGTCCTGAGAGCCAGAAGGCATTCGCTGAGGCTATCAAGGGTGCTAAGACCATCCTGTGGAACGGTCCTGCTGGAGTATTCGAGTGCGACGCTTTCACCGCTGGTTCACGCGCTATTGGCGAGGCTATCGCTAAGGCAACTGCTGAGGGTGCATTCTCTCTTATTGGTGGTGGTGACTCTGTAGCTTGTGTAAACAAGTTCGGTCTTGCTGACCAGGTATCTTACATCTCTACTGGTGGTGGTGCTCTGCTCGAGGCCATCGAGGGTAAGGTTCTCCCAGGCGTTGCAGCCATAAAGGGCGAGTAAATCTCCGTTATATATATTAATAAGGTGTCGAGTTCAATAGCCCGACACCTTTTATTTTTGTTAATAGTCTTTAGTCTTATCTGCTGGCAGTAGACTGCTGCTCTGTGATGCGCTCAGTGGCGTTCTTAGCAGTAAGCTCGAACATTTCCATATACTTGTTGTACTGTTTCTCATCGAGCACCCGCTTCATTGTCTTCTTGTGGCGAGCCTCAATCTTCTGCCATGCCTCCATGCCCTTTGCGGGGTCCTGCAACTGATAGATGGCCTCCATAGAAGAACTGAACTGTTCGGTAGCCGTCTCGAAGGCATCGCGCTAATCAACTCTCAGCTCCAGATAGCTTGCAATCTTGTCGAGGCTAACTTGCGACTTGTTTTCACTCTGTGCGTTTGCACTCATTGTCATCACGAACATTGCCACCAGGGCGATCATAAACTTTTTCATAACTCTACACCTTTTTAAAATTGTTATTAATACTCGTAGTTATTTCTTTTCTACGGTGCAAAGGTATGAAGAAAAGCCCAATGTTCAAAATCATTTTCGACGTTTGCCCCACCTGTTTCGACGTTCGCCCCCAAAATCATCCGCAAAAAGGTGCCGAGCTATTGCAGCTCGGCATTATTTTCTATTTCTCAAGCTCATCCACAGAGAACTAAGATGATGGGACTTGGGGATTAATTTATGCTACTTATTAAAGTCTGCTCTTGAAAGGATATAGTTTTTGATCGTAACTCTTCCAAATGCAGCTCTTGAATTTTCAAGCATCTTAACCTTAAGATATACACGATCATCAGAAAATTCATACGTAATAGTAGTTTCACCACCATCTCTCTCTGATACCGAATCGATTGTCTTAACCCTGTATTTATCCTCGTATACATATATATTCGGATTTGATGGAGTTGGCTTATATTTCATTGTAAATCCACGCTTACGGATAAGCGATAGCCTGAACTTGGCATTGTTGCCGCCCATAGTTCCCCATTCGGCATTAGTATAGAAATGTACTCCGCCCGTGGCATCATTATAGGCATTAAGCAAACACCCCCAACCATTATTAAAACTAAAGGCTAGCATATTGTTCTCAAGCGTCATTCCACTTGGAGTTTCCTCAACATAATAATACACTTCGCCAACTGGGTCGTTAAACTGAGCCGACACCTTCATCGTCATTAGACATGCAAAAAACAATAAAGCAAATTTCTTCTCCATTTTCTTAAAGCATTACTATTAGCAAAAGTAACGCATAAAAAAATGGCGTGACCATCCTTATGCGTTTAGCTAAGAGGCGAAGCCCGGAAAGGATACCTCTGTTGTTCTATAAGAATGCGACACGCCAAAGGCGCTCGCAATGCTATTAAAAACAACAGGAAGTAAGTTTCCCTGCACTTCCCTCACTAATTACTCGTGTCTATATCCATCAAGTTTTCCGGGCTTCTTGGCTAAACGCGAAATAATAGCTATTGCTCTTGCAGCTCGGGTATTTCTCCTCCCGATACCGCTGCAAAAGTACAACTAATAATCGAAACTACCAAATTTTACACAGGAAAAATTTCTCTTGTAGATAGAAGTAAGCAATCTGGTAGATATCCGTTATAGTTATCCTTAAGATTCCCATATACCTATAAGGCGTCGAGCTAACTGAAACTCGCCCCATTTCTCTCCCGCCCCCCAACACCAGGAAACTAGGATACTGGTGTACACAGAAGGGACTCTAATTTTGCGCTCTGATAGAATATATCCGTGAAGAATTTGCTTTATTACGGCCAAATCCCTACCTTTGTTGTCAGAAGGAGGAAGAGGCCGGCAGGAAAGGGAACCTATCCGTGGGGTCAACAGTCCTTTAGAGTCTATGAACCGTCTTAGTCCTTCCTGCTTAGTTGCAAAGTCCAGATAGAATGCCAGCGGCATCATCACCTTCGAAATTCCCTTCGCCAAAATCCTCCCCTTCCTAACCAAAGAGGCCAAGGACATGATAAAATAACTGTGATTCTGGGATACTGGGATAAAAGATTTTAGGGTTTTTCCTACCAACTGATAGGAGAATCCCTTTTTTAATGTGTACAAAATACGCTACCTTTGCAGCAGAAATAAAAATCAGAACTGCAATGATTAAACGTACACTAACATCATTATTAGTCTTTTTTGGGGTACTCAGTGCCTCAGCCAGTCAGGTAGGCGTCTACTGCATGATGGGCAGCGAAGGTAGCCAGATATATTGCGACCATAATATCCGCCTGCAGATAGCCCTCACCATTGATGGCACAGCCGTACTTGAGGCCGAGAACTTTACCGATCAGGTGATGTATATTGATCTTGCACGCTCGTTCGTATGGGTAAACGGAGCATCAAAATCGCTTGTTGAGCCTCGCGCACAGTCTTTCGAAACCGAAGAGCGACTATTGCCAATAGCTCCTCATGGCGTCAATACTATTTTTGCATGGGAGCAACTGCCACTATTGCTCAACCCACAGATGATTTATGTGGGCGAACCAAAGAGTTGGGGCAACACAAGCAAAGGACGATTTCTTGACACCAACAAGAAGTTCCAAAAGGGCGACAAGCGCCGCTACACTCGCCGTACCACCCCATTGGCTCTGGCAGCCGACATAGAATATCGATTCACAGAGGATGGTGAAGCCGAACCAAGAGTAAAGGTATCCGACTATGTAGAATCTATCAAGGTAGAGTCGAACATGTGGGTAGACAAACATGGCAAGTTGGTTAATCCTCGCCTATTCCCACACCCCTGTTTCGCCTTCCGTAGTGGAAAAACTGGTGGAGCAGTACTTGGCGAAGCCCTAGCCCTAACAGCAGCCGCCGGCCTAATAGTCCTTGGCGCCGCCATAGCCCCCGAGACCACAGTAGCAGCATGGTAACTACGGCTACCCCATCCATAGAAAACTGGGATACTGGGATTGGGGATAATAAAAAAGGTGCCGAGCGATTGTAACTCGACACCTTGTAGTTTTTATTATTGTCTTTCTCAGACATTTGATTAATTTTAAAAGCTATTTCACTTTGGAGGTAAATGACATTTTTAATTTTTTATTCTCTGTTGACAGATATTTGCCTGAAAAGCCTTTGTCATTCAAAGTACCAGAGAAATAGTAGCCGGTCTGCGAACCGTCTTTATTGTATTCGTAAACCTCAACTTTACCCATTGTAATTGAACCAGATAGATTAACAAAACCATCCTGATTTTGTAACACACGATATCGCCCTTCGACTCTGTCTCCATAGACATCTAAAAACATTACGAAATCGTATTTCCCAGCAATATTACCTTCCATATATGGATGATTCGCTTTGTAGAAATCGCTGATGGTACTAATATTTATTTTTCGAAATCCTAGTACGGGCAATGCATTACCAAATAATGTACTAATAGACTTCTCATTGTTTTTAATGACATCTTCGAAAGGATCTGTTAGATGTTCTTCCGGAATTTGATTAAAATCTATCAAACTGACAACTCCATTGTCGGTAGAAATAACTTTCCTGTATTCCGTCCAATAATGATTTTCAATCTCCACAGAATAAGTAGATACATAGACCCCTTCATGGTATTTTCCTAATTCAATGTACTCTCTACCATCAGGCCTAATCAAATGGCTTAACACTAACTGTTTACCATCTGAGCGATGCACAATATAACAACTACCATAGTTAGGAAAATCAATAGTCAAATAAGTTGCATTCATATCAGGAATAGGACTTAATGCGATATCTTTGCACTCAGTTTTCTTTATATATTCTTCTTGAGTTGCACCAGGAGATACTACTTTATACCATTCACCACAATCCCCAATAACAGGCAAAGAAAATCCTTGAGAAACTGTACATGATATATCCGCATCCACATTTGGCTCAGCATACAAAGCTGTTTCAGAAACGCTTTCGACAAATTTTATGGGAGTTACGAGTTCTAACTTGTCTAACAAAGATCCAAAGTATTTGTCATAGACGAACCATCCCCCCGCAACTATTAAAACCGCACAGACTACCCCGCCCATGATATATTTCAAAGAATTGTTATTCGTTTTTGATATAGGATTTATATCTGTTGTTTTAGCATTACTATCTTTAGTTTGTTCTGTTAATGGCTGCTTATCAACTATAGGTTGCTCAGTAGCAGGGGGGGCCACAACAGTTTTTTCTTTTGGTTCTTCAATTGGTGGCTCAACTAGTGACTGTTCAACAGGTTGAGCAGTAACAACATCAAGTTTTGTTCCGCATTCAGCACAAAATATACTATCATCATCAATCTCAGCTCCACAATGTGGACACGTATTCTTCTGCGGTTCTTGTTTTGTCCCACACTCTGTACAGAAAAGCGCATCATCATCGAGTTGCGCACCACAATTACTACATTTTATCATAATTCAAATGATTATTGTTATAAGGCCAAACGAAAACCAATATATTCTCCCCATGTTCCCTCAGATTCACTGGAACGATAAGATATACGACACGAATTACTGCCTTCATGGCAACTTCCGCCACGAGCAGCACGTTCATCACCTTCAGAATCATTTATCGGGTTATCTTGTTTCCCATTAGAATAAGTACCCAAATAGTCTTGGCAAAGCTCCCAAACATTTCCACTCATATCGTATAGTCCAAGTTCATTGGGAGATTTACTTTTCGCTTGATGGACACAATCATCGCTGTTCCCCTTGTACCAAGCAACATCAGATATACTATTGCTTCCACTATATTTGTTACCAATACTTTTGTTACCTCCTCGCGCAGCAAACTCCCATTCTGCTTCTGTTGGCAATCGGAAGCTATAGCCTGAGATTTCGTTTATCTTTGATAAGAATTTTTGACAGTCAAACCAACTAACACATACTATTGGAAGATTCGCATCTCGCTTTTGCGAATGAGGAATGCTACCCATCACAGCAAACCACAAGCCTTGTGTTACCTCCGTCTCTCCTATCATATAAGTTGAGAGAGACACGTTATGTACAGGTTTCTCATTTGCTAATGCATCAGACTCTTGTTCACTTGTGGCACCCATTGAAAACGTTCCTCCTTCTACTCGGATCATTTTAAATCCGTAATTACCTATGTTGACGATAAGTTCCGGTCCATACTGAGACACGTCTGTTTTCTCTACTACATCTTCAACACTATCGTCGCCTTCTGCGCTTTTCTCTTCTGCTTCATAATCAAATACCAAATTATCAGTATTGTCATTAGAACTAGAACTCTCCTGATTATACTGGTTGGTATCGTAACTATCATCCTGTTTGTCCATATAGTGTTTATAGGCAAAATTACCGCCAAAAGCAAGTAATATAACAGCCATAATGATACCAACGACGTAAAGCATGGTGTTACTTTCCTTTTTAGCAGAGGGAATGATATTATCTGAGCTACTACGCGTATTCGTTTTCATATTACTCAAAGGTTCCACAACAGGCTGTTCTGGCGTAAATTGTTGAACAACTTCAAGTTGTGCACCACACTCGGAGCAAAACAGACTATCATCGTCTGTTACAGCTCCACAATGTGGGCATATTTTCTGTGATGATGTAACTTTAGTGCCACACTCAGTACAGAACTGTGCACCATCTTCAAGTGGCGCACCACAATTACTACATGTTCTCATATCTTTTATTTGACATTGGTGAATCATTAGAAACTTTATACTTTTCCCACGCAGGTTTAAGAGCTTTCATAAAGCGTGCATATTCGGTAGGCGTTATATCCACCTTTGCACTACAACGCTTATTAGGATATTTCTGCATGTAGGCGTTTCTAACCATCTCGTGGGTAACTATATTCTTTAATGGGATATTATATTTAGCCATAATTGGCATAATGTATTCTATTCCACTTGCTATTTGGTCATCCGTTAACGGAGCAACAAGGGTATTGCCTTGAAATTCTATGCCGACAGTGCAATAATTGCATCCTTCATGTCCATCCAATATAGAACGTCCAGCATGATAAGTTGCAACATTTGGTTCTGCCATAACATAGCGAGTTCCATCCGTATCAATGACCACATGGGTACCAACCTTTTTAATAGGAGAAGTAAGTATGGATAAAGATTTCTCTACTGTAGGTTCCGCTGTATGATGAAGTACCACGCCCAAGACTTGATTAGATCTTTCCCTATCGTAATTAGGAGTGGGATACTCAACAACTCTATACTCCTTGGTTATAACCTTATTCTCTGTCTCAGTTTTCTCCGAGGATAATAAGATATCAGGATAAACAATAAGACACACAGTCATTATCACAACAATGATTATAACAATACTGCAGAGCCAATGCCTAAATGACATCAGCCCTGCATAATATTTAATACGTTTCAGACACATGGAAATATAAACTCTTTCCTTTTGCCGTCACAAATTCGCCTTCAAAATTACCATTAACCAAAGCCCCTTTGAAGAAACCGCTTTTTTCTCCATTCTCATCGAATTCATCAAGATACAAACGGTTATCAGTATTCCTAACTCCTTCTAATGTTAGAACCTTATCGGGTCCCTGCTTATCATAATAGTAATGGCCTTTAACGGTAGAGCCCTCAATGTTCAGTTGCATTGTTATAGGATACTTGTCCACAGAACCCGACAATGATAAATGGACGATTTCGGTTTGTTCCATTTCCAAATCATCACCATTATCACTCTTATCCAGAATATATTTACCACCCAAAGCTAGCAGAATAACAACAAAAATGCCCGCAATCGCATAAATCCACGGATTGCTTTTTTTCTTAGCCTCCACAACGATATTATCAGAACCACTTTGTGTCTGAGTAAATCCCGTGACTGACTGTTGGGGCTGCTGGACAGCTACAGATGTCTGTACGGGGGGAATATCCGCAGGTACCCCATCTAACTTAGCGCCACATTCTGAACAAAACTGACTGTCGTCATCTATTGCTGCTCCACAATGGAGACATTGTCTTTGAGTAACACAAACTTTAGTACCGCACTCTGTACAGAACTGAGCACCATCTTCAAGTGGCGCACCACAATTACTACATGCTCTCATATTTTACGCTCCTTGTAATTCCAAAATCAGATTGTCGCGAAGTGGCCGTTCTTTATTTAAGAAGTTACTAGTACTGATTATCTTTAGTGTGTTCTTGATAATAAACCAGACTGCTGCAATTGGAGCAAACGCAAATGAAAGCACAACAGCAACAACAAACCAAACGATTTCGTACATACAACCATTCTCCGCATCAACACGAATATGAGCATCAGCAACAGCTTTTTCTGAGTCAGAACGATGGAATGCCATTTTCATTGCAGAAGGAAGGCCACCAAATCCAGCAATAATCCATCCCCAAATATGTCCATTGCCATCACCTGTATCACCCGACCATGCTACCCATCCAATAAAAACGCAAACAAGAAGAAAAACAAGTTTCACAATAGACCATGTACGAGTAGACTCACTTTCGGAAATGTTAGCATTCATCAATTGAAGATTACATTCACGGCAAAGGGGAACATTATCAATTCTATATTCTGATTTGTCTACGCATTCATTACACATTGATTTTCCACA
>Ga0310695_10014812_pt1 | contig 10486 bp, 9 predicted proteins | sample RumenRJG_04DNA_FD_203882 | JGI IMG/M metagenome (GOLD analysis project Ga0310695, IMG submission 203882) | Bovine rumen microbial communities from Lethbridge, Alberta, Canada - RJG_04 (v2) (version 2) | ecosystem: Host-associated > Mammals > Digestive system > Stomach > Rumen | place: Canada... | reverse complement strand
TGATTTTGTCAAAGCTCATTTTTTACCACATCCTCTGTTTGCTTTATCCACCTCTATTATAGCATAAACTGCGGATTTTTTCCAGTTTTTATGCACCTTTTGGGTGCATAAAAGATGTGGTTTTCTGCTTTGTTTTTCGGCTTGTAATCAGCGTTTCGGGGTTGTCGTTCTTTTGAGTTTCACGGATTCAGGAGCAATTTCAATATGGATGTCAAAGTGACAAAAGGAATGAGAGAAATATGCTTTACAATTTCTCTGAATTTAATGAATGACCAAATACAGCAAATGATATATAATGGATCTGCTGAATATCTTATCCATATTGAATGTCCTTTGACAGCTTATAGAACTGTTATCAAGACAGATGAAACTAAAATTGTAAAGAATATAGCAGAAAGTAAACTTAACGGAAAAGTATCTGTGTGTGCTTTTATCGTGGCTAAGCGGGATATTTCTGAATATTATAACAGTTGTTTTAATGAGGATTATGAAAAAATGACATTCAATTTGCATAGAGGAAATATTATTGCAATAGGTGGACAAACAAACATAACAATTACAAAAGAAATCGAAGAACTCTCTAAAATACCCTCTATTTTTACAATATGTAAATGTGCAGCAGATATGGATGACAGCATGAAAATTGAAATTTCGGGGGAAAAGATAGCAATTACCCTATGCAGCAGAAGTTTTGGTAATTATAAGATGCTTTCCGGAATTCCTGCAATGCTCCCGGTACTTCATTCTATGTTGATAGTCCCGACCTTAATATACACTTTTGAAACCTTAAAAAAAGAGGGCATCGGCGAATATGAAGAATTAAGATGGTTTAAATCTGTATCACGAACGCTGAAAAAGAATAATATGTCACTGGATCAGGAAACACTGGAAAATATACCATCGTTTGAACTTGCACAAAAGTCTTTGGATTTGCCTATTGACAGAGCTTTGGAAGCTCTTGTAACTCAAGATACTGCAGACGAGGAGGAATAAGCAAATGAAAGTACATTTCTTGACGGAGAATGCTCTGGAAGCACTCCGAACAAATCTTACAGCCAATCTTCGTCATTATGCTGAAAATAATAATGATTGGATATACGAATATTTCGGCTCCGAAAATCCGTTTATGGAATACAAACAGGATTTCCCGGAATTTACATTATCATTTGATTCTTATGAAGAACTCGGAAAAATCAATGTAAGTAATACTATTGTTTTGTACTCTGCTATGAAATCACTTACAGATACACAAGCTACCGATGAAAGATTATGGGCAGGCATGTGTCACTGCGATTTTTGGTCTTTCCTTCATGAGCGTTGGGGAATGGCGAATAAAAGTATGATAAATAGAAATAATACCGAATCCAGATACTTTTTTAGCAAACAACAAAATAAAAAACGATCACTAATTACCAATTCTTTATCAAGATTGTGGTGGATCGGAAGAATGACTTATGATGAATCCCGAAAAGATCCATTTGAGTTAACAAGATATCTTGCTAATGATTATGCTACTAAATCACTTGTAATTTTTTCAAATAACTACATAAGTAATCCTAATATAGCTATAGGGTTATTATCTGCGTTGAGAAATCTTGAAAATATGGGGTATAGTATAAAAGGAAAAGCGGACAGAGACATATATTATGAAGCTACAAAATACTTGAATGTTCTTGGTGGTACATATATCTTGGATTACTTTACATCAGAAGAAATAGAAGAAAGAGTTATAAAATATATGAAATCTCTTAATCATTGAAACAAGAAAAGCGTTATACTATTCTACCTTCTAAACGAGAAGAAAGGATAAAACCATGAGAGAATACTATCTTGCAACATACAAGAAAACGGACGGAAGATACGGTACGGCTCTTGTCCTGAGCGACAGCGAAGCCAAAGCAGAGGATCATTTCAAAGACTATGATATGGCATCTGTCCGCATTGCAGCAGAGGACGAAATCTACTACTACCGCAGCAAGGGCTGTCCGGTTGTAGAACTTTGAACAACAGAATAAACAAAAGAAAGCAGGAGTATCAAACCGTAAATTTATGGCTGATGCTCCTGCTATTTTATTTCCTGTTCGGTTTTATTGAAAAGGTCGCTGTCAAAGAATTCTCTGACCGATATATCCAGACCGTCACAAATAATCTTTATCGTCACTACACCGGGGTTTTTGCTTTTGGTGTTAAGCAGACTATATATGGTTGATGGAGAAACACCGCATAAATTGGCAAGACCGTTGATTTTGAGGTCCCTTTCATTGCAAAGCTCCTTTATCCGCTCTGCAACAGCTTCTTTTGTATTCATATACAGCCCTCCCACGATTATCATTACCATAATTGTATAAAAATATGGGATATATCGTGTGGGACATATCGCAAATATCAAAATAAAATGCTATAATTACGATATATCCCACATTATAAAGAGAGGTTTGTAAAATATGGACAATAAAGAAAAAACTTGCTGCCTTTTCGGACACCGTGAGGTTATGCACAATATAAGACCAAGATTGACAGCTATAATTGAAAAGCTGATTACAGAGGAAGGCGTAACAGAATTCTATGTCGGCAATCAAGGACAGTTTGACAGTATGGTATACTCCGTTCTGAAAGAGCTGAAAGCGAAATATCCGCAGATCAGATATAGTGTTATCCTCGCTTATATGCCGGATGAACATATAAAGGAAATCTATGGCGAAAACACTCTTTTTCCTGATGGTTTGGAAAGTGTGCCGAAGAAATTTGCTATCAGCAAGAGAAACGATTGGATGATACAGCAGTCGGGGATTGCGGTGTGCTATGTGTATAAGATCACAGGTGGTGCGGCGAAGTTCAGGGAGAAGGCAGGGAAGAAAGGATTACAGATAATAGATGTACTGAGTTGAATATAGTGCATTTTATTGTACATGATGGATGTGAAATTATCATTGTGGAACTTGTATAATTGTGTGGAATGTGATAGAATTATTATGTATATATTTTAGATATGCTTTTCTGGAGGTAAAGCTATGGCAAGAGTTACAAAACCTAAAAAAGAAGTAAGCATGGAAGAAGCTCTGTGGAAAGCTGCTGATAAGCTGCGTGGTTCTGTTGAACCTGCGGAGTATAAGCATGTTGTGTTGAGTTTGTTCTTCCTGAAATTTGCAAGTGATAAGTTTGAAGCACAGAGAACCTTGATTGCGGAAAAGTTCGGTGAAAAATTTATTGATACATTAGCGTTTTATACAAAAGACAATGTGTTCTATCTCCCTGCGGAGAGCCGTTGGTCATTCATAATGGAAAATGCAAAGCAGGACGATATTGCTTTGAAAATCGACACGGCACTATATACTATTGAAAAGACAAATCCGGCTTTAAAAGGAGCATTGCCTGATAACTATTATTCAAGGCTGCATATTGATACAAACAAGCTGGCATCTCTGCTTGATGAAATAGATAAGATCAATACAGATGATAAAGAAAATGACATTATCGGCAGAATTTACGAGTATTTTCTCGGAAAATTTGCTCTTGCGGAGGGTAAGGGCAAGGGCGAATTCTACACGCCGAAATGTATTGTTAATCTTATTGCAGAGCTTATCGAGCCTTATGACGGTATTCTGTACGATCCATGCTGTGGAAGCGGCGGTATGTTCGTGCAGTCGATAAAATTTGTTGAAGCACACAGAGGAAATAAAAAGAATGTGTCTATCTACGGGCAGGAGTACACCAACACTACATATAAGCTTGCAAAGATGAACCTTGCCATTCGTGGCATTGCCGCAAATCTTGGAGAGCAGGCTGCCAACACTTTTACAAACGATCAGCATAAAGATCTGAAAGCAGATTATATTATGGCAAATCCTCCTTTTAATCAGAAGGAATGGCGTGCTGCTGATGAGCTTATCGACGATCCTCGCTGGAACGGCTATGAAGTGCCTCCCACAAGCAATGCCAATTATGGATGGATACTTAACATTGTGTCGAAGCTTTCTCAAAACGGTACAGCAGGTTTTCTGCTTGCCAACGGTGCGTTATCAGATGATGGTACAGAGCTAAAAATACGCACTCAGCTTATCAAAAACAATCTTGTTGAAGCGATTATTATTTTGCCCAGAAGCCTTTTTTATACGACTGACATCAGCGTTACCTTATGGATACTGAACAAGAATAAAAAGCAGCGTACAGTGATGAAAAACGGGGTTGAAATTCATTACCGTGACCGTGAAAGAGAAATCCTGTTTATGGATTTGCGGCAGATGGGCAGTCCGTTTGAGAAGAAATATGTTGAGCTGACAGAAGAAGACCGCAAAAAAGTTGCAGATACCTATCACGCATGGCAGCAGGAGGGAGGACAATATGAAAATGTTCCCGAATTCTGTTACAGTGCAGGATATGATGAAGTTGAGGAAAAGGGCTTTACGCTTGTACCGAGCAGATATATTGAGTTTGTCAACCGTGACGAAAACATCGACTTTGACACAAAGATGAAAGCCTTGCAGTCTGAGCTGACAGAACTGCTTATCGAGGAAGAAAAATCAAAAGCCGATCTGCTTGCTGTGTTTAAGGAGTTAGGGTATGAGATCAAAATATAAACTTGGGGATATAATATCTTTAGTTGATAAGAGAAATACAAATTTTGAATGTACTAATCTTAAAGGATTAAGTATGACAAAAGAGTTTCGACCATCCACTTCAAATATTGTCGGAACTGATTTAAGTAAATATAAGATTGTTGAATATAATCAATTTGCAGTAGATTTTATGTCAACAATTCGTGTCCACAGGATGCCAATAGCTCTTAACAAATTGAGGGAAAATATAATAATATCCCCTGCGTATGCTGTATTTGAAGTAAAAGATGAATCGGTTATTTTGACTGATTATCTTATGATGTGGTTTTTACGTCCGGAATTTGACAGATATGCAGACTTTAGATGTGATGCGGCAATAAGAGGCGGATATGGTTGGAATGAACTATGTGATACTGATATTGAAATACCTGAAATAGAAGAACAGAAAAAAAGAGTTTTTGAGTACAAAACAATTACCGACAGAATAGCCCTAAAACAGCGTATAAATGATAATTTAGAAGCTTCTATTGAAGCAATGTTTTGCAATTATTATTCTGATATATCAGAAGATAACTGTATATTATTACAAGAATTATGTGAGCTGACTTCGAGTAAACGTGTATTTGCTGATGACTATAAAGACAATGGCATTCCCTTTTATCGTGGAAGCGAAATAACTTTGAAACACTTAGGAAAGCCGATTATATCGCCTTTATACATTTCTTGCGAACAATATAATGCATTAAGAAAAGAGTACGGTGTGCCACAAAATGGAGATATTCTTATAACTGCTGTTGGAACTATCGGTAATTCATATATGGTGCAAAATGAAGATTTTTACTTTAAAGACGGAAATATTATTTGGTTGAGAAATTTTTCAAAACCTAATATTAACTATTACATATATGATTTTATGAAATCAACTGTATTTAAGAAGATTTTAGATGGGATATGCATCGGATCAACACAAACTGCCTTGACAATAGTTTCTTTATCAAATGTAAATGTAAAAATTCCGGATAATGAGAAATTGAGTTATTATACTAAGAGAAGCAAACAAATACACTTAAAAATAAATGATAATATCAAAGAGATAGAACAGCTACAAAAAACACTAACTTTGCTACTTAGTGTATTAAGCCAATAAATTATCAGAGAAATGCTTATAACTCGATTAAGTCGATAATCAATTAATAACTTAGGAGGAAATATTATGATACAGAAAAATAATATTACTTGGAATGAAGATTATAAACATAATAATTTCTTATACTTCATTCAGCGTATAACTGAAATGCTTGACTATACAACAGAGGATGTTTTCCGTGCTCCGTTGTATAATACGCCCAGATTGGTTGATGAATACATAAGAATTGATAATGGCTTTACAAAAGATTATCAACTAGAAGAAGTGTTTAAAGAGTTGTCTGAATTCATAGAAAGAGATGTTATACTGAATTATAAATGGGGTACAGATAAGATAAAACAGATAAAACATAAGCTTAATGAAAATCCTAAAAAAAGAAGAGAAGTCATTTTGTTTCTGCGTAGTGCTCTATCACAATATTTGTTTTGGGCGGAAGACTATATAAAGAGTATAATTACGAAAAACCCTAGAGATACAAATAAAATAGAGAGGGCTATTTGCTGTTATCTTCCAGAATTATTAAGAGCAGGCTATTCAAGGGATGAAATATATCACTATACAAAGAATTTAGTAAATGATAGTATAGATCCTGTTGAATCAATTTCATGCTATTTTTCAAGATTTGATTTGAGAAAAAGAAAATATGATGTTTATTTAGGAATATCTAAAAAGCTTTTGGCTTTTAAGGCAATTTTATCTCAACGATTAGATGTAATATTTGATACAGATCAGTATTTTAGTAAATTAACACTTTCAGATGAATTTACTGTTGTAAAAATGGGTGATATTGAAACAATAGATGCAAGTGAAGCGGCATATTTTGCTTTTAAACACTTAGAATTGTTTACATCATATTATCAATTTCTTGGAGACTATAGCGAAAACTTAGTAAATAATAAAGTATTAGTTGTGATGGAAGATGGGGAAACTAGAAATATAGTTACAGATAGAAATAAGTTTAAATCTGTTAGTGATGATAAAAAGGTAGACATTGGTATTATAAGTACAAGTGCAATAGATAATGTGATGATAAAAGCGAGACGCTCTATGTCAGAACTAAATAAACTGATAAATTTGCATAATCGTGCAATTGCAGGAAATGGACTTGAAAATGGTTTTTTGAATTTATGGTCAATTATGGAAATAGTATGTGCTTCAAAGGAAGATGGATTTAAAATTGATTACTGTAAAGATGTAGCAGTTCCAATTCTGACGCATGATTATCTTTATGGGATGTTTTTAGATATTACAAAAGACATAATTAATGTTCTTGAACGAGAAAAATGTGATGAGTTTTTTAAGGAAATAGATGGTTACGAAGAAGATATTGAAAAAGTAGTGGCTATGATACTACTTCCAAAGTATAAAGATACATTTACGAGATTATGTGATGAACTTGTTAATTATCCAGTTTTATATTTGAGAATTACTAAACTTAATGAATGTGTTAAAAAAAGAGATTTGAATAAAGTAATATTGAACTATCAAAAATTCATCACATATCAGTTATACAGATTTTACAGAATTAGAAATCAAATAACTCATGCAGGACAAAAGATTGTTGATTTAAAGGATTATTGTGAGCTGCTACACAGTTATGTTGATTGTCTAATAAAAGAAATAATAAACAAATTATGCAATAGTGATTTGCGTGAAATACAAAATGTGTTGATAGATTCAAGCTTGATTCAAGAAACGTATTTTAAGCATTTTGATAGTGATGAGCCAATTTGTGATGAAACTATTAAACTTATTCTATCTAACTCGTCAATATGGATAAACTGTGATTAATAATGCTTTATGTGTAGAAGGTGACTTTATGCCCTACTTTAACGAACACACCTTAGAATTAGCCGTTATGGAGCTTTATAAGGACGAGGGATATACCTATGTCAACGGCGAAAAAATACCCCGCCGTGATATGAGTGAGGTGCTGCTGACGGCTGATCTGAAAGCCTTTCTGAAAAAGCAGTACCCAGATATTACCGACAGCGAAATTGACGGTATCATACTCAGCCTTAAAAGCATTTCCGGTACGATATATGAAGCAAACAAGTCTTTTTATAAGCTCCTCTGTGACGGCTTTATACTCAACCGTGAGGACAGAAGCAAAAAGGATATTTATATCAGCCTGCTTGATTTTGAAACCCCCGAAAATAATGATTTTAAGATAGTTAATCATTTTGAAATTGAAGGCATTAACAATCAGAAAAGAATACCCGATGCAATTGTCTTTGTAAACGGTCTGCCTCTTGTTGTTTTTGAATTCAAGAGTGCCGTCCGTGAGGAAACAACCATTGCGGACGCCTATACCCAGCTTACAGTCCGCTATAAGCGTGATATTCCTGAGTTGTTCAAGTATAATGCGTTTCTGGTTATCAGCGATGGTGCAAACAATAAATACGGCTCGCTTTTTTCTCCCTACGACTTTTTCTATTCTTGGAGGAAAATCGAATCGACGGATACAGAACTTGATGGAATAAATTCTCTGCTGACAATGGTAAAAGGAATGTTCCGCAAGGACAGACTGCCGGCACTTATCAAAGATTTTATCTATTTTCCAGATAATTCTGACAAAGAGCTTAAGATCGTCTGCCGTTATCCTCAGTTTTTCGCTGCAATAAAATTGCTTGCAAATATCATACTCCATCTTCGTCCTGACGGTGACGGAAAGGGCGGTACATATTTCGGTGCAACAGGCTGCGGAAAAAGCTATACGATGTTGTTCCTTGTCCGTATGTTGATGAAAACAAAGTCACTACACAGCCCGACAATTCTGATTATCACCGACAGAACAGACCTTGACGATCAGCTTTCAAAGCAGTTTGTATCATCAAAGAAATATATTGGTGATGAAACGGTAGTCAGTATTGATTCCCGTGAAAAGCTCCGTACTGAATTGCAGGGCAGGACAAGCGGAGGAGTTTATCTTACAACCGTTCAGAAGTTTTCAGAGGATTTGAAACTGCTCACGGACAGAAGCAATGTTATCTGCATTTCTGATGAAGCACACAGAAGTCAGGTCAGCCTTGACCAAAAGCTGAAAATAACTGCGGACGGTGTTACAAAAACATACGGCTTTGCAAAGTATCTTCATGACTCTTTACCCAATGCAACTTATGTAGGCTTTACCGGAACACCCATTGATGCGACAATAGAAGTATTCGGTCCTGTTATAGATTCCTATACAATGACAGAAGCGGTTGCAGACGGAATTACAGTAAATCTTGTCTATGACGGCAGAGCCGCAAAGGTTGTTCTTGATCAGGCAAAGGTACAGGAAATAGAAGATTATTACGACCAGTGTGCGGAAGAAGGTGCAAATGAATATCAGATCGAGGAAAGCAAAAAGGCTGTTGCAAAATTAGATGTAATCATAGGCGATCCGGACAGGCTCAGAGCTGTTGCAGAGGATTTCATAAACCATTATGAAACCCGTGTCAAAGAGGGCGCAACGGTTGCCGGCAAGGCTATGTTTGTCTGTATGAACAGAACGATAGCCTACCGCCTTTATAAGATCATTAAAGAACTTCGTCCGGAGTGGACGGAAAAAAGGCTTTGTCCTGACGGCACTTTGCTTGACGAGAAGGACAAAAAAGAGTTGAAACCGATAGAAATGGTTAAGCTCGTTATGACAAGGAATAAGGACGACAGTCAGAAATTATATGATATGCTTGGTACGAAAGACGACCGCAAGGAATTTGATCGGCAGTTCAAAAATATCAAGTCGAATTTCAAAATTGCTATTGTTGTTGATATGTGGCTGACTGGATTTGATGTTCCTGCACTTGATACGATATACATTGACAAGCCTATTCAGCAGCATACTCTGATACAGACTATCTCCCGTGTAAATCGTGTTTATGAGGGTAAAGACAAAGGTCTTATCGTTGATTATATCGGAATAAAGAAAAACATGAACATAGCCCTGAATAAATACACCAATTTTGAATGTGAAGAATTTGAGGGTATAGAGCAGTCTATAAACATAGTAAAAGATCAGCTTGAAGTTCTCGCTCAGATGTTCCACAAATTCAATAGCAGCGATTTCTTTAACGGAACACCGAAACAGCAGCTTGATTGTATAAACAGGGCAGTAGAATATGTGCAGCTTTCACCTGATTTAGAAACAAGATTTATGGCAGCAGTGCGAAGGATGAAACAGGCATTTAACCTGTGCAGTGCAAGTGAAAAGTTTACAGATAAAGACAAGGATTATATTCATTTCTATTGTGCAGTCCGGTCTATACTTTTCAAGCTGACAAAGGGAGATGCACCGGATACGGCACAGATGAATGCCCGTGTCAGAGAATTGCTTGAGGGTGCGATTCAGTCTGACGGTATTGAAGAATTGTTTGAATCCGGCAAGCATATCGAAGTTGATATTTTCAGCGATGAATATATGAACAAGATAAATGCGATAAAGCTTCCGAATACAAAAATAAAGATATTGCAGAGACTTCTCGCACAGGCTATTGAAGAGTACAAAAAGGTCAATAAAATCAAAGCTGTTGAATTCAGCGAAAGACTGAAACAGGTTGTTGACGAATATAATAATCGCCGCCGAGACGAAGCTTATGCAAATGAAGTGCTTGACGAGGTAGCTGAGCAACTTGCACAGCTTCTTACAGATTTGAAGGCAGATAAAAACTCTTTTGGTAACTATTCAGTCCCCAGCCCAAAAGCATAAGGTCTGCCGCAAACAGCAAACAAAACAGCCTTAAAAGAATTGATACGGTGTTTGCGTGCAGTACCGATGTAAGACATAATATCAAGATATTCA
>Ga0310695_10014811_pt1 | contig 10487 bp, 9 predicted proteins | sample RumenRJG_04DNA_FD_203882 | JGI IMG/M metagenome (GOLD analysis project Ga0310695, IMG submission 203882) | Bovine rumen microbial communities from Lethbridge, Alberta, Canada - RJG_04 (v2) (version 2) | ecosystem: Host-associated > Mammals > Digestive system > Stomach > Rumen | place: Canada... | reverse complement strand
CTATTATTCTTTCAAAAGAAGAGACTGCAGCAAGAGGAAGCTGAAAAGAAGAAAAAGCAGATGACTCTGACCAAGTTCATTGACCAATATATTAAGGATGTGAAGGATGGGACGCATACTACTTTGGCTCATGGAAGGACTTTTGTTCAGGGGTCACGGTTCAGCTTGACCAACTCACTTGGGCACTTCAAGGAGTTCATGAAGGATACCGTTATGTACCTGGATGGCATTGCCATTTATGACATCATGAAGGTGACGGGACACAAGAGTGTTACCACTCTGGAGAAGTACATTAGGGCTGATAAACTGGAGGTAGCGCAGAAGCTGGTGCTGCAGTATGATTACTTTAAGTAAACAAATACGGCTCAAAATGAGGTGAAAAACATCAATTTGCGGCTCAATTTTTTGAATAATGAGCCGTATTATGCTTATATTTGAGCCGAAAAACAAGGATTATGACTAGAGAAAACGAAATATTGCAGTATCTGCATTACAATCCCGGGGCATCAAGAGCGGAGATTGAGGCGGGCATGAACCTGAAGGAGAGTCCTGCTACGGTAAAGCGTATTCTGGCCGGACTGGTGGAGGCCGGGCAGGCTGTTGTGAGCGGACAGGGACGTGCTACGCGCTACAGTGTATCAGCCCAGGCACATGTTACCATGCCACTGAATATTGATACTTACTTTGAAAAGGAGACCGATGAGCGCATAGTGCAGACTGATTTCAACTTTGAGCTGATAAATGACATACTGCCCAAAGTGGAGCTTTTTACCCCACAGGAGAAAGAGCAGTTAGATGCGCTGCAGGCCCAGTTTACACACAACATAGAGGACATTACCCCAACTGAATACCGCAAGGAGATGGAACGCCTGGGTATAGACTTGAGCTGGAAATCATCACAGATAGAGGGTAACACCTACTCCCTGCTGGAGACTGAGAAACTGCTTAAGGAGAAACAGACGGCTCAAGGCAAGACTAAGGAAGAGGCGGTAATGCTGCTTAACCATAAGGATGCGCTGGACTATATCCTTGAGGAACCTGAGTATTTGAAGGAAGTCTCTGTTAGGCGCATAGAAGAACTGCACACTCTGCTTGTAAAAGAGCTGGATGTAGATAAGGGAATACGCAGGCGCCGCGTAGGAGTTACCGGTACCAACTACCGCCCGCTTGACAACGAGTTCCAGATACGTGAAGCTCTGGAGGACAGCTGCCGACTGATAAACGGTAAGGAGAATGTATTTGAGAAAGCGCTCCTGGCTCTGGTGCTGATTTCATACATCCAGGCATTCAGTGACGGAAACAAGCGTACTGCACGTATGACCAGTAATGCCATTCTGATAGCCAACCGATACTGCCCTATTTCGTTCAGGACGGTTGACTCTGTTGATTACAAGAAGGCGATGCTGATATTCTACGAGCAGAACAACATCTCGGCATTCAAGAAGATATTCATAGATCAGTTTGCGTTTGCCGTAGGAACTTATTTCTGATAACTGAGAAAGAAGCGTTCCTTAGTTGATGGTGTAAACAGCCGGGCGGGATGCCTGGCTGTTTTTGGTTTTTGTTACGTAACGCGGCGTTACGGTTTTCTTGAAAAGCAGATAGTAGTGGACACCTACTATGGTGAGACTACCGGTAGCGGAACTTACCATTTGGGTGAGTTGGTAGAAATCTCTGCAACTCCTGCTGAAGGATTCCACTTTGTACGGTGGGATGATGATCCTGATGAGAATTCCCTAGTACGCCGCTTCTATCTGGACCGCTATACTTCGAGGTTCTACGAGGCCATCATGGAGAGTGATGCGACCTATCACATCCGGGCGGTTTGCGAGCCTGAAGAGGCTGGTACCGTAACGGGGTGCGTGGAGGCAGCCCACTATGAGGACAGCGTGGAGCTGGACGTTACACCTGCTCCGGGCTGGCGTATTGTGGAATGGAGCGATGACCGGCACTTTGACGGTGACCACAGGGACATTGGCGGTCCTTGTCTTATTTGGATAGTTTTTTTACTCACATACGGGACAGGTGAACATACCGATACTACGGGATGTATTACGGATACAAATGCTATCACGATCAAAATATAACATCCATGCGTTGTCTGGAGTTATTGAGTCGAGCGAGCTTGACCAATAACAACCTATTACGTCTTTAGGAGGATCAATACTATTGCTATTGCCGGTAACAGACAAAAATATAGAACGGTTTTTATAGCCGCGATTTTTACTTGTTATCTTATATCCTAAAAAACCATCCCTAGTGGTCCAGGTCCAGGTACAGTTGTCTATCAGTTCCTGGAATTCGGCTTTTGTAGGCATACGTCCACTATCACCCAAGCTAATATGAACTACATCATCCTCAGGTTTTAGCGTTGTCAGTCCATCAGTGAAGCCTTGATAACCATATATACTATCTGTACAGTACTTGGTGAGTGTTGTTGCAGAACCTTTACATAATCGGTAAGTTGACCAGTCAAACGCGGTATTAAATTCGGTTTCTCCCCAAGCATAATATACGATTCTGTTACCATTGGCAGATGACCATTTTACACTCAACCCTAAGTCCACAAAATCAAGTATTTCCTTTAAGGCCTTACGATACATCCTATCAAAACGCATGACGGACATTCCCAATTTATGCTTCTCTTCTTTTTCTTTTGTAAAATACCCATCGCTGCAAAATGTCCTACCATACTTTATTCGGAAATAACGCCATATAGTATATTCCCCATTATCTTCTGGACTGATAACGAAGTAATATTTCTTTCCCTCTTTTACACTATAACTTATTTTTGTCCCTGTGGCTTGCAGTTCTTGCTGCTCATCCGGATCATCCTCAACCCAATACCAAAAATGATGCATTACTTTGATTGTATCCTGAAAGCCTTGACCAAAATCGTCCAAAACCTTTATTGTAAATATGGTATTATTCTTATATGGGCCATCAAAGCAATCTTCCTGATCCAGGACTACGCCTTTTACGGTCGTACCCATAAGCATACCAGGTGAAAAAAACGGTATCCAATATGTACTGCTGGAAAAGGCCGATATTGACCATGCAATCATAAACAGGGTGGAAAGGACTTTTCTCATACTTGTAAGGCTTAATCCAATGTGCAAATATAGTAATTATTTGGGACAGACGGGACGTACTGAGAAACCGAATCCGCGACCGATGTAATCCATACTCTTGTAAGACAGAATCCATGCAAGACCGGGACGATACGTATTTATTGAGTTTGACCATAATCCAAACCCAACGCCAACGTTATAAAGATTGATATCGATACGATTTCCGGCGGTAGGCAAGAAAATGGAACGTTCCGTATAACAAGGCTTATTACTACTGATCACATAACCTTTTACATTGTTTCGGGTAGTAAAAACCCATGTACAGCTATCCCGCAATTCTTCCAGCTCCTCTTTTGTAGGCATACGCCAACTTCCACCCCACTTTACATGTGCAACATCATCTTCTGGGTCAAGTGTTGTCTTATTATCCGTAAATCCATTGTAACCATATTCACTCCTGTTGCAGTATTTGGTCAATGTTGTAGTGGAGCCCTTACAATACTTGTATGTTGACATATCATATCCTGCAGCCTTATTGTCTTTCCAATGCGTCTGCGGGTTATCCTGTGCGAGCCCGGCATCATAGTATGGTTCTATCTCACCCCATGCAAAAAAGTCTCCATAGCCCTCGGGGGCAATGGCCCCGACATTACAAGTGGCCCAGTTAACGCTTAAGCCCAGGTCAACGTACTCGTGGCCATTCTCCATGTTATTGGATTGCTGAGCGCCTGCCGGAACAAGATAGAACCATGTTGTATCCATTTCTATTATCTGTCCACCCTGACGTAAGAATTCCTCCATTTCCTCATCACTAATGGGCTTTGGTGCCCAGCGGGGCCTTAAGGGAGTATGATTGAACTTAAGGTACTGCTCTAACCAAAGGCTGTCCGGAATCTGGTCAATTGTTCTGTCTGCCGCCATCTTTTTTGTAAATACGGTTACATTAGGACTTCCCATCTCAGACCAGGGGATTGTAGTATTTTTAACTGCTCTTTTAAGGGTCTTCTTGACCGATGCATGCAAACGGTTAGCCAGTTTGGAATCAATACGGATTGTATCGGACTGTACCTGATCATCATCACAATAGTATTTAAGCACCATCATGTAACCGTCACCATCATGCATCAGATAAAGGCCGTAAGGATAAAAACCCCAAATTCCGTTTACCGTGTAGCCGCAGATATAATCATCGGCAAGAATATTATATATGGGTGGAATGATTACGCACTCTTTAGGAGTCTCAGGCTTGCCCCACTTTTCTCTTAAACAAAAATACTCCCTACCGTCATAGTCTTGTGCAAACACGCAAGTAACAGCTGCCTGCAGGAACAGCAGCAATGCTAGGAATATGAGTTTTGACGCTTTCATCAGAATTGAATTTGTGACAAAAGTATCACTCAAATAAGCAAAGGCCAAGAATTAGGCGCTGCAAAACCGTTGCAATTTTTATTTTGGGAGTATTTCCTTTTTCCAATTATTCCGATACCCTGTTACTTCATCTATGAGGCGATAACGAATGTGGGCCTGACAATCTTCAAAGCCCGGATTGGGCACTCTTAATTCGATTTCATTACAATTTATCCTCATTGCCATGCAGCTGCGCATCTTCCCAGGATCACAGCCCACACCCGGAGCAGTAAGCTGGATGCGGGCAGACAGATGCCAGCGTTCAGGATGAACGGTGTCTGCCAGCGTTAAGCGGCAGCGGATGGTTGCCGTTTCTGCACCTGGCATTATCTCCAGAACCTCAAGTGCTGCAGAGGGGAACTCCGGAAACGGCTGCGGTTCCGGAACTTGTTCATTGCCCAGCTGAGCGAAGCCGTGATAGGCACTGACGAAGAGATTGAAACCACTAATATGGTGGTTTTCATCATACGGCGGCCGGTGTGATGGTACTGACTTGGCATAGTGATTCCACTGCAGCTGGACTGAGTGATCCAGGTGCTGCCAAGCACTGATGGCACGAAGGTGAACCTGCTGCTGGTCAAGCTGGGCTGGAGTGCCACGAAAGACCGGACGGGCCTTGCGTTTCCAGTAGCATTGGCCGTTACGGTGGTAGAAGGTTATGTTACCTATTGAGGACCAGCAATCCTGGATGATTGGTGTGGGATGGAATTTGGGCATGGTTTCATGGTGTTATTGTTACTATGCAAAGGGGTCGTTTAACGGTTGAGAGCGAGTAACTTCAGGCCTTTCTCTGTCAGATAGTAAGCCTGGTCATAGCGTTTAATAGAATCAGGATATAAATAATTTATATATTCTTGCTCTAATGCTGGATAAAGATATGAGTCGCGAAAATTGCTGCTACTCTTTAAGCCTAATCTTTGCATTATTTCATCTCTAGTTAGAGTATCTCCACCAATAGCAAGAACTATACGTTGTATTTTATTTGTTGCATTGCCTGTTGCATTGCCTGTTGCATTGCCTGTTGCATTGCCTGTTGCATTGCCTGTTGCATTGCCTGTTACTTGACCAGTCTTATTATTGTCTCCTATTTCTTGACGCCAGATAGTAGTAACAAAACTTTCATCCTGCTTGAACTCAGGCCTTTTAAGACCTAACCCAACACATCGGTTTATAAGATCCGTAGTTCCGGTGCCAAGCTGCTCAATATATCCTGCAAGATAGACTGGACGAGCCAGCAGCGGATTTACAGGAATGGACTGGTGTTCACCGCCAAGTTTGACAATAGTGATTCCTTGAGGCAGCCGTCCGGGATTCCACACTTCAAGACGGTCTTTGAATAGCATAACCTGTACTGAACCTGTGCTGGCATAGTCACGATGTACAACAGCATTGACTATAGCCTCGGTGACAGCTTGAATGGGCAGTTCATAGTTTACATCAACCTGAGCTGTTTGGGTGCGCTCGCCAACATGGGCATCAATACGGCTGAGTACAAAATCAACCGCACGGTCAACGACCTCAAAGACATTTCCATCATAGAGCTGCTGCGAGAGGATGGGCTTTTCCATTAATGTACCATAGAACTGAGCGCATTTGATGGTAGCCTGAGGAAACCATTTCTGTACGTCTTTTGCAAACAGAAGTAAGGCGGAATTGGTAACGCCGTCATTATCAGTAATAAGATGTAGGCTACTCAGTATTGTATGTATATTCTCATCGCTGTATTGTATAGGGAAACGCCTTTTCTCGCGGGCCATTCCTACAAACCAGCGGATTTTATCCTTATCAAGATCTGCAAGGTTTGCCAGAGGATGTATTGCAGCATCAATGGGACCGTTTACAAGCAACCCTTTGACTGTCAGGTAATGGATAAGGGCGGCATAGACATTATTCCTAAGGTCATCAAACGAGCTGTACAGAACAGGGTTACGGGTAATGTCATGCTCTATCTTATGTTTAAAGAACTCTTCCTTGGTTTCCCTTTCAGGTACATCTTCAATGAAAGCCAAACGATAAGCACCATTGTCAGTAGCAGTGTCGTATTCACGTTCCGTTGGAGAAATACCTTGGGCATCTTCATATCCATAACGTTGCCCTATCAGGACCAGATAGATATCAGTGCGAGCCGCAGCATCAAGATACGCCTTTTGTGCAGTTACGTCTTGTGCCGGCAGTTCCTCAAACAGAAACGGCTCAAAATAGCGTGAGAATAGTGCATCTTGCCGGATATACTCAGCAAGACCCTTTCTCACATCAGAGAATTCTGACTGTACGCTACTGATAAATATCTGCTTTTTTGTCATTCTGTATTCTGTTATATGAAAATTATATGGATAGACTGTACAAATGTACATAACTTACCATTATCTGCCAAAATAAACTACCGTGACACAGGGTATTGTGTCAAGCGATTGCGATAGCCGGTTACTGAGTCTATAAGGTGGTAGCGGGGGTGGATTTGATAGTCTGAGATGTCCGGACGCGGGACATTGAAGACTATCTCATTTTCTGTGTTCCTGATGCCCATATATGTACGCATACGACCGGGGTCACAGCCCACGCCCGGAGCGGTGAGCTGTATCTTGGCTGATACGTGCCAGCGGGCGGGATTGTCTGTATTCTGGAGAGTGAGACGGCAGCGCAGGGATACAGTTCCTGACGAACCTGCGGAATCCATCTGCAGCTGCTGGAGATGTGAGATTGGGAACAGCGGATATGGCTGTGGTTCCGGGACGTGTTCCCCACCCAGCAGGGATGCGGTACCACGATATTGGGTGTAGGGCTTGCGCTTGTAGTAGCACTGGCCGTTAAGATGGTAGAAGGTGATGTTGCCTATTGAGGACCAGCTGTCCTGGATGATTGGTGTGGGATGGAATTTGGGCATGGTTTCATGGTGTTAGTGTTACTATACAAAGGTACGAAAAACCAGTGCAAACTCTCACTTGTTTTCACCGGTATGCCTGGTTATTCTGAATGTGCAGCGGTCAGCCCCTCGGAGTATGGTGTTCACAATCCGGACTTGGAACTGGCTGGCTCAAGCTGGGAGAGAATGTAGAGAATACTCTGACGGGAGCACTCGCATTGCTCGGGATTGGTGCGGAGTCCACACTTTACCTTGGGACACGAGCATTCCAGATAACTGAGTTCATATTCCAGGCCTGGCGTGATGACCCTGCCCTGATGGGAACGGCTGTTGTATCCTTCGGAATATATCCTGTCAAAATCGCCGTTATACTTGGCGTATATCTGCTTGTGTAACGGGAGGACACAATCCTTGACGCATTCTATTGCTTCTTCTTTATAATCCATACTGAGGCGTATGTTGGTTTAACGAAGCCAAATATAGGTATTTGAACTGATACGAGAGCCATGTTGTGTACGTAACTCATCTGAAAGCGTGGGCCGTTCATGTGCCGTGGAACACCTTCTGGGATGAAGATGGGGCTACGTGCGGTGCGGTTCCCTAAGGTGCAGCTAGGGGGTGGAGTTATCACCAAATCCGTCCTGAAATCAGGCCGTATTTGTGTGATGACCCCTGGCCCGCCACGGGCCATCACACAACAAAAAATGAACTCAGACTCCCTTGAAAGCAAGCTTTCAGATGATTCTGAATTCATTTTTTGTTGGTGATCCGCTCGGGGTTCGAACCCGAGACCCCATCCTTAAAAGGGATGTGCTCTACCTGCTGAGCTAGCGGATCTACCTCTAATTGCCGTTAAGCGGGTGCAAAATTATGTCTTTTTGCGGATGTGGACAAACTTTTTTTGATTTTTCAGCTACTTAACAATCTTTATTGTGCGGTTGCCGGTTTTGAGCAGGTAAATACCAGAAGTGAGGTCATTCAGGTCAAATGGTTTGTCGCAGCTTTTTTCGGTATGGCTCCTGACCGGTTTTCCGCTCAGGTCATATATTGTATAAGTATCTTCGTTTGCAGTTATGCCTTCGTCTTGTCTGTCGGGGACGGTAAACTGAAGCTTGTCCTGATCAGACAGTTTCTGGCTTTTTGTGGAGCCGTCGGAGTAGGTGGTAACTACTTCTCCGTTCTTGAGTGCAATTTTGCGCAGGTTCTCAAGTTCCAGGCTTTGGGTGGTTATGCTATCCTTATCTGCAACAGTCACATCCTGGCTGAACATAGGAACAGTCAGTAATGCAATCAGTAGCAGAATAAGATACTTCTTCATATTTACTTAAAATAACCAGACATTAACAATCCTCCGGTCTGAGAAATAGTACCTTTCAAATTTATAGCTTTTATATCGGATGAAAGTGTAAATGCAAAAATATTTCCTCCTGTTATGTCAAATTTGCTTTCTGTGTATATTGCAGTGAGTGCTGCACTGATACAGAGATCTGTTCCGTCGTTTACGGTTAGCGATACTGCATCAACGGCGCGGGAACGTACTATGTTGCCATCGCCAACGTAATCTGTTCCTTGGGATGCCAGTGTAAGTTGGGAGGTTTCTATGTTTACTCCGGCTGCACCGTTTATACATTTGCTGCCCAGTCCTGAACTGCTAAGGAATAGCTTGGAATCTGAAATTGTAAGACTGCTCTTGGGTCTTATGCATGCGGCCGATGACCAATTATTATCCTCTTCGTCATATTGAGGATTGCCTTGTGTGGACAGATTGATATAAGAGCCGTTAATGACTATTTCTCCACTGGCTGTGAAACACTTGGATGCGGCACCTTGTGTTGAAGCTGTAACAGTACCTTGTTCAACCAGCAGTTTTCCATTAGTGGTAATGGCATGACCTTTTGGACCTGTAGTGGCAATTATGAGATTACCTCCGCCTATCTTTACAAGTGACATGGTGCTGTCGGCAGATACTATGCCGTCATCGGTACTGGTAATGTCAAGGGATCCGCCGTATAGTTCAAATGGTCCGCGACGTACGCTTACACCGTCATTTAAAGAGTTGACTTTAACTGTTCCTCCGTACATAAGGAAACGGTCTTTGGTGTTGAATCCGTCTTTGGCCGATGTTATATTGATTTGACCCACATTGTAACGTAACCTGATATAGTCATCGCTGCATATTCCATGTCCTCCCAGTGATGTTACGTTCAAGGTGCCGGGACCGCTGAAGATTAGCTGACCTTCGCTGAAAAATGTACCTTTCTGGCTTTCCTGGTTTGTTTGTGTGTATGTGGCTCCGTCTTTCAACGTGTTGACTGTTTTAATAGGAATGTTAACCAAAACCGTTTTGCCTGACTGGATATTGATGGCAGCTCCGTTGGGGTTGGTTAGGTCTACTCCATTTAGTTCAAGAATAAATTTCTTGTTATTGTCATCAGTCTGGGTTGTATTCATATCTTCTATCTTGAACGATCCGTCTGCGGAAGCGCCTTTTAGACGATATTTCATTTTACCTTTTGTTGACTTGACAGTTACATGACCGTTGTTTTTGGTTATTGTTACTCCGCTTGGAACAGTTCCGGAAACTGTAACAGAATTTTCGTTCCAAGTAAAAGTAAGTGTGTTCTTTATGGTATAGTTCTCAATATAATCACTGTAATCATTGGCATCTTCATCGTCTGGAGCCGAAGGTTCAGTGATATTTGTAGGTGTGGGGGCTACTGCATTGTCAATTGCTGTTATAAAGTCTGAAACATTGGGGAAAGGCTGTATTGTTACTCCCGAAGGGTACTGGTATGCAATACTGTCAAGCATGTTGATTGAATAGGCAGCCACTAGACTTCCGTTAATGTAAAAAGACTTGATAGCTCCGTTGTCTGTAATGCTGTCTACTGCTGAATTGCTTACATATCTTACAGTACCGTCATGCTGATAAAGAATAAGAGGTCTTGTGTCGATGGGCATTGTGGTGAATGTTTTTACAGAACCGTAATATTCTTTTCCGCCAATGGTAATACTTGCTGCAAAATAATACTGTGTTTCGGGTTTTAGATCTTTGATAGTAGCATAGAAAGAGTTGCTGTTTGCTGTTATGCTGTCTGAATCAATTTTCCTGCCGTTCAGTTTTAAGTTTTCAACACTACCGGCAA
>Ga0310695_10014810_pt1 | contig 10488 bp, 9 predicted proteins | sample RumenRJG_04DNA_FD_203882 | JGI IMG/M metagenome (GOLD analysis project Ga0310695, IMG submission 203882) | Bovine rumen microbial communities from Lethbridge, Alberta, Canada - RJG_04 (v2) (version 2) | ecosystem: Host-associated > Mammals > Digestive system > Stomach > Rumen | place: Canada... | reverse complement strand
CTGATTTCTTATACCATTCCATCGCCTCGCCTTCTTCGCCGCTGTTATCGCAAATAGAGCCAATCACCCATTGGTCGTAAGCGGACCCGTTGTAGTCATCGCAAAGACCCTGCGCGACCAGCAACAGTTCCTTTGCCAGTTCCATTTGTTTTCTGTCGGTGAAGTCTAAATCCATTTTTGCCTTTACCGACAACGACTCGGCACTTTTCCTCGCTTTGTCGTTCCTGTCGAACTCAGCCAACCGATTGGCTGAATCCTCGTTCCCGTTGTCGGCCGACTTCTGATACCAATATCGCGCCTTCCTCATATTTGCCTCCGTGCCCTCCCCGAATTCATACATCCATCCTAAACTGTATTGGGCGTATGCTATCTGGGCCAACTCGGTGTTGTTCTTTGCGACGCAGTTCTCTCCAATCCGTTGATAGAGCGCAAAGGCTATGTCGAGGTCTTGATCCTCGCCTTCCCCTTCATAGTATTTGTTGGCGGCTTTGTAGAGAACTCCCATCGAGTCCTGTTCCAATTCCACCAACCGTGCCTCGGCATTTTCTTGTCCGTTCATGGCGGCGGTCGTGTACCAGAAAAGAGCGTCATCCATGTCGGCTTCGACACCCTGTCCGTTCTCGCACATGAAGCCCAACATAAATTGGGCATAATATACCTCTTCCCACTCGGCATCGTCTGAGGGTTCGGTGTCTTCTGCCAACTGCTGGTACAAATCGTATGCCTCCTCATAATCCGCTTCTATCCCTACGCCGTCATAATAGCAATGAGCAAGGTTTCTCAAACCGTATATATTGCCATTCTCCGCGGCTTTTTCGTACCACTCGACAGCCTCCTGTTCATCTTTCTCGACGCCATAGCCGTTTTCATACAGATAACCTATATTTGTCTGTGCTGCCCCTGCGCCCTCATAACTATCGTCCATCTTAAGGGCAGTTGTCCAGCATCTGAAGGCCTCCTGATAGTCTTCCCTGTCGAAGGCATCGTGGCCCCGCATACTCATTTCGTATGCTTTCTCGCGTTTATAACTATTTTCCATAACATTCATCTTATCAATGTCTTATACTTATTCTTTCACTTCAAATAAATAATTGGTCAATGTGCAATGTCCTTCAACGCCTCCACCAAACGGAGCCGTTCTTCCGTGGATGCCATATCTGCTTGCTCCACGGTCAACATCCGCTTCTCGATGAACTCACGTTTGATGTGGTACTCCATACTTGCACACGCCTCGGCCATCTCGACTGAATTCGTCTGCAAAGCCGTCACGAACAGTTGATTCAGGCAATCAAGCAACAACGGATAATCGTCTCCACGCTGGTTGTTTACAATCTCTTGATAAAGCCGTCCGACAATCATGTCGCGATAATCAGCGGCCTCGTCATCTTTTCCCATTGCCATATCCACCTGTGAAAGGCAGACATAGTAGTTGATGGCGATGTTGCGCACCTTGATGGAGTCGGGTTGTTGCTCCAAGGCCTTCTTGACAATGGGTTCTATCTGTTGCAGCATTTCCAGTGCCTGATCTGCCGTTTGGTTGTGGAAGGCCAATAAGCGGGCGGTACAGATGGTGTTGACTATCATGCTGCGCATCAGGTTCTCATTGTCCGGGTCCGAATGATATACCGACTTGAAGCCTTCCGCCGCTCTCCGCATCTCGGCAATAGCCGTGGGGATGTCGCCGATGGAGGAATAGGCACCGCCGATTTCGTCGTGGATCATGCTGACGACCTGTGGATCCGGTTTCAGGCCCTCCGTACCCTCTACAAGGTTCAGGCAATCCTTGCCCAACGCAATACTCTCCTCATGAAGCCCTTTCGTGTGAAGCGTTCTCATCTGGCGATAGGCGCATTTGAGGAGGTCATCGGCTGAGAGGTCGGTGGGGGCGCGGTCGAACAAATCTTTGAATATCGTCATGGCTTTCGTGATGCTCTTGTCCGCCTCGTCTATACGATGATATACGGTCAGGAGTTGCCACCCCGTCTCACTGAGCGCGGCGGCATAGCGGCGTCCTATCTCGACAAAGTCTGCCGGGAAACGCTGATAGGCCATATAGACAGCATATTCATGTTGTTTGCAGTAATAAAAAGAGCGGATCATATCGCCGTGCTGCTCGAAATAGTTGCTGAAGACGGAATAAGCAAGTGCATAAGCCATGATAGCCACCACTGAATTCTCCTTGGTCCGCTTCATCTTCTCAACTGCCTGTAATAACGTCTGGACAGCGCGATTGGCTTCCTCATGCTCACCCCTGTAAACCATCTCGTCTATGCAATACTCACTGGTGCTGCAAAGACTGTAGAAACAGAGTTGAAGAAGTAGTGCAGAGTCCTCGTTCCCTTGTTCATAAACCCTTAACACAGCGTTGAAGGTCTGGTTTGCCTCGTCGGCACGATAGTACATAGAGGTCCTGTCGTCGGAAATCTTTCTCCGTACAATGTTCCAAAGCAGAAGGAACTTGCAGGCTGCAAGTACTGCCTCGTTGTCGGGAAGGCTCTTCAGATGGGGTTGCAACTTGTCGTAGTAATCCAACAACGACTGTCCGTTCATGTTGTTCAAATCCGACAGGCAACGCATGATGTTGGCCCGTATATCAAGGGCATCGACAGTCGGGATGCTGCCTTTCTTCTCCTCGTATTGATCCAGGACATCAGCGGCATGCTTGGGTGCGAAGAGCGTGAACATCAGTTGTTCGGCATAATCCACAAGTTCGGCAGGACTGAAGTCCTTGGTGTCCACTTCCTCCAGTTCGTCATCACCGCCCGACCAAAGATTGACAAAACGATTGATTATCGACAAGACCCTGTCCGTATCTTCCTGGTCAGACTGGAAAGCGGAGAGTAGTTCTGTGTCTTTTACCGTCATGTATAAGAGGAGGGTGCTCAGGAAAGCGTCGTCAGCGAAGAACATAAAACCAGAATAGTGAAGAAGGGTGAGCATCTCGTTCATCTTCTCGTACTCCCAATCCGCTGGGTTGTACTTATGAAATTCACCGTCAACAAACGATTTCGTTAGGCCTGGGTCAATCATCCCTGCGATTTGGGCGGCTAAGTCGTTATTGCCCGACTGGTAGAACTGCATCGCCACATCGCCAATGAAGGACACTCCGTTCTCGCCGAGGGAAAGCGCCATAGAGATCAATTCACGGCTCTTGGCAATGTCGGTGGAAACAAGGCGCACCGCTGCCCTGACCAGGCAAGGCCATAACGCCGCTGTATCGGAAGAAAGAGCCGCTTTCAACACTCCAACGTGAAGCAGGTTGATGCTGAGAGCCGCCACCTCGCGGCAGACATACTCATCATCCGGGGCTTTGGCGTATAGGTTGAAGAAATGGGAGGCCACGGTATTGATGATGCTGGCATAGCCCTCATCCTTATCTTGGCAGAAATGTCTCAGCACCCGACGATAACACGGATAGGCGAAGTATATCCTTCCTGTCTTTCCGTCGATGCTCAGCAGGTTGCCCAACCATCGTTTGCCCACAGAGAACGAGAGTTGGTCCCAATGGTCACCGAACATCTGCTTGAAGTCTTCTTCCCTCAAGCCATACTCACTGGCGGCCAACAGACGGATCATCGTCCAGTAGAAGTCGAAGGGCAGGAATTTGCCAGCATCAAACATGATGGAGGCAAACAGGGGTTCAATATAGGGGGAGTGAGCGGCAATGTCGTCAACCATCTCCAGCAGGTACTGCGTGATGGCTTCGTCGCCGTCTCCGCGTTGGCGGATGGCCTCATAGTCTTCTGCCGAGAGCAAGGTGAGTTTCCTGATGACCAATTGCAACCACAATGGATAAGTATAACTCGGGAAGGAGGTGCCTATGTTCGTGATTCGCTCCAGGACTTCCGCCGGCAGTGATTTTCCTACCGACTTCAACGACTGCACGACAACCTGCTTGGCCGTCTCTTTGTTCAAGACCGACGGCATCCGGACAAGGCGGGCGTGGAAGGACTGGAACAACATCTTGGCCGGCTCGTCAATGGTGCCCACCAAGACGACATCCCCCATCTGGAGCAGAGTGCTGTTCATCAGTTTGTGGATGTCCTTCATCAGATGCAGGTCGTCAACAAACAGATACAGTGTGGCATTTTTGGCTTGTTGGGCCTTCAGCAGCTGTAGCGACAGTTCCTCGATACTGACCTTCTCCTCCAGTCCATAGCGGGTCTGGCTGTCCAGCCTCGGGTCTGAGAGCCATTTCTTCAGCATATCTGCAGGGACCTCGTCCTGACGGCAGAAATGAATCAATGGAATGCACTTGTTGGCCCTTTGATAGAGTTTACAAAGCAAGGCCGTCTTACCGGCACCGGGCAGACCGTGAATCAACGTAGCGCCGTGCGGCGAGCATACTTCTTCCTCTATTCTCTCAAGGTCTTCCTCGCCAGCCTTGAACGTGACCGTTTCATGGTCAACTCGCTCTTGGTCTGCGTCCAGCAATTGCTGAAACTCGTTCTCCGCATTCTGCACTTCATGACTGCTCTCGTAGAGCATGATCTGCTGATAGAGTACTTGGGAAAGGAAACCGACCAAGCCGTCGAGTCCTGCCAGCGACTGACCGTCCCATTGGCAGTCGTATTCATAGATGTTATTGCTACAGAGGGCCTCTTCGCAACCCGTGACAATCTTTTGTTTGAGGGCTGCCAACTTACGGCTCGTCTTATCGTCTGGGTTGCAGTACTTTCTTCGAGCGTCATCGTCCATCTGGGCATAGACGGCTGGCTTGCGGAAACAGAAAAGGCTGCGGCGGAGCAAGTCGGCGTCCATCAAAGCGCCAAAGAGAATCTCCAGTTCCGTCACACTCTTCTGCTCATGCGCCTCAGCACGGATATAGTCGCCTTCCTGGTCCGTCATCTCGCCCAACATCACTTGCCAACTTTCCTCAGAGGGAACCCACCCGTAGCGGTCGCCCAACAAACCGATGAAGAAAGGACGTGACTGACGAATCTCGGATATGCACTCACGCAACACGAGGTTCTCACGCTCGTCTTCATCTACATCGTGGGTGTTCACACCCCAGCGCAGGTCGATGAACTGAATGGTGATGCCTTCGGGTGCCAACCGTTCCTGCAACATGGGTGCCACACGGTTCATGATGATGTCGCGCTCGGCGTCCATGTCCTTGAAGGTGCTGCTCAAAAACACCTTGATATTCTTTCCTCTTTGGTTTCTCATGGGCTGAAATCACAGATTGTTATATCGCATTCACATCGGAAAGCGCCCGCAATGAGATATTACGAATCTTGGTGCAAGTTGCCAATATTCCTTCCGCGCAAAAACAAGTGCAATTTACACATAATTTGGAGATTACTCCCCATTCTCATGAAAAAAATATCTGTTTTTTTGAGGAAAGCCGTACGTTTATCGCGATTGGGGGTTCAAGTATTAGCAAGGTGATTATAAATAGTTACGACAAAGATACTAATAGTGTCTGAAAATAAAAAAGCACCAAATAAATAAATGTCATATTTGGTGCTTTTTTGTGTTAAATTGTTAAAAATGCCTTGTAATTCGAATTACAGTTTCGTCAATCCGCCATATAATAAAGAAATTGTTGTAAGTTTGTGTTTAGACTTTTGCGAGGAGAAAAAGTCAATAAGTTATGAAGACGCTATACGTATATGCGGACTTAGACAGATTTCCCGACCCATACAGGTCGGTAGACATGACGATGAATCGGTATGATGTGGACGGTACTTGTAGATAATCGCTCGAATGACCCTGCTTCGGAAATGACGGAGCAGCGAGCTCGTAGTCAGTCTTGCTTGAGTCATTCCGAACCATGTGGAGATTGCGGTGAAGTCGAAACTGAGCATGGGTTGTCAATCTTGTTAGAAACGGATAGACATCGATTCCTGCTCGACACCGGAGCCAGTGATATCTTTATCCGCAATGCTAAAAGAATGGGAATAGACCTCAGTAGTGTTGACTATGTGTTCATCTCACATGGACATAGCGACCATGCTGGTGGCTTACGCTACTTCCTGGAATTGAACCAAAGGGCCAAGGTGATTGTCTCTTCTGCTGCTTTAAGCGGACAATTCTTCTCGAAACGAGCGCATCTACATAGCATCACAGCAGTATGGCCATTCATTCCCGAAGAACGACTGCTTGTGGTTGATGAAACCTGTGAGATAGCCGATGGCGTCCATGTCATTGCCCATATACCACAAGCCCATCCAAAACCCAAAGGAAACCAAAACCTGTTTGTTGAGACAGATGACGGGCGTCTTGTTCCTGACGATTTCTGCCACGAGCTGGCTCTATATGCTGACGGACTCCTGTTTACAGGTTGTGCCCACAGTGGACTGGAAAATATTCTGGCCGCATGTCCGTGGCCTGTTCGTTGTGTGCTGGGTGGCTTCCATTTGCTTGACGGATATGAGTCGGATGAAGAACTGACGACATTAGCCAGACGACTGAAAGACAAAAACCCCAATACACATTTCCATACCAGCCATTGTACAGGAAATCATGCTTTCGAGGTGTTGAAACACTTGATGGAAGACCATCTTCATTCGTTCAATTGCGGGTGTCAGAAAGAATTGAGTGATTTGCCATTATAAAAGAACAAAACATAGTATGATGATGGTTCTATTCTCTTTGTTGCTAACCGTGCAGGTGGCTGCTTGGGCTTCAACTTACGAAACTCAGGATTGGCAGCCTGTGGAGCTGAAGCGTGAGATTACCCATCCTCAGCCTATGACAGGGTTGGTGTTGTGGCCCGAAACAGCACGGCACCTTCATGATACTTATGGCCAGACCATCCAGTTGGAGTTTTCCTATTGCCTGCCTTGCAAGGTAGTCAGGGGATGCCACGAGGATGGCATGATTGAGTATGACTGGAACTGGTTCGACAACATACTCGCCGATGTGGCCAGTCGGGGTCATCAGCTCATTGCTCGTTTCCGCTACGAATACCCATCGAGCAGGGATGTCGATGGGCAACGCGGTACGACGGCTGTTCCGGCCTACATCAAACAGCGGCAAGACTATTCTGAGACCTTCGCGGAAAATCCCAACAACGACGGCCCCACCTGGTATGCTGACTGGAACAACACTGAGTTGCAACGATTCACCCTCCAGTTTTACACCGACTTTGCCCGACGCTATGCCCACGACCCACGGCTGGCATTCCTCGAGGTCGGCTTCGGCCATTGGGCGGAATACCACATCTACGGCACGAAGTTGGTACTAGGCAAGAATTTCCCGTCCAAGGCCTTCCAGAAGCGATTCTTCGAACACATGGACACCGTCATGACCGATATTCCGTGGGCTGTGTCCGTTGATGCTGCCGACCGGCGTTATTCGCCTGTAGTCGAAGAACCGTCGCTGCAAGCCTTGACTTTCGGCTCGTTTGACGACTCGTTCATGCACAAGTCACATGAACTCAGTAGTGGTGGAGGTTTCAACGAGCGCTGCTGGAATGCCATAGGTCAAGGCACTCGTTGGCAGCACGGCGTTTGTGGTGGTGAAATCAGTTATTATTCCTCCAACGACCAGAGAAGTTTCCTTAGTCCAGACGGCCTCTATGGTCATACTTGGACTGAACAAGCGGCAAAATATCACATTACCTTCATGATTTCCAACGATGCGCCTCGCGGAGGTGTAGCCACGCCAGAGAGATTCCGTGAAGGCTCGATGGCAACAGGTTATCGCTTTGTCGTCAGGAAATGTGAGACCAACGGAACCGCAACTCGTCTGCAGGTCACCAATGAAGGCGTGGCGCCAATCTATCAAGATGCGTGGTTTGCCATCGGCAACACCCGATCGGCTACCTCGTTGCGAGGTCTGTTGCCTGGCGATGAGATGATGGTGGAGATTCCTGCCGTACCCCGTCCCGACGGAAGCGATGTGCACATCGTGAGCGACCATATCTTGCCACAACAGGAAATTGAGTTCGCTGCCTACTAAACAAGAAGTATTTCAACTTAACTATTCAACTTTCGGAAGTAAAAATGGAAGTAAAAATGGAAGTAAACCCGCTTCGCTCTTGGAAGTTATGTGCTATGCCCAGGACAATAGCATTGAATTGCCGTGGTATCGTCCAGCACGAAAGTGCTATACTTCCAGCCAGCACTGCTGGTTTAACTCCCTATTTAACTCCTTTTTATAACTTCCGAAACTTAAGCAATCTTATATAGTGATGACAGAATTTGAAAAAATGCGTCGTGAAGAGTTCTATGACTTCACAAATGAAGAGGGTTTGGCAAGTTATTATCGGGCCAAGCACATTTGTGCGAAACTGCAGACCATGACTACGGAGGATGATGATTACAGGAAGACGATTGAAGACTTGATTCCTGGGATTCCTGAATCATCCACGGTAGCACCACCGTTTCATTGTGACCATGGGCATGGCATCAAATTGGGCGAGAATGTTTTCATCAACTATAACGGCACTATGCTTGATGGAGGCATGATTACCATCGGTTCAACACTCAGGTTGGACCGAACTGCCAGTTCCTGACGCCGAACCATCCTCTTGACTATGTCGAACGTCGCAAACCTATAGAACGATGCTCTCCGATAACCATCGGCGAGGACTGTTGGTTGGGTGGTGGTGTGACGGTTTGTCCAGGAGTGACGATTGGCGACCGTTGCATCATCGGTGCTGGAAGCGTGGTGGTGAAGGATATCCCTTCCGATTCAGTGGCAGTAGGCAATCCCTGCAGAGTTATCCGCAAGACCAATCAAAACCAATAAGAATCATGATGGTATTGAAAATCATTCCTCATGAGTTTTCCGTCTGCAAAGTGTCAGACTACTCACAAATAGATATTGCTGACCCATTCGTTTTCACAGGCTCCACTGACGAAGAAAAGTCTTTGGTCTGCCCTGTTTCCCTTGTTCCCTCAAACACGACGGAACGGGAAGATGGTTGGAGGGCATTCAGAATTGAGGGTGTACTTGACTTCTCTTTGATAGGCATCCTCTCCAAGATTTCTACATGTCTGGCTGACAATGGTATCGGCATCTTTGCCATATCAACGTATAACACCGACTATGTTCTGACGAAGAAAGAGAATTATAACAAGGCCATTCAATCATTAGAATCAGCTGGATTTAAGGTTGACAATGGTTAAGGCATTAATCATCTGTGTTTTTATTGAATGAGATGAAAAAGATTTTGTTCCTACATGGTTTCTTTGCTAGCGGACAGTGCATTCCAGCGCTGGCCTTGCGTGATGCTTTTGTGGATAAAGCCCTAGTGCTTACTCCAGACCTTCCGACGCATCCACGATTGGCATTGGAGCAGATGAAGGAGATATGCGACATGGAGCGTCCTGATTTGTTGATAGGCAACAGTTGTGGCGCTTTCTATGCCCAGATGTTAGCTCCAGTAATTGGAGTTCCTGCCTTGCTCGGTAATCCTCACTTCATGATGACGGAGTTTCTGAAAGTGCGCGTCGGCGAACACGAGTATAAATCACCTCGAAAAGATGGCAATCAGAAATTCGTCATCGATGAAGGTCTGATACAGGAGTTCGCAGAACTTCAAGCCATTCAGTTCAGCAACTGCAATCCATATTATAAGGATAAAGTCTGGGGTTTGTTCGGTGAACATGATACACTGGCGCACTTTGAACCTGTGTTCTTGGAGCATTACGACAAGTCGTTTCATTTCCCTGGTGGTCATACACCTACAGCCGAAGAAGTACGCACTTGGTATGTTCCTTTGGCAGAGAAACTGCTCTCGCTGATTAATGATACACAAAAGGCATATAATTGATTCAAAAGACGATGACAATACAAGAATTTCGTGATTACATGGCATCTGGCAAGCCTGTTGTTGGCGGCGGCGAGGTCCATAAAATGTTTCATCAGTTGTCGCAAGAGGCGCTGAAAATTACAGCTGAGATTAACGGCAAGTATCATACACCAGAGGAACTGCATACGTTATTGGAGCAACTGTGGGGTAGGGAAGTGCCCCAGACGGTAGGCATGTTTCCGCCCTTCCATACCGATTGTGGAAAGAATACCGTCGTTGGTGAGCGTGTTTTCATCAATATGGGCTGCAAGTTTCAGGACCAGGGCGGCATCACCATCGACGAGGGCGCACTCATCGGACACAACGTCGTGTTGGCGACCATCAACCACGACCTTGACCCTGCCAAGCGTCAGAGCATGAGTTATGCGCCCATTCACATTGGAAAGAATGTCTGGATTGGAGCCAATGCTACTGTTCTTGCTGGAGTAACCATCGGGGATGGAGCCGTAGTAGCTGCTGGTGCTGTGGTAACAAAGGACGTTGAACCTAACACGATCGTAGGAGGTGTACCTGCCAAGGTCATCAAAAAGATAGAGTTGTAAACCAAATTAATCGGAATTTATGGAAATCAATAATAGACCCAATCCCAATGAGGCTTTTCCGAATCCGAAGATTCCAAGCCTCTGCTTCATCAAGAACGTGGTGAAGAACCCGCGTATCATCATCGGCGACTATACTTACTACGATGATGTGGATGGTGCTGACCAGTTCGAGAAGCATGT
>Ga0310695_10014808_pt1 | contig 10489 bp, 5 predicted proteins | sample RumenRJG_04DNA_FD_203882 | JGI IMG/M metagenome (GOLD analysis project Ga0310695, IMG submission 203882) | Bovine rumen microbial communities from Lethbridge, Alberta, Canada - RJG_04 (v2) (version 2) | ecosystem: Host-associated > Mammals > Digestive system > Stomach > Rumen | place: Canada... | reverse complement strand
ACGACCTTCGAGGCGTCCCCCATCTGCAACGCTTTGAAGTAGCAGAGCCAGGAGGCGCCGGTGGCAAGACCGGACAGCACCAGGAAGATCCAGCTCTTCTGGCTGATCTCCGACAGCCCGCTCTGCTGGTGCGTCAGGAACACCATGCCCCAGGCCATGGCCACGATGACCACGGTCCGCACCGCAGTCGCGAGGTTCGAGTCGACCCCTTCAATGCCGATTTTCGCCAGGATAGACGTGAGTGCCGCAAACACCGCGGACCCAAGTGCAAACCAAAACCACATAACAATGCCTTTCTCGCCCTTTGGCGATTCACTTCTTTTTCTTCGGCTCCGGAAGTTCGTCGTACATGGCTTCCAACAACGAACACAAAAACTCTTTGTCGTCTACATTGTCGACCAGAAGCATTTCCTTGGCGCCTTCATACGGCACTTCCAACGCCGCTTCCGGCATCATCGCTACAGCGGCCTTCACCGGCTTCACCAGAAACCGGTCATCGTAGATGCCGCCAACGATTTTCCCACGGTAGTAGAGGATATACTCCCCCATCATGGCCCGGGAAGACACATCCTCGAGCCCCGACAGCTGCTCCAAAACAAACTCCAGATACTCTTTACTCTTTACTGGACGCCATGCACGTCACCCCTTCCCCGCCACTTTTGGCGATTTACTTCACCCCTATTCTACACCACGTCGCTGACCTGCAACAACTCCATAAAACACAACAAAGGCTGGCTTTCGCCAGCCTTTGTTCAAGACCTTTTCTGAATTACAAGACTCTCAAACCCGAAAAGGAGAGAAATCAACTATGGCAGCGTTCAAGACCTTTTCTGAATTACAAGACTCTCAAACGGATTTCTCTCATTTGTGGTCACCTGCTTTGTTCAAGACCTTTTCTGAATTACAAGACTCTCAAACAACGACGCCGTCCATGTCTTGGTCGTAGGTGTTCAAGACCTTTTCTGAATTACAAGACTCTCAAACTAGCCCCCGTTATTACATGCCCGTGTTCCCGTTCAAGACCTTTTCTGAATTACAAGACTCTCAAACTGTGGGGTGCTGTATTGAGGCAAAACGGATGTTCAAGACCTTTTCTGAATTACAAGACTCTCAAACAAGCCACGGCAGAACCGCATCAAATCGAGGGTTCAAGACCTTTTCTGAATTACAAGACTCTCAAACCTTTTCCATTTGAGTCCTCATATACGACAGGTTCAAGACCTTTTCTGAATTACAAGACTCTCAAACCATAAACAGATCCGGTACTGCTTCAGACACGTTCAAGACCTTTTCTGAATTACAAGACTCTCAAACAACGAGCTCGGCAAGAGCAGTTCGAACGTCGTTCAAGACCTTTTCTGAATTACAAGACTCTCAAACGCGTCGGTTCAAAAGAGTTCGTCACAGCAAGTTCAAGACCTTTTCTGAATTACAAGACTCTCAAACGGCCCGCCAGTCGGCGGGATATAGTCAGCTGTTCAAGACCTTTTCTGAATTACAAGACTCTCAAACTGGACGAGAACTTTGCCGGCAACACCTCCGGTTCAAGACCTTTTCTGAATTACAAGACTCTCAAACCTGATTTTCATCATCATCCGGCTCGCAGAAGTTCAAGACCTTTTCTGAATTACAAGACTCTCAAACACTCCCAGTGCGGCTCGCGATCGTTGTACTGTTCAAGACCTTTTCTGAATTACAAGACTCTCAAACCCGAAAAGGAGAGAAATCAACTATGGCAGCGTTCAAGACCTTTTCTGAATTACAAGACTCTCAAACTAGATGATGACTTCGATGTTGTCTGAATGCGTTCAAGACCTTTTCTGAATTACAAGACTCTCAAACATACTCCTTGTACTTGCCTTTGGCGCTAACGTTCAAGACCTTTTCTGAATTACAAGACTCTCAAACTGAATGTGTTTCGGGAAATCCCGAACAGTGGTTCAAGACCTTTTCTGAATTACAAGACTCTCAAACCGAAGTTCCGGCAATTTAGTGCTCGTAAAGTTCAAGACCTTTTCTGAATTACAAGACTCTCAAACCTGTTGTAGAGCGCCTCGCACTTCTTGTACGTTCAAGACCTTTTCTGAATTACAAGACTCTCAAACTCGATTGTGTAGCATGGGAAGGGCGAGCCGGTTCAAGACCTTTTCTGAATTACAAGACTCTCAAACGGGGTTTCGGGTCGGGTTCTCGTGGTACGCGTTCAAGACCTTTTCTGAATTACAAGACTCTCAAACGGATTTCTCTCATTTGTGGTCACCTGCTTTGTTCAAGACCTTTTCTGAATTACAAGACTCTCAAACTACAACGGAACTGTTCCGGCGTACCCTTCGGTTCAAGACCTTTTCTGAATTACAAGACTCTCAAACCGACATTCCCGATTGTGCCGTTGTGGGGCAGTTCAAGACCTTTTCTGAATTACAAGACTCTCAAACAGAAATATTTCGTGTCGAAAGACTACGGCGGTTCAAGACCTTTTCTGAATTACAAGACTCTCAAACTAAAGTTCTGTCATTTTGTCCATCTTTTAGTTCAAGACCTTTTCTGAATTACAAGACTCTCAAACGACAAGTTCTTTGTACTCATCAATGTGCTCGTTCAAGACCTTTTCTGAATTACAAGACTCTCAAACTGACCACCGAAGAGTTCGACCTCCAGTAACGTTCAAGACCTTTTCTGAATTACAAGACTCTCAAACTTATCTGCAGAGCAGGCGGGCGAATGGCAGTTCAAGACCTTTTCTGAATTACAAGACTCTCAAACACGCTGGTTGACCTGGTACCATACATCGCGTTCAAGACCTTTTCTGAATTACAAGACTCTCAAACAGTTCCAAGGTGGACGGCAAAGCCAAGGGCGTTCAAGACCTTTTCTGAATTACAAGACTCTCAAACAATATGGCAGTCAAGAAGCTCCTCAATCTCGTTCAAGACCTTTTCTGAATTACAAGACTCTCAAACGCTCCACACTTCGGACAATAAAACATTTCAGTTCAAGACCTTTTCTGAATTACAAGACTCTCAAACGATACGGTCTGCAAGTTCGCTAAGTACGAAGTTCAAGACCTTTTCTGAATTACAAGACTCTCAAACTGTACGACATCGAACTGACCAAGCAGGACGGTTCAAGACCTTTTCTGAATTACAAGACTCTCAAACTGCATAGCCTCGTCATAAGATATACCCATGGTTCAAGACCTTTTCTGAATTACAAGACTCTCAAACTATTCTAAGGCTACCGTTTCCAAGGCGGGTGTTCAAGACCTTTTCTGAATTACAAGACTCTCAAACGCTAATCAGAAGAACATGACCGAAGAAAAGGTTCAAGACCTTTTCTGAATTACAAGACTCTCAAACCAACAAAGACAGATCTCAACGACAAGCTCGGTTCAAGACCTTTTCTGAATTACAAGACTCTCAAACAAGGCAGGGCTTGAAAAGTGGCTCGAAGAAGTTCAAGACCTTTTCTGAATTACAAGACTCTCAAACGAGACGTTCGAGCTACTCTTGCCGAGCTCGGTTCAAGACCTTTTCTGAATTACAAGACTCTCAAACCAAATGGTCGAACTGGGATGGCTGGAGGAGTTCAAGACCTTTTCTGAATTACAAGACTCTCAAACATATGTGCTGGCGATATGACGAACCTTGGGGTTCAAGACCTTTTCTGAATTACAAGACTCTCAAACCCAGGTCGACCTCGTTTACTCATCTCCTCGGTTCAAGACCTTTTCTGAATTACAAGACTCTCAAACACGTCGACCGGTCCGAAGGAGACGTACTTCGTTCAAGACCTTTTCTGAATTACAAGACTCTCAAACTCTGGTTTTACTTTATTGGCAAGGCAAAACGTTCAAGACCTTTTCTGAATTACAAGACTCTCAAACAAACTTCATGTACATTCTGATGGTAGGCTCGTTCAAGACCTTTTCTGAATTACAAGACTCTCAAACCACTTGAGGAGGAACAGGCTTGAACATCACGTTCAAGACCTTTTCTGAATTACAAGACTCTCAAACCTCAAAATGTGAGGTCTTCACCGAGTCAAACCACAGACAGTGGCAGTAATTCTTATAGTTCCAATATGCAAAGATCTCTATCGACAATCCAATTATTCTCCTTTGGCAAAGCCTTGGAATGGTAACCCTCCAGAATCAAAACACATATTTTTTCATATTCAACGAATTCATACAGCTCGTGTAAATCTTCTTCCGTGTAAAACTGTTTCAGATTCAGTGCCAAAAATCCATTCACCCTCTTAATTTGATGGCTCAACTTCAAATAGTTCATCAAACGTTCTATGGGACTGTCGGCATCGTCTTCAAATTGAACTTGATATAACTTCAATAAGCCAGACATGCTACCTTCCAAGTCGAAAGACAGTGGATACGGAACCAACATTGTTAGTTTATCCATTAGAGACACCGCAGAAGAGTTTAGTGACGAATACTCTGTGAACAATTCGTCTGTCACATACCCTTCCAGTTCTTTATAAAGGGCAGTTACTAGCTTCTTTTCGTTTAAATCAACAAACAAAGCATTCCATATTACATCGAGGTTCTTGGCGATTTTCTGTTCTGATTCATTATTAGCCAACATCCAATCGCCGTTTCCTCCATCAAAAGCTTTTACTAATTCCATTAGCATTCTACCGAAAGTTTTCGGTTCTTCGACAGAGAGTACGTTTACGGAGCCCTCTGCCAAAGGGATCTCCAAATCCAAAGGCAAAAAACGCAGTATCATAGTACAATCAGCCTTTCATCCGTGTCTAACACATCTGAGTTCTTCTTCCCCACGATATATTCCATTTTTCCGAACTGTTTTTCCGTGACTTTCAAGAGTTGGACCACACCTTCTTCCGGCTTGTTCTTACGAATATGTTCCACAACCGATTCGGCCATCGTACTATTCGGAACCAACTTGGTATAGACCGACTCCTGCATCATAATGAATCCGGACTTGATCAACGTTTTTCGAAACTTCCGGTAATCTCGCCGGTTTTTGTCAGTTAGAACCGGGAGATCAAAAAACACGATTACTCTCATATATCTATAACTCATCGGAATAAAACCTGATCCTCGAACAATCATTCTCGTTCAAAGCATCGAAAACGCTCTTACAGTAAACTTTGATTGCATTGCCCACCAGTTCAGAGCGGCCGTTGATCTGCACCTGTTTTTCCAGTAGTTCTAGAAGCTTTCGTTTTTCTTCTGTCTCGAACTTCTCCGGCCATATATCCCAGACGACGCGGTCTACGATTGGTCGGAACGGTTCCATCAAATCAGATGCTAAATTGAACTGATTGAACATATTGTCGTGGAACAGCCCCAGTTGAGTAATATAGCCATTGGCTACTACTTCTCTGGTAAAACAGGACAGAATGATGCTATAACCATAGTTCAATGCAGCATTAACACTGTTTTCACTGGACCGAGAAAAGTCCATTCCAAATAGCGCGTTGAAATACACCTTGGCTGCATGTCCCTCACGGTTCGACGCATCGCCAAATTCAATTTCCGTAATATACTGAAAAAGCTTTTCAGATTCCGGCATCCCATGATACGCCAGATGCTCTGCCTGCTTCCGAATTTTTTCACCAACTATTTCAGTCCAAACAGCAGTCTTGATATCGGCACTCCACGCAATTTGAGTGCGTACCTTTGCGCTTGTATCATGTGAGCCATAGTATGGAATCAGTTCGGATGATGGATTACGTTTTTCATCACAGAACACCACTTTAACTTTGCGCTTAGTCAGCTCTGCAAGCAACGCTGCTGTCAGCGATACAGCCGTCGATTCTATGATGACCATAGACACTTCACTCAGATGGATCTTCGTGGTCTCTTCTGCACGGACCACGAGATAGCCCAGCCGATAGTCTAATTTTGAAGTAGTTGAAATAACAACCGTTCTCCAACTCATATCGTTTTAAGATCAATTGTGCTTTCGTAAAGCCCCGTTGGAGACTGCATTATTAATAGAGCCTCTTCTTGTTTTGAAATATCTTTACTAATCAGCATTTTTCCGGCTATGCCAGCGCCACCAATGGCACGCAAATCTGCTTGGGTGATTCCTATGGCACTTAACTGAAGAATCTGAAGAAGTACAGATACTTGATCCACTAATTCGAGTTTAGAGAACGTTTCTTTTTCTTTAACAAGTTTTGTACCAACAGGGTTAGGCCTTTTTGCAAAAATAGAGCTGCTATGTTTCTCAGCCAAGATGGAATATAATTCTATGTTCATATCAGAGCAAATGGGGTTTCCATAATTACCATTATTAGATGCTTTTTCGAGATAGTGAATATACTCTTTCCACTTTGCGTCAAGACAAAGATTAACTGCATTCCTAAGTGCAAGTTGCTTATTGGTCTTGCCTGACAGATGCACATAGAAACCATTTATCTTTAATAGTGACTGAATTTTAATACCATCAAGCTTTACTTTAGGTGCTATCAATCCCAACTCTTCTTCACAATAGTTCTCAATATCTTCCATGGTTTTACAAGAGTTGGCAACTAAGATAGGAAGCGCCTCTAGCGTTCTTATTCTTTCCTTCTTCACCAGGTGTTCAACTAGGACGAAACGAGAAGTTGACACACTTGTGAAGCCTCCATACTTGGTCACATCGGCAATTTTAGAGTCACTTCCTTTTAAGGGAATATAGTTATCTGCACTAGCTTTACTTGCAGGATACAGTGTCGCATTTGCAATGGCTCCATGTCCATTAAGGACCATACGCGTCATCATCGGCGTATTTCGAGCCATTACCTTTTTCACTGTCACAATGGTGCCGTGATTGCCCTTTCCGTCATCAGCAAGCCAGGCCACTTCGCCATTACGCACAATATCTTTTTCAAACATTCTGCCGAGGTTATACTGAACGTCCCCACTCCGAATATAATTCAGTGGGTTCTGCGTGAATTTCACGAGGTAAGCGTTACCAACAACGATATTCAAATAAGCATCGTTGGCATGGTGGAAGTCGTTGATTAGTCGGGATTTCGGAAGGTCGTAGTCTCTTCTGAAATCTGAAACATTGGAAGCCTTGGAATAAGCGATCTTCGCATCTGGAAGAAGCTGTTTCAGAAGGTCAGCCACGCCCTTTGTGCCTTGACTTGTCTGGACCAACTGACGAGCGATAAAATCTGCCTGCTGTTCTTCAGAAAAGGGGTTAGAGCCAGTCAGTCGTCGGTATTTTTCCTCAGTAATCAGGCCCTTTTCCTTTAAGAACTTCCACGTACCATGCATCTTGCCACGAATATCCGTATCCAGAGGATAACGGTCGCCTTTGCTGGCATTGGCCTTTTTTTCTACAAGAACTAAATTGTTACCAAGATTATCGTCTTTTACATAATGTCTCGGGTAGATATGGTCGATATCATATTTGTTGTCATCGAAAAGATCATCTAAGTCGATAGGCTTCCCTGTATACATACACTTACCCATCTGTGTCAGATAGAGGTACATTTTTTTGGAGCGCAGTTTCCCAGAGGCATCCGCATTATCAATAATGGATGCCCAGTCCTGGGATTCATCTTTGATTTTCTTGTAAAGGTCTTCAAACTGTTTTTTCCGTGAAATGGTTCGACCGCGGTCTCCTTTGACACCATCGGAGCGTGTCATCTCGATAAACACCTTCTTCGGCGGTGCACCGAGAACTTTTTCCAGTTCCTTGATAATAAGCAACGTCTGCCAAACCATCCGTTTGACCGGAGCCGAGAAATAATATTCATCCAGATCCTCAAATTTGAATTCCGAGAGTGTCAGGTAATCCTTCGCCTGTTTTTCTTGAAGCGCCTCTGCAAAAGTAAAATCTTCGCTGTAGATAAGTTCCATCAGGTTGAGATTCGTTTCCCACATTGCCTGAACGAGCGACATGACTTCACCAGTCTCTCGATTAATACCCTGCATTTCCAGGAACTCTTTAGACATGCGTCCCCAGTCCTTGAATTTGAACCCAAGAATGCGCTTCAACTGAGACTCACTCAAATTGTTATTATCGACATATTTCTTTTGTAACGTTTCTCTTAAGCGCTTTTTCGAATCACCATAAATGGTACAGTCACGGATGATATCCTCTACCATTATCTGGCAGGAATCCTTCTTTAGTTCGTCGCCAAAAACGCCAAGGAATTTCCCATAGGAAGAGAGAGAGTTGTTGATCGTCTTGTCGATTCCTGTCAGTTGAGCATCGTCTTCCAATACACCTTTTCCATGAAGGTATGTCACTAACTGTTTACGAGTGACTTTTTTCCCCGACATAAACTTATCTTCAAAGATTTTCTGTTTCAGTTCGACATCAATAGGGCGACCGTCGATTTTGATATTGTTGATCTCATTCAGAACACAATATCGCTCATAAAGCAATGAGCCTTTCGGAAGAACTTTTTCGCCTGCAATGTAAGTACATTCTCGAATCAGATTTTCAATGAACTTCTTGGAAGTAGCATCCATATCGATCTTGTCTTCGATATTCCATGGAAGGACCTGTCCACTTTCTTTTCTGACCACCCATCCGTTGCCTCCGTCTCTACTGCTCTTTGTAGTAACAGGGCCAACATAATAGGGAATCTGGAACGAGAAAAGTTTCAGGATGCGTTCGCTGACGGTTAGACCGCTCTCATCTTTCTCTGTCAAAAACGGAAGATATTGTTCCGCATTGTTTAGAATGGCCTTCATCTCTCGAGCATGGACCTGATTGGGGATAACACCATTCGCAAAAGTCAGTTGTTTTGGCAAAAAAAGCTCTTTGTCGATATCGGCAAGAATCTTTTGGACATCATCGTCCTCAGACGGCAACTTGTTCAAAAGTTTTTTCAATGATGCATAGAACGCTTCCTGATTTCGTTTGGCATTCCCGCCCATGTTCCGACGCTGCTTCTTTCCGGAATTCGTCGAATTGACATATGCGCTGTAGGACCCCGGCTCAGTTCCACGGAAAAGGTCGTTATACGTTTTCTGATCAGTATATTTGCGAATGATCTTTTTCAGAAGAGCGAGATCTTCTTTATGCTTGTTATAGTCCGTAATGCGTGCGTCCGAAAGATATTTTTCGCCCTTCAATACTCCTGCCAGAGAACCAATGTCATAGATTGTTTTGACAGCTTCCAACAGTTCGAGCTGCTCGTCGTCCAAGACTTCCTGAATCTCGACAATTTTCTCATCATAATTGGAATCAGAAAAACTGATACTGAGTTTTGCCTCAGACTCGATTTCTCTAAAGACAGTTTTGACATCAACAGTCAAACCGCACATGCCTTTAATGAGCGCCTGCGCAGCTTTATCTTTTTTTGTGAAGCCAAGCATTTCTGTCATCAGCTCTGACTTCCGTTTTCTGTTGTAATCACGACTACTGATAATCGCTTCAATTTCATCCGCTTTCCCGTCCGGGAAGAAAAGGTTTTCTGTCTCATTGGCAGTCATCACTTCTTCCACCAATGCACGGAATGCAGTATATGCATCACTCATCGACTGTGTTTCCTCTTCTGCGCTGAGAGATGCATTAAGGAAATGACCCCTGTGTTTGAACATGTTTAGGAGCGCAAGATAAACAAGACGGATGTCATGCGGTTCCTGGTTGTGGATCAATTCCGCGCGAAGATGGAATATCGTAGGATAGTCTCGGTAATAGTCTTTGTCTGTGTATTCCGGATCGTTAAAGATAGCAGACTTATATCGAACTTTCTCATCTTTGTCACTTAAATGATACTTGCTGTTCTCTAATCTTTGTAAAAAGTCTGGGTCGACCTTTTCGATTTCTTCGGCAAAGTAACTCTTGAGCAGCCCGATACGGACCTGCTCTCTCTGACGCCTTCTGCGGCTGATTCTATTCTGACGTCTGGCGATACCGCCCTCTGCCTCTTCAAACTCACGAATTCCCCAAAGGTCTTTTCCTTTGGCCCTAAGCAAATTGTATTTTTCATCGGTCACTGCCCAGCCAACCGAACTTGTGCCCATGTCTAATCCAAGGTAATAATCTCTGCCCATTTGATATTTGCTCCTTTGCAGTTTTTTACTTGACAAGTCATTTGTATCGTGATAAATTCGTAAGTGAATTACAAGACGAGTGCAAATAAGGATTTATCCGAAACCGTCGTAATGACGCCCCATGGTGGGGCATTTAAAAAGATTACGCCTAGCGTAGTCTTTTTCTTTTTGTACAATTTCAATATAAACAAAAGCCAGACGTTACGTCAACCCAAAATGCGAAGCCACTTTCACATAGTCCTATATTCTGTACACATCTATTGGAACACAAATGTTCCTGTTGACACCCTTTCTAGCAAAACCATAAGAAGGGGCCATGTCACTAAGCTAAATTAGTGACATGGCTCCCTTTTTCTGAAATAACGTCGGCCGCCCCTATGTCCAATCCAAATGGGAAAGAACCAACACAGGGTACCTGAGGGAAACCACCATTTATGAATGCCCAAGTTGCCATGGTTGCCCCTTAAAGGAGCAGTGTATTCGATCCCGTAGCAAAGTTCCTTT
>Ga0310695_10014807_pt1 | contig 10489 bp, 7 predicted proteins | sample RumenRJG_04DNA_FD_203882 | JGI IMG/M metagenome (GOLD analysis project Ga0310695, IMG submission 203882) | Bovine rumen microbial communities from Lethbridge, Alberta, Canada - RJG_04 (v2) (version 2) | ecosystem: Host-associated > Mammals > Digestive system > Stomach > Rumen | place: Canada... | reverse complement strand
CCAATGATGATTTTGTCTGGGTTTTAAAGTCAATCTTCGAGGTGAATAATGCTCGTTGGACAACTGAAAACGAATCGATGACTATAACAAGGCACAAGACACGCATCAGAAGGCACAACTGAGGTTCATCGTAAAAAGCAGCCACCCAGGGAGCAAGGAAGAACAGTAGTACATATACCCCCAAACTAACAAGGACATTAAAGAAAAAAACGGTACAATTATCCTCGTCTACACGATTCTGCTTGCGTATCAACGCCTGAGAAAAACCACTATCGATCAACGACCTTGAAATAGCGACAAAGATAGTCAGCATTCCTACCAGACCAAAGTCTTTTGGAGTAAGGATGCGCGCCAGAACCAGAATTACCAAGAATTCTAATCCAAGTCCAGAGAAGCGTTCCAGGCTACTCCAAAAAACGCCACTAACGGTTTTTTCTTTTAAAGTCTTAGACATGCTCAGATATGTTTTGCTGGTACTCCGAAAACTGTAGTATCGGGCTTGACATTCCTAAGAACCACACTTCCTGTACCTACAACAGAATTCTGACCAATCCTCTTATGAGGGATAATGTCAACCTTAGGATGAAGTGTCACGCCGTCCTCTACAATAACGCCACCAGCGAGCATTGACAATGCACCAATAGTACAATAATTACCTACACATACATCATGGCCCAGAACAGAATGAGCACTTATCGTAACGAAATCTCCGATTTTCACGTCGCACGAAATAGCACAGAAACGGCCTATTACGCAGCCTTTTCCGATAGTAACATTCTGTGAAAGTGAGGCTGTAGGATGAACTATACTGATAAAACGTCCTCCCTTGGCAGATATCATATCTGCATATAGTTTTCTATATTTAACATCTCCTAAAGCACACAAAAATACATCACCTTCCTGTGGAGTATAATCTTCTACACTGGATATAATAGGAGGATAATTCTCAAAGCCAGATAGTGCATCGGCATTATCATCCAAAAATCCCTCTACAGTCAGTTCAAGTCCTGCAGAAACACAATCCATTACCCAGTTATATACTTCACGTCCGTATCCACGTGAGCCTATAATTAATAATCTATCCATTTCTCTATTAATCGTTACTCTCAGTCTCTATATAATATTCATTCTTTTCCAACAATGCACTGAATATAGTGGTTGTAGCCATAAATGACAAGAAAAACAAATAAGAACTACCAAACATCCATGAACGATGAATTACAACTAACAGCAAAAGGAAAAATAATGGTATTCTCTTACGTATGGGAAGTCCTCTGGTAGAAAAAAAGCAAGCAAATAATAATAGCAGCAAGCCTATAAGGCCCGATTGCACTATAACGCCTCTATAGTCTGATAAAACAGCATCATTATCGCGCACGTTCAATCCCATCCAGATATTTCTTGTTGTGATTTTCCGAAAAACAGCATCACCAGTACTATTAGTACGTTCATCCAATGCCTGAGAAAGCGAGCCTGCAGATACAACATCCTTCAGATTTCTTTCATAGGCCAAATAGTTGATCTGCTCCTGATTGTATTTATCTAAACTGAAATATACAACACCTAATAATAGTATAAAGAAAAGTACAGATGAAAGTACTATTATTATCTGGCGCTTGGTGTATATATTGAAAATTTCAGTTACAACCACTAATAAGAAGAAAGCTGAAGAGAACGTAAAAATACCGCAGACAACGACCCACCACGAAATTTTGTGCCCCAGCAACCTGTCTGTCATGTAAACAAAACCTAATATGATTGCAAAATGTCCCGGTTCCTGAAGCATTCCACATGCACGCGCCTCAAACTCAAGATCACCGTAATTGGTAACAAATAAACCATAAACACGATATACAACCCCCATCCTTTCATGTAAAGCAGAACGAGGTCCTAACACATAGTATGGTAAATAATCCAAGACACCTGAAAAAGCAAAGACCGATACTATTGAAGCCCCAACAGCAAAGAAAATAATAATCTTCCTGAACCGTGAATAAATATCAGACAGCAATGTTGGAGGCCAAAACATTATTAACAGAAGTGGAACAAACCCCAATGCTCTTCCTAATAGCTTTAATAAATTATCATCAACAGAAAAGGTCTGCCATAGGTAGTATAATGAAATAAAAGCGAAGGGAATAAAGTTCTTACTTGGAAGTCTGAATAATTCTTGTTTCCAGACACTATAAGATGCATAGAGTACACCTAATGCTGCGATTACTCTTAGAATATTTTCAAGTCGATTCCATATAAAAAAAGAATCCAAGTTAACAAACAGCCAAAATAAGCAAGCATAAGGAATAAGATTCCTATGAATACTCACTTGAGAAAGATAATCCTTTCCCATATAATAGATACAGACTATAACTAAATGATACAGTTGACAACTCGCTCAACGTCTTCGCCGGTCATGGCATGATGCATTGGCAGGCAGATAACTTCGTTTGCCATTTTTGTGGCAACAGGCAGGTTGTCAGGTGTTGCACTAGGCAAGCCACGATAAGTAGAGAACTCACTTATCAAAGGATAGAAATATCTGCGCCCAAGGATACCTTGATCCTTCATCTTAAAGTAGAGTTCATCACGAGTCATACGATAACTACTATGCACAAAGATAGGGAAGTATGAATAGTTGTGTCTTACACCTGGTAAATCATCCCAGAACTCAATACCTTCTACATTACGCAAGGCTTCACGATATTTAATCGCAACCTGATGTCGGGACTCAATTGCAGAATCAACCTGTTTCAGATTCAAAAGACCATAAGCTGAGCGCATTTCGTCCATCTTTGAATTGATTCCCGGAGCAACAACCTCTGTCTCACCTGCAAAACCAAAGTTTTTCAAATAGTCAATGCGTTTCTTGGTCTTCTCATCGTGCATAATCATAGCTCCACCTTCTATGGTGTTATAAACCTTAGTAGCATGGAAACTCAAAGTAGACATATCACCAGCATTCAATACCGATTCGCCATTAACTTCTACGCCAAATGCATGAGCTGCATCATAGATAACCTTCAAACCATATTTATCTGCTATATCCTGAATAGCTTTCATATCACATGGTTTACCATAGACATGAACAGGCATAATGGCAGTTGTCTTTGGGGTAATTGCAGCCTCTATCTTATCGGGGTCAATGCAAGCAGTTTTTTCGTCAATATCCACAAATACAGGTTTTATACCATTCCACCATAAAGCATGAGTAGTTGCAACAAAACTATATGGAGTTGTTATTACCTCTCCTGTGATACGCAATGCCTGTAGAGCCGTAATCAAAGGCAGAGTTCCATTGGTAAACAAACTGACATAAGGGACCTTAAGATACTCTGCCAAGGCTTTCTCGAGTTGTTGATGATAATGGCCATTATTAGTTATCCACCGGCGATTCCATATATCTTTCAGGATTTGATTAAACTCGTTTAAATCTGGAAGTAATGGAGATGTTACTGTTATTAATTTTTTATCCATAATTGTGACACATTAATCTTGCTGTACTAATTTCAAAGCCTTCTAAAAACCAAGCAAGGTATTAATCTCGTTTTCTTTGAAAAGAATATAAATAGTTGTTCCTAAGAAAGCAACAAACACAATAAGAATGCAATTTATTGCTCTACTGGGACCTGATTTTTTGGCAGGAATAGTTGATGCCTGAATAACAGCAAAGGCAGGCGTATCCTCTTGAACTTTCATCTCTGCCTGTTGATACTGAGCCACAACCTGCTGATAAACAGTACGCTGCAATGCCATCTCTGTTTCCAACTCGGCTTTTCGCTGAAGGATGCGCTCCTGGAAGGTGTGCAAGTTGGCATCAGCATATGACGCATAAGCACGACTTGCTTTCTCATAATTTGATTTGGCCTCATTTAGAAGTTTCTTATTATATTCCAAATCAACTCTGGCCTTCCTGGTACGATAATCTGTGATATACTGCTGCAATAATGACATAGCAGAATCAGCCATTGTTGTACATACCAAAGGGTCATTGTCTGTAACACTTAAGGTAATAACCATAGTCTTATAGTCAACATCGCAAGTGATATAATTTTTCATATTATCGGCAATTTCATTCTGTTCCTTAGTCAACTTACGGGGATTAACTATATCAGCCTCTGGTTCGTCTTCCTTGAAAAAGCCTTTGATGCTCTTTGCAGCTTTTGACCACCAAGGTCTCTTCTTTATATCTTTTAAATATATAAAATAACGGTAAGCTTGCTCAGAATCCTCTGGACGAACCTTAACATTAAAAAGAGATGCCTGAAAATCAACCGACTCCATCAAATCCGGATAAAGAGTTGGGAATAACGCTTCAGACGAATTTCCCATCACATTACCCAACTTAACGCCGAAACTACTAGCCAACGAAGCCAGACTGCTAGAAGAAGAAGATCTATTTGAGAGCTCCGGGCTTAGTTTTACCGTGCATACATAATAGTTGGGGACGCAAATCATTATTAATACTGCCAATAAAAAGGCTATAGGAAGGACAATAAAATAAAGGCGGCTGTTTTTCTGAAGAATGCGATAAATCTTACCAAAATCAATAAACTTAATAGGTATTTTATTCTCTGTCATAGTTTTATTTTACTAAGTTAGCAATAGTGGCGAACATGGTGGCAAGACTGGCAACGCTGGTGCCAATACCTAACCAGCGGGAAATGTCATTGTTGTCACGTGGAGCCTTAGAGGGCACTACAATCTCGCAACCCGGCTCAATCTTGCCGCCCTTCTTGGCGATAGCCATTGTACCGTTCTGATAAACGATGTATGTGTGGCCCTTCTTGGCGCGATCGCCAAAACCACCAGCCTGTTTGATGTAGTACTTGTAGTTCTGACCTTCGTTAAAGGCTACAGTATTAGGAGCATTAACATCACCACTGATACGAACAGTGTGGTTGAAGCGAGGAACAATGAGACGGTCGCCATCCATCAACTCAATATCCTGAGTAGAACCAGGATTAGCAAGAGCCTCATCGAGGTGAATACCAACAGTATAGGTATCAGACTGGGCAATCTTATCGATAGCAATAGAGTCCTTACCATCAGCACTCTGGCGAGCCATGCGTAACACAGCCTGCATACGGGCCTTCTCATCGTCAGTCATTTTACGAACCAAGCGGGCACCACGCACATCACTGCCAGGGATGGCTCCGCCTGCTGCCTTAATAACATCAGAGAGGCGCTGATTCTTGGTCTCCATAGTGTATGCGCCCTGGAAAGCAACCTCACCCTCGATACTTACACGAACAGGATTCTGGTAGACTGGGCTCTTACGAATCTGAACGATATCGTATGGCTCAAGCACAAAGCTGCGGTCGCCATCAACATTAAAATTATCCTTAAGAGGGAAGCTGAAGGTCTTGGCAATCTCCATACCAGCCTCAGAAGCATTTGGATCGTAAATGCGACGTGAAACATCGACCTTGAGGGTAGATGCGGCATCGGTAAGACCTCCTGCCAGCAGGATAAAGTCCTCGATAGTCATATTATCGGCATACTCGTAAGTGCCAGGGAAGATAACCTCACCATCGATAGTGAGGGTGCGCAGATTCTGATGGGCAGCCAATGTAGGAATGAAGATGACATCCTCGTTCTTCAAAGGTACATCGGCCTCGGTGCCATTCAGAATGCCATCGATATTAAGAGAGATGACCTCCTGAGTGCGGTTGGGCTTCATGCGACGCATAACAGCACGCGAGGTCATAGCCTCTTCAGTAAGTCCAGAGGCAGTCTCAATAAGAGAGCGGACACTGCTTACCTTATCGCCCAACTGATACATGCCGGGGCGCCATACAGCACCCTTGATCTCAACCATATTCTTATAGCGGTTGTATACAGAGTCGACAATAACAGAGTCGCCATCGGTCATCTTGAAGCTCGACATATCGAACTCTTCAACATTGTAAACGCTCTTAAGGTCTTCGCTCTTGCGGAGAACACGTACCTGCTTCTTGTATGCATCGCCAGCGAAACCGCCACTATATTTAAGCAAGGTGGCGAGGCTCTCGTTTGCCTTCATCTCGTAAGCCATTGGGCGCTTTACACGACCAGTGATATCAACCAGGCAATCGTAAGCGCCTACCTGGACAACATCGTTATCCTGCAAACGGATATTACCTGCCAAACGACCATTGAGAATAAACTCATAAACATCGACAGTAGTAATGAGGCGGCCCTGACGATACACCTTAATGGCGCGGAGTGTACCAAGATCGCTGATACCGCCTGCCATATACAGGGCATGGAACACAGTGGCAAAAGCACTGAGGGTATAGGTGCCGGGCACCTTAACCTCACCCATAACATTAACCATGATGGTACGGGTCTGTCCAACAGTTACCTTGATATCTGAACTCTGGTAGTAACTACCAAGTTTGCTGCGAATGCGTTTCTGGGCAGAGGCTACAGAAAGGCCACTGACATGGATAGGTCCGAAATCAGGTACTGTTACGTCGCCATCAGGACTAACAGTGAGTGAACTGCTCTCCTGCGAAGCGCCGTAGATATCGATGATGAGCTGATCGCCAGGACCCAGGACATAGTTCTGGGGTGTGGCAATATTCATCTGAGGCTCAAAAGAGAGGTTCTTGCTGTTAAAAATATCGCGACCAAACACTTTCTTACTCGTTGGCTTAAGATCCTGCTCATCAACTTCGGGGAACAAAGACATATCGCCGCTCTGTTGAGTGGTAAGACCAGCCTGATCGGCTTTGCCGGTTCTGTCGGTTTTATCAGACTTAACCTCGTTGTTGACACGCATACGTTCCTTGGCGTTGTCGATAGAATTATCAACAGCGTTATCAAGACCACGCTCCGTAATCTGCTTGGAATACTGCTGACGCAAACGCTTAAGCTGTTCAACAGTTGCACCGCGCTCCATCAGCTGTTTTACCATGTCGGCATTAGAAACACCTGATTTTCTTAATTCGAGAGCATACTTTACCACTTCCTGATCGGAAATGCTTTGTGACCACATTGCCACACTGGCAAAGAGACAAAGCATCGATAACAAAATCTTCTTCATTACCACCTTAAAAATATATTAAAATTCAAAAAGACACAAAAATACTCTTCCCAACAACTATGCATAACTAATTGAGACATAGGGTGTTAGTAATAAAATTAGTTTCATCAATACATAGAATAAATGGGAGACCTTTGGAACCGGTTCCATTTTTCCGGTGCAAAAGTAGCGGAAATTATTGAGAATAACAAACTTTTTGCTGGAAAAATTGCAAAAAGATGTATTTTTTCCTGCCATTGGGACAGGCATCTGACATCATTAATCTGAGAAATGCAGGAATCTATTGATCTTATCCGCCATACTGTTGTTTTGATTATCAATAAAGGCATCAAGTATGCGAGTCGTGTTTTTTAGTGGGATAATATCATAATCAGCGATGGCTGCAGGAATCAACGTACTAGAACCTTCTTTCAGTAATATTTCATCACCAGTACTGCGAACCTTAATCATGCAATCTCCCTCTATACACATAGATATAATAAAGCTATCATACTTACGAAGATCTCTATGAAATGGTTTTGAGACTTCCATTACACGGACATCGAAATAAGGGGAGTCGATAATCTGAATAGCCTTATTAGAATTGTTAAGATAATTTGTACGGTAATTCTCTTCCACATGATAGTCGAGTGCCTTGGCTGCAAGTTCTGTATGCAGCTCACGAGGTTTGCCGTCCATTCCTGGGCGGTTGTAGTCAAAGATGCGATAGGTAACATCGGATGACTGCTGGACCTCAGCAAGCAATATTCCACCGCATATAGCATGGACTCTACCGGCAGGGAGATAGAAGACATCTCCTGCCTTTACCTGATGGCAGGCAAGTACATCTGTAATACTACCATCCTCTACCCTCTTTTGATATTCGTATGGGGTAATCTCTTGCTTAAAGCCAGCATATAGATGTGCGCCTTCATCAGCCTTGATGATGTACCACATCTCGGACTTACCCATTTTTCCATGCTCGCGCATGGCCATTTCATCATTAGGATGCACCTGGATGCTGAGGTCGCGTTTTGCATCAATGAACTTGACGAGTAAAGGCAATTTGCCTTTATATTTCTCGTTAACGGCTTTGCCAAGGATTTCTTCAGGATGCTCGTTAATAACGGAGATCAAATCTTTGCCTTGGTAACAACCATTGCATATTATGCTGGTGCTGGATGGCACAGCACTTACCTCCCAACTCTCACCAATAGGTTCATTAGTTGGTTCCAGGCCTTTATATGGTCTAAGTTTATTTCCGCCCCAGACTACTGAATGTAAGTTTGGTTGGAATAATAATGGGTAGTATTTCATTATTTTTGCTTTTTGATTGCAAAAGTAACGTTAATTAGTGAGATAAACAAATATTTTAGGCAAAATGTTGTTTTATTCTCTTTTGCAAGGCAAGCCCTGCAGGCTTCCATTCCCACCCAAAACCCGCCTTTAAGGGCAAAGCCCTAATGTTTCTTCATTTCTTCCATGTTGCTTTCCAAATAATTGGAAAATATTTATTGTTTATTAACTGTTTAATATCAAATAGTTACATTAATTCACGAGAGTACGATGACTTTCGAGGAAGCCGTTAGTTTCTACCCATCACTCCAGTGACGGGTTTCGTATAACTATCAGAAACAGACCTACCAGACAAACTTCCATTAGTAGAAACGGACTGTCCGCACCACAAATTACTTCTTCAGAATATATAGTAAGACGCAACAATCTTCTGATGGAGAGGACACCATGTTAGGCACCTCAGAAATGAACAGGAGTCGTCTTGTGAAGTTGTCTGATAATCTGTATGTCTTTATTTATCCCATTGGTATGGTTCATATGCCTTATCATTCTTCAGGACGGAATAGATGATGTTAGACATTCTCCGCGCCACCCTGACAATTGCTTTCTGCGGGTTCCTCCTCTGTTTGTGGTAAGCGTAGCAGGCTCCGAGCCCCAAGTCCTTGTGGATTGCTATCCAGCAGGCCTCGATGACCATCGGACCGAGATGTTTGTTCCCGCGGAAGGTCTTCTCGCCATTGGATTTGTGAGGTCCACTGTCATGGCTGCCTGGTACAAGTCCCAGATAATGTGCGAATGCTTTTTCGTTAGGAAACCTATTCACGTCCCAAACTTCCGTCAATATGCACATTGCTACATGCTGGCCAATGCCAGGAATTGTCAGTAACAAATCGAAACGATGTTTGTACCTCGCCGTTTGGCTCATCTTGCGAAGCTCTCGGTTTGCTTGCAATAAAGAACTCCGTATTACCTCCACCTGTCTTACCAGCAGGTCAAGCGACAGTCTTGTAGATGACAGTAACTTAACATCCTGCATCAGCCAGGTGATAAAAGCCCTTGACCAGTGGGATCCCGGCTTTTCAAAACGTTTAGGCAACTCTACACCGTTGTTGTGCAGCATGTGCTTTACACGCGACTTGTAACAGGATAGCTCTTTCTGGATGGTCTTACGGATGCGGATGACACCTCGGTCATCTATGTTGTCCTTTTCGCGGATATAGACAGGACGCTTGATCTCTCCGTTTTTCAGGGAACGAGCTAACTTCTCAGCATCAATCTTGTCCGTCTTCATCACCTCTTCATACTGCGTCGTGGGGACATCGGCGGCGTGAGTGATTACGCACTCTATGCCGAGTTCCTTTAGAGCATAGTACGTAGCAAAGCCACTGAAACCGGATTCATAAACCGCATGGTACTCACCATCGGGATAATGCTTCCTCAAAAAGTCAAAGAGCACTTTTGCGGAGGATTCCTGCGAATGGCGCTTCAAAAAGCCCGATTCTGTCAGTACTGCTACCTCCCATGTCAACTTGTGGACATCAATTCCTACGAAAATCTTTTGTCCTTTGAAAGAATTTTTGTTTCTTTGCATCTCGGTACGGTTTTTAATTGTTTATATATCTTGTTTACTTAGCAGTTACAAAGATACTATCCAATTATTATCGTACCAACTTTTTGCTCTGAAAACTATGAAAAACACCGAGGGGGTGCCTCGCGGCAGGGGGCTCGCAGCCCCCGAGAGCGGTGTCTCACTCGTCTTACTTTATCGTTAGCGTCTGCAAACATAGTAACTTCTTATATTGTCTTAGAGCCTCAACCAATCTGGTGTTATCCTCATGATTGCGAACAGCAATACGCATATACTGCTTATTGGGATCGAGACCAGGTTTCTGGCTGCAATCGCGAGTAAGGATGTTATGATTGCGGAGTGTATATACAACAATCTCTGTGGCTGTATATGGTGGCAGCACCTCACAAAGGAAATAGTTGGCCTGAGTAGGCATTACACGTAGATATGGGATAGTCTTCAACTGGCGTTCAAAGTCGGCTCTCTCTGCTACAAACTTATCGCAGGCCTTAAGATAATCCTTTTCATGCTTGTTGTATATCTGCATAAAGAACTCAGCAAACGAGTTCAGGTTCCAGATAGACACCTCTTTCTTTATATGAGCAATCAACTCTTTGTTGGCT
>Ga0310695_10014806_pt1 | contig 10489 bp, 14 predicted proteins | sample RumenRJG_04DNA_FD_203882 | JGI IMG/M metagenome (GOLD analysis project Ga0310695, IMG submission 203882) | Bovine rumen microbial communities from Lethbridge, Alberta, Canada - RJG_04 (v2) (version 2) | ecosystem: Host-associated > Mammals > Digestive system > Stomach > Rumen | place: Canada... | reverse complement strand
TGCCAGTTGAGCTGCTCCATGACTTCCTGAGTGACGAGATCGCCGAAGACTTCCAGCTCGTGCTTCGTGAACTGGTCGCCATCGCGGAGCTCCAGGAGTACGCTCTTGTCAGGGGCGTCGGTGGGTACGACCTCTATCTTCTCCGGCTTGTTGACTTCAGGCTTGATATCGTCGATGTCGAGGTTGAGTCGAGTCACGATCCAGGCAACGGCTTCCTTGAAGCCCTGCAGGTGCATTTCTCGGATGACCCAGTCGAAGCAGTTGCGCGGGGTCTGGTCGTCACCGAAGTCGGTGGCCACCCAGTAGGCACCGTCCTTGCCCTGCTTCTTCTTCAGGTGGCATGAACCTGTGCGTTCATCGCGACGTTTGAAGGATTTGGAGAAGTCTCCCGCGTCGATGACGCGAGCGGCGTCGTCCCAGAGAAGGCGGAAGACGTCGAGCCCGCCATTCGTTCTCTGATATATCTGTTCCTTGCTGATCATTTTTTATTTTTTCTTTTCTTGCGGATGCAAAGGTAATATGGATTCCTTCTGCACGGAAATACTCAAAAATGAAGCTGCTCTTCCCGCCAGGGCGTCGGCTTGACCATCGGGTACAGCCAGAAGCGCTTCGCCGGACGAATGGCCTTCTGCTTCGTGCAGAGGCGCTCGGCGGTGGGGCGGTCCAGCGGTTGGGTGATGTTCTCCCGCTGGCGGGTGAGCCGGTTGATGGCAGTGACTACCCAGTTGTGGGGAGGATTCTGACTGGATGGCATAGTTGTTCGTAATGTGGTTTGACGTCTTCGACCCAACTTCCGCAGCTGTCACTGCTGCGGGTGCTCCGGCGATGCTTCATGCAGTAGCCTTCGCCCATGGGGTTGGCGGAGTATCTGCCGTGGTCGTTGCTGCAGCTGTACTTCCGGCAGGTGCAGCAGAGGCCGTCGAGGTTTTGGTGTTGTTTCATATATTGTTATCTCTTGTATTCGTTGTTAAAAGGGGTGCACCCTCCGCGACTATAAGCGAAGGAAAGATAAGCCACTCTTTCCGTCTCGTCGCCGGCAAGGAGAGGGCGCGTTCCCCTTAAGATGCCCGTCTTTCCGGGCTGTCAGCCAACTACCTCCAGGACGTGGACAGTATGGGGTGCCCGTCTTTCCGGGCTGCCAGCAAGGACTTCGGGACATCGACGCCCTTGACTTTTCTCGGGTCTTTCCGCCAACTACCTCGGCTCTCAGGTATGGGGGCCCGTCTTTCCGGGCTGTCATGCGAGGCTTTCATAGCTTCACGCTCGCCGGTCTTTCCCGACAGTCATCCTAAGCATTCATAGCTTAACGCAAATGGGGGCCAGTCTTTCCTGGCAGTCACGGTACAAAGCCTTCGCGGAGGGGGAAGCCCTCACCGGCGGCTGATATGAAGCGATCATCCAAGATTTGGCAGTTATTGGACTCGCCCCACTGGGTGTATTCAGGTCTCACAACGCTCAGGGAGGCGGTGAGCCGCGTAGGTTCTCGAACACGAAAACGACAACGACTGGTTGAGGTCGCTATAGGGAGAGAAGAACCTGTCGCTACGATAGATCTTCTTGCCTAAGGCATGAGCCATCGCGAGCAAGGCATATCCGGTGCGACATTCATCGTAGTTATCCAGTAGATAGACAGCATCGCATAGCCTGATGTCAAGGAAGATCGAATCGAGGAGGAAGCCGTACTGCGTATTACTCATATCAAAGATATACTCTTTGTCGGGTAGCCTATCGAAGCCTAAGCGGAAAAATAGACGATGGCGACTGAAAGGATTCAGGGGGAAGAATCCTCTGGCTCTGAGGAGCCCTTCTGCTTCTTTGTACTCCTGCACGGTTTTGGATTTTGCGACAACCTGGGGAATACTACCTATTATTGCTATAGTTTCTTTCATAAAGATGTCAATGTTGTGATGTTGCCGTCGGCAAACGATGAAACACATAGCTCCTTTGGATGGAGAGCATAGCTTTCGTGCGGACCGATCCTCTGGAGTTGAAATACTTGTTGCTACGGTAGACGGGGCGGCCTAAAGAATGGGCCAAGTCGAGCAGGGTTATCGTGCTCGCTCCGGGATAGAAGTCGTCTACCAGGAAGACGGCGTCGCAAGCGAATACCATGAGCGCGAGTGTGATCATGAATAATTCTCCATCCTTGCCGTCGCGAATGGCACCCTCTCGCGACAATTCTTCGTAGGCTTGCTGACTTTTTTCGCTCAGCGGATTCTGAACTTCATAACCTTTTATGATGAGCTGCCGTTCAACCTTGTCGAACTTAGCACGCTCATCTTCAGAGATGTCGGTATAGGGTGCGGCAGCATTGCCGATGATGCAGATTTTCATAATTGTTGGTTGTTTAGTTAGGGGATCAATATTTCGTCCAGGTGCATTCGCACATATCTGTCGCGCAGATCATTATCGTTTTCGCCATCCTCCCGCTGAAGGGGAGGCTTCCCGGATGCTACAAGATCGTCGTATTCATAGTAAAGATGGAGACGTGCGTGGAAGGCGTCCTGGTAGAAGCATTTCTTTTTCGTCGCTTTCGCGAAGGCGTGCTCGGCACGCGCGCCAGGAGAGTATGGGTAGTCTGCGAGCAAGTAGATGGCATGGCAGTGCGACAGATGATGTATGTCCATTGTAAGGATGATCGAGTAGATGTCCGGGAGGCAGGCGCCTTCTTCCAAATGTGGACTTTCTACCTCATTAAAGATTTTTTTCGCACTTCTATAGGCGTCCCTCGAGATTGGGTTGAAGACGTCGAAGCCTCTTGCCCTGAGCTTTTCTTCTGCTTTGGCGAACTTTTCGATGGTGCTGGGACTGGGCTCCAGCTCGCCTATTTGACCGCTGATATAGATTCTCATCTTTCCACCTCCTTCCATACGAATTGTATATCACCTTCCGGCGTGAGGCAATGACTCTGGACGAGTTTACCAGAGAAGGTCTCGACGCAAAAGACTTTCTCGATGTTCATAAAGTTGATTCTTGCTGCATAGTCCTGACCACCTTTCGTATGAATCTGAAGCTGGCCATTGCCTATGTAAAGACTAACGTCGCGGTCGCCTGCACTTTCATATATCTCCGAGCGCAGATGCTGGACGTACGTCTCGAAGAAGGCATGGGTGAAGAACCCGCAGTTTTCGAGCTTACGCATCATGTCGACAGCCTTGTCGAGATACTTGGGGTGAGCCTTGCTGAAAAAACTGTGAAGTACTATCATTGCGCATTCAGTATTTCGTTGGTTAGTTCAATCACCTTACGGCGCTGCTTTCTGAGCAGGGTAAACGTCGACAGCTCTCTGGGAGCATCTTCGAGCTTGAGCATTCTTTTTACGGCCCTCGCATATCGGTGGAGAACCATGGTTTCTTTTCTCTGGATAGTGTTCATGATTGCATGTTTTTTGATTGTTAATCATATCATTTTTCAGTCGTCTTGGTCACACGGTGACTAAGTTCTGCCTTCTTCAAGTCGTACTTCGGGAAGCGCTTGTACTTCCAGCCGTCAGAGATGACGTCACCCTGAGGAAGGCTCGTGCTCATCCAGCGAGCGAATGCTTGACCTTTTTTGTCCCAGATGATCTTGATGTTCATCGTATGGCCGTTAGGGTCAAGAGCTACACCTTCGGCTCTCACCACCTCTTTTCCCTGCATCCTCATGCGGGTGAAGGCGACGTTATCAGGTTTTCTTTTTTCGAAATCACTTACTTTCATATAGGTTGCAGTCTTTGACGATACATTGTCTATACCCCATCATCTTCTTCAGTAGTGCACACCAGTAGTTATAGTTGATGGTGCGCACCCTGTGCTTGCAGTTCTCACAGATAGCTTCAGCCATTCTTTAATTCGAGACGTTTGTTATACATAATCTCCGTGACGGCATTCCTCTCGAGAGGTGTCCACCGGTTGTGCCGGATCTTGTTGCGAACACCTGTCGACGTGAAGCCGGTGAGCTTCGCAATGTGGTTGACGAAGACTCCCTTGTTACCGAAGGGTAGTCCTTCGTAAAATTCAAGAATGTAATTTTTTTCCTTTTTTTCTTGCATATATCAGAATAATGAGTTATCTTTGCAGTTGAATTTGTAACAACGTTGCAAAGTTAAAGACTTTTCGTTGAATAACAATGGAAAGCAGTTGTAATTTATAACATTTTTACATACTTTAAACGATAAATACAAATGACTGGAGCACAGCTTAAGATGATCGTCGAACGGTCAGGTTACACAAAGAAGAGGTTGGCCGAGATGTTAGGTATGAACGACCAGAGGTGGACGGAGATATTCGGTTCGCCCAACGTCAAGTCTGGACACATCGAGAAGGTTGCCGAAGCTCTCGGCAAGTCTGTCGCCGAGCTTTACGGTGAAGGTGACACCATCACAGCTACAGGTCACGGCACCGCCTTTAAAGGCTACATGAGCTGTGATTCGCGCCTGCTGGATATAATCCAGGAGAAGGACCGAGTGATTGAAAAACTGGTGGCCATCATTGAACGCAATGGGTACGAAATCCCGTCTGATGATGGCGACGAGCAGAAACAATCTTCGTAAATTACTGGTTTTCAACCAAGTTCATTTTCCCCTATCCACTACTTTCAGACACAGGGAGAGGTTGAAAAACTCTCCCTGATTTCGTTTCAAAAAGCTGTGTTTGAAGCAGTTACAAACGAGACGAGATTGAATCAATTTTTGGCAAAAAGTAGAAACAATTTGGCTACAAAACCAATTTAGAAACAATTTATGGGCTGCGTCATGCCCGAAATTCCCAGAAAAAAAAACTATGGAAACCATCAATATATACAGAAGGAGCAGAGAGGATAAGGACGGCTTCGCGCGCATCTATGCGTCGCTATATGTCAGCGGTGAAAAAATAGCTATTCCTGTCGGCATCAAGGTTCTCGCGAACGAATGGGATGAGCGTGGCCACTGCAAGGGCAAGAGCAAGAGGGCGAAGGACATGAACCTGATTATCGAGAACGTCAGGGCTCGCATCTCGGACGTGCTTGTGAAGGCGCGACTGAGGAACGTCGAGCTTACGAAAGACAGCTTCATGCGGCAGTACAACAACCCTACCGACTTCAGCACCTTCGTTGAGTACATGCGGCATTATACGATAAGAAGCCGGAAGACCATCAGCTATAACACATGGCGTTCCTACCGAACCATCATCAGGAAGATCGAAGGGTATTCCCCGAAGATAACCTTCAGAGAGCTCACGCCAGAGTATCTGAAGGCCTTCCTGGCGCACCTGCGTAAGCTGGGCAATTCGGAACCGACCGCCTACAAGAACCTTGCGCTGTTGAAGGTCTTCGTGATGGCTGCCGTCAGGGATGGGTACATCGACAACAATCCCTTCGACGTGGTGCAGGTGAAGAAGCCAAAGAACAAGTTCGTCTATCTCGTTGAAGATGAGCTGAAGCAGCTCGTCGCGCTATACCAGAGCGACAGCCTGGAGAAGGAGCGGCAGGACGTGCTGCGATTCTTCCTGTTCATGGCCTTCACGTCGCTCCATGTGGGCGACGCGAAGCGGTTGCGCGTAGAGGATATCTACGACGGGGTGCTTCACTACCAGAGGCAGAAGACTTTCGCAAAGGTTGAGATTCCTCTGTCGAAGCCTGCAGAGAAGCTGGTGAATTTCTACAAGGGCGACCGCCAGCAGGGGACGCTCATCGTCGGCCTGCCGACAGACCAGGAAATCAACCGCATGCTGAAGAAGATCGTCAGGGATGCCGGCATCATGAAGAATGTGAGCTGCAAGGCAGCGCGCCATACCTTCGCATCCATATTCATGATGAAGAACGCGAACGTGATGACACTGAAGGAACTGATGGGGCATACGAGCCTGAGTACGACGATGGTCTATGCGCACATCGCAGAGAGTGAGAAGCTGGAGGGCGTGAAGGTGTTCGACTGTTTTCTATAACATACAGAGGCAGGAGGTCTCACGACTTCCTGCCCAAAGCTAAAAACAAGTGTTACATAAAAACTAACCTTAAGAAAAAAAATGAAAACAAAATGCATAAAGTATCATGATTCCAGGATCTCATTGAAGTAGCCTGTGGCCACGCTGTCGATGCCGGAAGATGTGGCGGTCAACTCCAGCTTCGAGCACAGATAGCGGTGGCCACGGATGAGGAAAAGGGACCCAGGAGAGGGGATGGTGTCGCCCATCAGCACGCGGTACACCATCTGATGGGTGCGGTCGACGGGCGGCGTGCCGACGTGCAGCTCCCCGATATAGCGGGTGTTGCTGCCTACTGGAGGGGCAAGGGCAAGGCTTCGCCTCGTGGAGACACCTATGATGCGGTAGTCGGTCGTTCCGGAGATAAGGTAGAGTTCCTGCAGCATATACTTCATCACAGTGGGCGTTCCTGCCTTGTAGGTGTAGTTGCCCAGGAAGCAGACCATCATGACGTCGTCCTCGCTGTCCTTGTCTGCAGGGCTCTGGCCGTCCTCGAGGATGTCCTGTACGGTGATGAGCTCTTGCGCATCCTGTTCGGTGATGGTGTCGTAGTCGGTCGTCGGGCCGGGGAACCGGGGACCGACGAAGGTGTAGCCCTCGTCGAACTTCCGCCTGTCGACGTAGTATATTCCCATCGGAACAGGGACTATCTTCAGCATGGTGGCAGCCCCGTCGTAGGTGTTGCCCTCGCGGGTCAGCTGGTTAAAGAAGGCGCACTGGCGGAGAACGAGGTGACCGTCGTTGTCGTCCTTACGGTAGTACCAGTAGCCGGTGTCGGTGCAGAAGACAAGGCGCGTCATCTTCTGCTCGTCGGTCCAGCTGGCAGCAGCCCGGTCGAAATCGTTGCGGGTGGGATATTGGAAGAGGTTCATGTTGGCCATCTGTTCAGGCGTTATCTCGTCGATGCAGTAGGGCCATGCACTGGGCTGCAGCTCGTAGCGCAGGTTGTCGGTGCTGGCGAGAGAGATGCCTTCGTCATCGTAGTCCATCGAGAAGTCGTCGGCGACATCGACGCGTTGCACCGTGCCGTCGGTGATACGAGAAGCTGATACGATGCGGACGGTCTTATTCATCTCGTCGATGATATAGTTCGCGTTCATCAGCTTCCGGAACTCGTCGAGGAAGGTCTGCACCTTCCAGTGGGGAAGCATGCCGGCAATGGTCTTCGACCGCCGGAGGCTGCAGATGTAGAGATCATTCCACGGATCAGCGTTAAAGACGTCACTCAGGACTTCGTAGCCGAGTGCCTGAAAAACACCTTCGAGGACAAAAATAAGACCAGGCTGAAAAGTAGGTCGCTCAAGATACCACTTGTCGCCTGATTTCATCCTGATGACGCGGTTGTAAACCTCCTCGGTGTTGTCGTTGCAGATGCTGAAGCAGACGTATTTATTGCGGCTGCCGAAATAGGGAGTGGTAAGGATGCCGGAGCCGTTGGGAATCTCGACGTATTTATAATCGAGCCACCCCGCGAAGACGCTACTCAGGGCAGGGTAGGTGAGCTGGTCGATGTACAGGTTCTCCTTCTGCAGGCGGTAGTTAAGGCCGCTCTTGCCGCCGACGATCTGCAGGCGCAGCTCTTTGTCGGTGATGCCGGTGACGGTGCCGGTGCCGACGATGAGCAGCTTGTTGCCGGCATAGAACTTCACGTCATCATAGTCGGAAAGCTGTGATTTCGAGATGTCAACGCGCCCCATCAGACCGAAGGCCTCCATGTTCTCGTCAATATCGAGGGGGAAGCTGACATCATAGGTATACTCCCCGGAGTCGCTGACCTGGGGGTTCGCAAGCGTCACCTTGACGCTGCCGGAAGGAATGGCGCGGTGGCCGTCGATGAGACAATACATAAGCCTGGTTTCTTTTTCTGCAAAGTTACAATGTTTCGTCGATGTGGGAAAATACAAAGGGAGCGGCCTTCACAGGCAGCTCCCTTCTCGTCTTGTCCTTGGTTGCAAGCAATCGGACCAGAATGATAATGTGTGTGATATACAATTACGCAGGATGTCCGTACACCTTCCAACGGACGCTTCCGTCGGCTATCGTGGTGCACGCGAAACCTCGTGCGAGTAAGAATTCATTGATAACAGGGAGGGGGATTTCCTCCATGTCAGCGAGCTGGTCGTAGATATCGACGCTACGGAGCAGCTCCGGACGTTCATCGGGGTAGGTGGGGTTGGTGTCTCGATTCTCCACCCAGTACTCCAGGAGAGCGGTCTGACGCTCTTCATCGGTCATTTGCTTCTTTTCTTCCATTGCTTTTACATCTTTTTAAGTCGATTTCACTCAGATCCCACAGGTCGTTCTTCAGCCTCTTCAGCGTGCGCAGCGACTGCATGGCGTCTTCTGCGTCGATTTCGATGCCTTCGTCAGTTGATTCGATGACCATGTTCATAATATCCTCGATGCCGTCGAGGGTGATGTCGATGAATTCCTTGAACCTGTATAGCAGCTCACACATGTTTTCATCGATTTCCAGCTCGTAGTTTCCGAGTCGGACGCGAGCTTTGGACAGTATTTCTGCATTTTCGTTCATGATGTTTTCTATTTTTTGTTGATACGGTTGTTTGCGATATTCCACCCATAGCGGAAGCCTTCTGCAAGGGCGAACTTGTAAGTTTTTCTAATGAGAGTCTCGACAGAAAGGGATAGCTTATCCCATGACTGTCTCGGGGTCAGTACCATCTGCGACTTCACGTAGAGGTCCATATCCTGCTGCACACCTTTGTCAGCAAGGATGTCGGGAATCTGTTCGGGCATCATAGTCTTTTGTTGTTACTGTTCTTTCGGCTCGTCCGCGGTGACTAATTCGACGTAGGGGGGGGGTAATTTGTGCTCCTCCTTGTACTCGGCGCACAGCTTCGACTGAAGGAGGAAGAGCTTGTCGCGCTCGCAGTGGCCTGCCGTATGTTCAGTCTCCAGGAGTCTCTTGCGGTCCATGTCCAGCTGGTCGAGGGCTGCCATATATCTGGCCTTCAGCTTCGCGCAGTCCTGACGGAATTTTTCGTTGATTTCGCGGCAGCGGTTCTTCTCGGCGCGTTTCGACTCGCGCATCTCTTGCTGGAAGTGGGCAATCTTCGAGATATACTCTTCGTAGGTCATGCTGCACCTCCTTCCTGAAGGCGGTCGCTGACATCGAAGAAGTCCTTCGCATCCAAGTCATACTCCAAGACCTTCTCTATCTTCCAATAACTGAGGGAGGCTCCGACGTTCGGAAGACCGTTAAAGTCGAGAACGATCATGCCGGAGTCGCCATAATAGAAGTGACGGACGAAGGCTTCGGTACCTGCCGGCACATCATTCTGAACAACCTTGTTCAAAACAGAACAGAAGATCTCGATTTCGGTCAAGCTGAGAAAGGCGCACAGGTAGGCTTTCTTCATCATACTGTAGGCGCGCTCGAGAAACGGCGGGATGTTACCGCTCGCGACGAAAGCATGGCAATAATACATGTTCATGCTGCACCTCCTATTCCGAATAAGTGATTGAGGATGGCCACTGCACCCATGATGGCCACGAGGCCAAGGAGGAAGCAGGTGTTGGCCAGAACGACCTGCCCGTGGGTGAATTCTTCTCCGGCAAGCAGACTGAAGCTGTCGCTCTTCGCCTGCCACCATAGCTTGATGTTCTTTGCAGCTGTTTCCATTTGGGAAATAGCTGAGGGCTGAACCTGCCCGAGATGAATGGTTGTCTGCATAGTGCATCATCTGTTATGCTGCCACGTTCCTCGTAGCCCGGTGCGCAGATAAAACGGCTGCGCTTCCCGTTGCATAACAGATGATGACTCACCCAGAGGGCAGTTAATCTTTCGGAAAGGCAGCCGCTTTTGGCTATAATTAAGGCATAAAAAAATGCCTGGAGTTCTTACTCGAGGCGTCTGACGTGCGCCCTGCCGGATGGTTTACCATCATCTGTTATGCGGGTGCAAAGGTAAGAAAAAGCCCCGAATCCTGCAAGGAAATTCGAGGCTTTAACATTAAGAGAAGAATCAGTTAAGAATTATCAATTATCTATAGGGTATCTTTTAACACTTTCGAAAAAAATCACCCTATGCTCGCGCACCAGGTGATAAGACCAGAGTTATAATTCAATTCTTTAAAAAAGACAGTTGAAAACAATTATATTGCGTAAAAAAAGTAAACTCAAATAGTCTTAATGATAAGAAAGCCGACCTATACTCACGCACGGGGCGGCCCGGAGATTATAAAAAAAGTAATCTTAAATGAAAAACACTTTGCAATTCATATCTAACTCATGAAAAGATTCTACATTAAAGAAGCATCGCTATGCCTCATAGATCATCTATCGTCGAATGGGATTATTTTCTACTCTTGAACTTGGAAAAGAAACTCTCTATACTCACGCACCAAGAGTCTCACTACTTACATTCTTTAAAACGATAACTTACAAATTGATGATATAACTTTAATCACATAACATGTAACTCGGGTGCAAAGATAATGATTTTTCTTTAGTTTGCAACGATTTTGCAAAAAAAGTTGTATATTTGCAGCACTTTTTTTATTTGGGAATTAAAGTTAGATAATTGA
>Ga0310695_10014804_pt1 | contig 10490 bp, 15 predicted proteins | sample RumenRJG_04DNA_FD_203882 | JGI IMG/M metagenome (GOLD analysis project Ga0310695, IMG submission 203882) | Bovine rumen microbial communities from Lethbridge, Alberta, Canada - RJG_04 (v2) (version 2) | ecosystem: Host-associated > Mammals > Digestive system > Stomach > Rumen | place: Canada... | reverse complement strand
GTCGCTGATGACTTTTCCAGCCTCTTCCACAGTCAAGCGGTTCGCGAGATTCGAGGTCTCGTGGTTGTACATCGCCATCATGATATACTCCGTCTGCGCGCGGATTTTGTGTTCGTGGCACCAACGAAGAACATCGCCGTAATCGTCTTTGTTGCCTTTCATCGTGGGACAGGAGACGTGGAGCGGCAAATCGTTTTCAATGAGCTTCAAAATGTTGTCGCGTGTCTTGTAAAAACTTCCCTTGAGCTGCGTGATTGCGTCGTGATGTTCTGGAATCATCGAATAAAGTGAAGTCTGCACGCTCGACACGTTGCCCTCTTTCATAATTTCGATGATTTCATCGTCAAGAAGCGTGAGATTAGAAAGAATGTTCACATAAAAGTCATATTTCTTTGCCGCGCGGAGATATTCCTTGAACTTCGGGTGCGTCATGCACTCGCCGCCAGAAAGCGTGACGGAAAGAACGCCCATTTTAGAAAGTTGCTCCAATGTTGAATAATACAGCTCATCTGTGATGTTGTAGAGCTTGAACTTGTGCGGAATGTAGCAGTGAACGCACCGCTCGTTGCAGGGATTGGAGATTTCGAGTTCGATGTGCGTCATTGACGGTTGCGTGGTGTTATGCGGCATTTTTTCTGTCCTCCCTTGCAGTTTCGACTTTCACATTTATGGCTTCAGTGTTATAGTATGGGAAACTCCATATACGGAGATTTTTTATGGCAACATCAAGCATTTTCGCAAATGTCCACATCACCACGCCCGAGGCGGCGGAACGGTTTGTGCGTGCGCTGGAACTTTCGGAAAAAGCCCCGTCGATACAGACACCGACGGACACCATTTTTGAAACTGACCATGACGAAATCATGCGCAAACTACGCAAGAAGTTTGGGAGAACACGGGCATGAGCAGTTTTATCGTACGCAATATCCTTGAGATTGGAAATTTCAAGTTCGATGCTATGCATTATTACACTTCTCTAACTTTTCTTCCCAAATATTTTTGAGGCGTTCAATATTACCGTTGTCGATATTTAATTTCAAAAAATCAGCCATAGCATTAATCACATCTTCAAAATTACTATCAACAATACCATTTTTGTTTGAAGTAAAATTAGAGATTTCTTCATCCACTTGTTTGCAAGCAGGACTTCTAAATAGAGTACATCTTGCGTCGTCTTTTCCACATTCTACGGATAAAATGTTATTACCTTTGCACACAATAGAAACTGTAGGCGGAAAACTTTTTGTGATTTTTATATCATATTTTCCATTGATATTACTTTCTAAAACATCATTGACCCTCAATTTGAGAATCTCCTTATATATATAAAAATATCCTTGAGCAGAAGAAATTCGACTGCCCAAGGTCAGCCCACCTTGTTTTACATGGCGGGGCTTTGCTTACCATATTAAAATCGAAGTTTATCGTGGCTGAAAAATTCCGCAACTTGACGCAGTTCCATCTCTGTCGGGATCTTGACCACATTTAGAGCTATTTGAAAAGCTTCCTGAACCTGGGTCGTTACAACGATGTGCGTCACTGTTTCCTGCAGCGTACTCATAATACGCACAGCCAGAACACATCAAACTTGGTAAAGTGTGTGTGGATTGCATAGTTTTGTTTCCTCCGTTGTACTTCTTTGGGCTTTCACCAAAGTAAGTAAAATATATAACCGCTCAACGAACGGTAAGTTTTAAGCCGCTTTCATTTTCACGAAAGCCGTAAGATGGCGTTTGCAGAAAATGTCATGTTGAGCAGAGCGAAACATCTCCGTCACATGACGCTCATTCCGCAAACTATAACCGTCCGACGGACGGTACATATCGGCTGGCAGGAAAATCCGCCGCCGCTATTTCTTTACCCAGTCGCCGCGGACATCGCGGGCAAGCGAGAACGTGCCGTCTTCGTTTTTCCTTGCGAAAATGCGCGTGAAACTCGCCGAATCGTCCGAGTCGCTGTACGAGAGCATGAACCAGATGCCCTTGTTCCTGTGGTTGTAGAACACGATGTTATCCTCGCCGCTTGCGATGTACGCGCCGTTTCCTGTGTCGCCGTCGTTGAACTTGACCTGCGCCGTGCCGTTTTTGCCGAAGGTAATCGTCGCCGTAAAACCGTCGCTCCACTTGCCGCTGAACGACCTGTCCGCGACCTCCGTCGCCTGCTTCGCGCTGAAAGCCGCGCCCTTGCGCACCCAGCCTTGGAGAACGCCGTCCTTTTCCGCATACACCGCGCTTCCGTCGGGGAAATAGCGGTACTCCGTCGCGCTTCCGTCAATGCCGTCCGCGCTCGCCGTGCGCAAAGCCGCGTTGAGCGTGTACATCTCGTCAAGGCTTGTCATGCCTTTCCTGCCGAACAGCACCGCCTCCGTGTTGCCAAGCTCGCCACTCTTTTCGTCCGCCTGAGGGAAGAGGAAAGTCTTTCCCACGACAATGTCCGCGCTTTTCGTGTACCACTGTGCGAACTTAGCCGCCCCCTGCTCCTCGTAAATCGGTCTGAGCCGCGCAAGGTAGGCATTTCGTTTCTCCGCGTATGTTTTTTTATACTCGTCACCTTTACCCAACGGCTCTGCTTGCGGATATGTCCATTCAAGCGTGTTGATTTTCTTCGCGGCTTCCGTGTACTCGCCCGCGTCGAGCAGCCGCACTATTTCCGCGTCGTCCTTCTTGAGCCGCTTGGCTTCCTTCCAGTAGTCCGGGGAGGGAACCAGTATGACCGCTATCGGAAGAATGAGGATGGTAAAGCAGACTATCACGAATAGTGTCCCATAGCGCTTCCTCCACTTCTCTGCCTTCCAGTCAGCCTCTTTTCTTTTCCAATATAAATCCCACTCTGCTTTTGACCACATATTTTTCTCCTTGCTGCCGTCAGTTTATTTTTCTATATTCCTAGTCTTTATGCTTCCGCTTGGGGCGGAAATCCGCTGTTTCCTTTGCAAAGCCGCTTTGCACGACCGCGCAAAACGCAAAAAGACCGCACACGCAACGAGCCTAAGTCGTGCGTATACGGTCTTTGTCTATTAGAATATATGCTGTTTCAGAAAAAGTCTTTAAAACACAATTAGCGCGAACAGAACAGAACAGAACAGAACAGAACAGAACAGAACAGAACAGAACAGAACAGAACAGAATTTGAATTCACACTGGTTACTTTCTGCATTTCTTTTTCCTCGCGCCTAAGATATTATACATTTATTATAACTTTATTGCATATACTCGTCAACAACAAAAATCGGGAATTTTTCCCGACTCACTTTATTATAATTTCAATGTATGCTTCAAGTTTGCCCTGCTTTTTCACATCTCTGTCGCGGAGATTCCATGCAAGATATTCATTTACAAACGACTGTTCGAATTTCTTTGTCTGCACCATATTTGCAATCACAAAATTAGGATTTCAATTCCTCTATTTCAGATAGCGAAAGACCTGTCATTTGAGAAACTTGAGCAATAGTTAATCCCATCGCAAGAGCATTGCGAGCTGTCGTTTTTAACCCCTCGATAATGCCTTGCTTTTTCACATCTCTGTCGTGGAGATTCCATGCAAGATATTCATTTACAAACGACTGTTCAAATTTCTTTGTCTGCACCATATTTGCAATCACAAAATTAGGATTTCAATTCCTCTATTTCAGATAGCGAAAGACCTGTCATTTGAGAAACTTGAGCAATAGTTAATCCCATCGCAAGAGCATTGCGAGCTGTCGTTTTTAACCCCTCGATAATGCCCTGCTTTTTCACATCTCTGTCGTGGAGATTCCATGCAAGATACTCATTTACAAAAGACTGTTCGAATTTCTTTGTCTGCACCATATTTGCAATCCCCCTTGTAAAATCAGATTCTGCTTTGTTTTTCTTTACAAAAGAAAGAAAATCTTTTATCTCTCTATCATCTTCACTTTCGTAAGCCGCCGCGTTGAATATGAGATGATGTGTTTTATCGCCTAGCTCCACGCTTTCATTTTCTTTGCATTTTCGCTCAAAAGTATACACTGGAAGCCCTGCTTCAAAGGGGTCATCAAGGCAGATGAAAATGACATAGCTTTCTTTGAGTTCAGAATAATCTGCGCCTTTCATCAAGCTGTCAATATCAATCATACTTTGATAGTATCGAGTTCTTTTTCCTATGCTCTCAACTTTATATGACTGACATTCCACATCGAAAACCTTGTCTGAATTCGCAACATACACATCAAGTCGAACACCCTTTCGTGAATAGAACGGGCTTATTGCCTTTTGAAGTTCTGGGTATTCAATATGGTCAATCTTTATTCTTAAAAGCCGCTCAATAACTCCTTTGCAGATTTCAGGCTCTCGCATAACTGCGCCAAACATAAAATCATCAGTAAATACAAGTTCTTCAATCGGTTTAATCATTCTCTCCATATTTATACTATACAATAAATGTTCTCGAAAGCCTAGCACTTTTTTTTGATGAGCTATAGCTTTCGCCCGATTGTGTCGCGCTTTTGCCCCGAAAGGTCGCAGAAGATTTGAACATTTCTAAAGCCGTTCTCTCTAAAAATCTCGGCTGTTTCATCGGCATTGTATTCCCCGCTTTCCACAATAAGCGTGCCTTTTGGCGACAAATGCGCAAAGGCTTGAGGCACAAGGTTCTTGATAATCCCCAGTCCGTCATTTTCCGCCGTCGCGTTGCCGAACAAATCCACATCGCCGTCAAGAGCCAACATCGGTTCAGCTCTGCCGTCAGTCAAAAGTTCAGCAGCCTCGTCGTGCGGAATATAGGGTGGATTGGACAAAACGATATCGAACTTGAGTGCCACCGCTTCAAACAAATTGCTTTGCACAAAGCGCACTCGCTCGCTGTATTCTTTGGGGATAATCGCCGCAGCGTTCTTTTTTGCCACATCAAGCGCATCTTTGCTGATGTCCACGAGCGTAACGGCGGGCAGCATTTCGCGCGAAAACATCTTTTGCTCAATGATTTCGGCAAGTACCGACAAGCCCACGCAGCCGCTCCCTGTGCACATATCGCAGATTGTGAGAATGTGCTTTGAGTCCGTGCGCTGAGAAAGCTCTTCAAGTGCCTTTTCCACCAAAAGCTCCGTGTCTGGCTTGGGAATAAGAACAGACGGTGTTACAAAGAAATCGCGTCCGAAAAACTCTTTTTGACCCATAATATAGGCAATCGGCAAGCCTGTTTTTCGCTTTTCAATGCAGGTCAAAAACAGAGTTTGTTGCGCTTGTGTAAGTTCTTTGTCGCGGGAAAACAAGATTTGAGTCTTGCTCAATCCCGTAGCAAATTGCAACAAACACTCGCTATCGAGCCGCGCCGACGGTGAAGATGTGAGGTTTTGAGTTCCGTAGTCTTTTGCTTCTTGTATTGTCATATTTTTATTATCGGGAAAATCCTAAGGCTTTGCAATCGCGTGAACCATTTGAGAGACGATGTTTAATTCCGTGCCGCCGAGCGTTTTGAGGTCTTCGATGAGGAAATGCAAACACGCATTCTCGCTTGCGCTGTATTTTGCGTCGTTCCCCGTAACCAGATATTCCACCGACACACCGAGAGCCTGCGCAATTTTCACCGCGATGTCGGCAGGCGGCATTGTGTTGCGTGCGCTCAAATAGCAGCTCAACGTCGGTTTTGGCACGCCTGTTTTTAAGGACAATTCTTTCACCGTCATATTTTGGTAATCGAGTTCGTCCCGCAGATTGTCCTTAAACGTCTTCTCCATACAGAGTATAATAATGAGATTTCATTCTTTTTTGCTTGACGTGAATGATATTGCGTGTTATCATTGTATTTAAGAATGAGATGTCATTCAGACACTATATCTTTTCATGCCAAAAAGCTGGCAAGGAGTTGTTTATGGGACCGTATGAAGATTACATGGAAGAACATGGCGACAAAGACGATTATGATGCTGATGTAGCATATGAAAAGTATTGTGAAGATGTAGATTCTGCCCGTGAATATATGGACAGAGAAGAAGAAGGCTTAGAGTAACGTATTTTTTTTATAACAATGAGAATATGCAGTTTTTCTTGTGCCGTTGGTATTGAGGAAAATGAGCTTTTTTATGAAGAGAATTTATTTATGAAATCTGAATGCAAGGGGGAATTAGATGTACGAAGATTACTGCAAATTATGGAATGCACTTCAGAAGGATATAGATGAAGCAACGAAAGATGATAATGCAGGAAGAAAATTGTTTTTCTTTCAGAACGTTCTTCCAAAAGTCATTGAAAATACACAGAACGATATGTTTAATTTGAAGATTTCTAACTAATTATGATTGAATGATTCCTGTATTTTAGCTGCCAGCTTGGATACAGGAATTGAGACGATAAAACCAATTTTGCGGAGGAAACGATATGAGAGAAGATTTTGGTCCAGATGATGATTTTGAATGGCCAGATAATAGAGATGATATGTCAGAAGCTGAAGAAATAGATTGGGACATTTCTGATTTTGAAGATGAAAAAGATGATGATGATGATGGTCGACACGAACCAGGATGCGATGAAAACGGCACCATGTGGGATTAAAAAAGTTGGCGGCAAATATGAGCGATGATTTAAGAGATTCTGGTGATGATATCAACGATGCGGTAGATGAAGTTTTAGGCATGACAGAAGATGAAGTTGAAGAAATGATGAAACAAGATTATCTTAATAGTCTGAATCGCGAAATGGATGATGACTGTGACGATTATGATGATGACTAATTTTATTATGTAATTTTTTATTTTGAATCCCCTTGAATACACCTGTATTCAAGACCCACAGCCCAAGCAGGAACTTTTCTGTTTGGGCTTTTTTTATTATGGGGATTTTTTTACACATAGAAAAAACGCCACACGGATTCGATTTTGCTAACGCAAAATCTTTAAAACAACAAACTTGTTTAATTTTTTAACGCCATTAAGCCTTCAGAGATTACGTTAGTAATCTCCAATCCGTGTGGCAATCTTTCTTTCCCACAATTATTGCTCTTTATCATTCAAGCCGTTAAAATCCACAATATGAACTCTTCCATGATAACATACGCGGTTTCGCTCCACTTTTCCACAGACGCAAGCGACATTATCACTAAAGCGGTTCGCGACATTGCAGAGGCGACGGGCAACAATTTTATCATCGAGAACAAGATTCCGCCACACATCACAATCGGTACATTTCACGCACGCAAGGAAGACGAAGCAAGGCTCTTGCAACTGACGGCAGAGTTTGCGAGGACTCAAAAAGCGGGAGTTGTTCACTTTTCGAAAATCGACAACTTCAAAGGTAAAGTGCTTTTCTTGAAAGGCGAAAAAGACTTTTTTCTTGCTCAAATGAACCGCCAACTCCACAGCCTTGTTTTAAGCGAGTTTGAAAGTGGCGAAAACGGCTATTATCTGCCAGAAATCTGGTGTCCGCACACCACGCTTGCAACTAGATTGAGCCAAGGGCAATTTGCAAAGGCTCTTTCTGTCGCTGAAAAAATCTCCTTGCCGCTAGAAGCAAAGGCGTGTGAAATCGGCTTTTACCAATGTTCGCCATTTCTGGAGTTAAAGCGATTTGTGTTAAAATAAAACACAAAAAAAGCGAGTCCCCGTATTTTAGGAACTCGCTCTTTTATCAATCAGACTTTCCTCTAAAAACTATTTGAGCAAAAAGTTCATCACAAGATTTATCATCAGTTCTTTTTCTTCGGGTTTTGATTCAGCAATCATAATTGTCAGAGCAACAAGTGTATTATCTTCTATGCGCTTTTCGCCATTTTTTAGAAGCAATTCGTTTTTGTCCAAGAAATACAAGAAAATCGAGGCTGCAATACGTTTGTTCCCATCAGAAAATGAATGATTTTTCGTGATAAAATACAAAAGATTTGCAGCTTTTTCCTGCACTGTCGGATAAACGTCAACTCCTCCAAAAGTTTGATAAATCGCACCAATACTTCCTTTGAAAGAATCATCTTTTTCGTTTCCAAACACAGAACTATCGTTGTTAAATCTCATTGAATCGATGAGTTTACGACATTCCTCATACGTCAAACGATAAGTCGCCACAGTCCCGTCAGGCTTTTTAACGCAAAGATGGTCGTAATCATCAAGCAAATCAAGAGCTTGTGTATATCGCTCCACAACAGACAGCACTTGATTAGTATCTAGTTCAGTCTCGTTGCGTCGTATAATCTGCAAAGTCTGCTTGAGTTCTTCAAGACGGTGGTCATTCGCAGCATAACCTTTTAGAATATACGATTTCAAAACACTATTAGCCCACTTTCTAAACTCAATGCCCCGTTTTGATTTCACACGATAGCCCACAGAGATAACAACATCAAGGGAATAGTAAGCCACAGGCTTATCTGAAAAAGCATTATGCAAAAAATGCATATTGCTTTTCTCATCAACTTCTTCCTCTTCAAAAATATTTTTTATATGGCGAGAAATAACTGATTGATTTCTGTCGAATAGTTCTATCATTTGGCTTTGATTCAGCCACACCGTTTCATTTTCAAACGGTACACTCAAGCTAACCGATTTATCAGAACTTTCAAATAGAACTATTTCTTTTTCTTACATAATTTTTCTCCGTAATATTTTGCTCTCTAAAAAAAGCGAGTCCCCGTATTTTCAGGAACTCGCTCTTTTATCAATCAAGCTGTGCTTTGAAAAGCAGGCTTTGGCTTGAGAAGCCGTCCTCGACTTCTTAAATCAGCCTTTGGCTGTTACTCAACACCGATATCTTTGAACTGCTCTTCTTTTGCGCCAGTTCCGACCTAAAACGCCCCGCTGTGCCGCTAGAAGCTGAGGTCGCTCAGGTCAACACCTAATCCGCCAGTCATGTTAGAGGCAATTTTGGTGTAGCGGGTGGTAATCTGAGCCAGCCGCTCGGTGTGCTTCTTTGTCCACTTGCTGCTAGACTCAAGTTCTGCAAGCTTTCCCGCAAGATCCACCGCGGACTCCATCAGTTCCTCAAGCGAGTTGATGTCCTTCTCCTTGACGGCCTTTTCCATCTTACTGACGTACTGGTCATAGGAGTCAAGCAGCTGGTCAATCTGTCCCTTGCCGCATCCCGTGAATGCAAGCACCATCATCCAAGCTAGAAACACCATGACGGTTCTAGCGACTAGTCTTGTTGTTGTTTTCATACGAACAACTCCTTGTAATATATTTCTTCCACCCATGCGGACTGAAAGCTTTTTCATCTCTTTTATTCAGAACTGTTTTTACATTTTTTTGCTGAAACTGCCTTGCTTATTAGAGCAGAAAGGCGTTTCAGTGGCTCCTTCAACAAGCCGCTTTCATTTTCACGAAAGCCGCGTTAACTCCTTGGTTTCTCCGCGTGCTTTTACAAGAAAAGCGCAATAGCGACCACAATCATTGAGAGTGGATTATCTTGACTTGGAAACATACTCATAGTATTTTCCCCTGTAATTATATAATCCCGTTCACAGAAACGGTAAAAATTACGCTAAAACGCAAAAAGACCGCACACGCAACGAGCCTAAGTCGTGCGTATACGGTCTTTGTCTATGAAAATATATGCTGTTTCAGAAAAAGTCTTTAAAACACAATTAGCGCGAACAGAACAGAACAGAACAGAACAGAACAGAACAGAACAGAATTTGAATTCACACTGGCTACTTTCTGCATTTCTTTTTCCTCGCGCTCTATAAAAATATTCTTCGCTAATAATAAGCAAAGAAAAACAAAAAAGCTAGTGAAAAATTCCCGACTCATTCGGGAATTTTTCCCGACTTTTCTCGCTTTCCCCGTCTGACGCGCATTTGGAGGCCTTTATTTTTTTGTTTTTTTCGCCTCCCTTTTGCCAAAACGAGCCTCGTAGCGACTACGAAGCAAGAATTTTGTGCGGTAGGACAATCGTAGTCACTACGAAGGTCATTTTTAAAACCGACCCTCGTAGTTTAAAACAAAAACGCCCAAACCATTAACGATTTGAGCGTTTGACAATCAAATTTTGCAAGAAAATCTTTGACGGTTACGGCATATGAATAATTTCACGAGGCTTTGAGCCGTTGGCAGGTCCTACAATGCCTCTCGCTTCCATCTCCTCAACAAGACGCGCCGCACGGTTGTAGCCAATTTTGAGCCTTCGCTGAATGTAGCTCGCGCTCGCCTTGCCCGCTTGAATTACGATGTCGAGAGCCTTGTCATAAAGCGGGTCTTCGCCTTCGCTTTGATAAGACGGCTCGCTTTCCTCATCGTCATCATCATCAATGAAAATCTCATCGTCGATGTAATCAGGCTCTCCGAACTGCTTGACGTAATCCACGACGTTCTCGACCTCAAGGTCGTTGACGAGCGTGCCTTGAATACGAGTCGGGAACGGGTCAACAACGCCTGCATAAAGCATATCGCCTTTGCCCAAGAGCTTTTCCGCTCCGATTACTCGACTCCGATATCTTTGAACTGCTCTTCTTTTGCGTACACATTGAGAGCGTCGAGCATATCGTCCATGTCGCCCATCATAAAGCCCGGCAAATTGTGCTGGCTGTAGTTGATGCGGTGGTCAGTAACGCGG
>Ga0310695_10014803_pt1 | contig 10490 bp, 10 predicted proteins | sample RumenRJG_04DNA_FD_203882 | JGI IMG/M metagenome (GOLD analysis project Ga0310695, IMG submission 203882) | Bovine rumen microbial communities from Lethbridge, Alberta, Canada - RJG_04 (v2) (version 2) | ecosystem: Host-associated > Mammals > Digestive system > Stomach > Rumen | place: Canada... | reverse complement strand
TTGGAGTTCGATCAGGTCGATTACTGGGACGAGTTCAAGGAGATTCTTGACTGGGCTGGCTCGCATGTGTTTTCGACGATGTATCTGTGCTGGGGTGCGATGGGCGCCCTGCACTACCGGTACGGCGTACGCAAGCATCTGTTGCCGCAGAAGCTGTTCGGCGTCTATCCGCAGTATTTGCAGGACGAGTATTGCTTCTTGACCAACGGTTTCGATGAAATCGCGCTGCAACCGCATTCCCGGCTCGCCGGTGTGGACGAGGACGATATCGCGGCGAATCCCGACCTCCAGGTGCTCACGTGGGGTCCGGAGTCCGGCCCCGGACTGATTGCGACGCGCGACTTCTCCGAGGTGTTCGCGCTCGGCCACTGGGAGTACGGCAAGATGACGCTCGCCGAGGAATACGAGCGTGATATGGCCAAGGGGCTGACCAACGTGCCGTTCCCGGAGAACTATTTCCCGCACGACGACCCCAAGCTGGAGCCCTTGTTCAGCTGGCGTGCCCACGCGAACTTGTTGTGGCGCAACTGGCTGAACTGGGTCTACCAGACCACGCCGTACGACCTGCGTGAAGTCCCGCGGTTGCGTGCGGAGAAGCGTTTGGGTACGGACCGTTCGATCCGTCATGCGCCGGGTGCGCCGCGAGGTGACGGGTACGCCCCGCTGATCAAGGACGGTTATGGCCTGATTAAGGACGATTATGCTCAGGACGAACGCGTGCGTTCTGCGACATCGCCCGCTCCCGCCGGCCCGGTGGCCGACGGCGCCGATGCCTGACTGCTGACCTGTGCGCGCTGTCCGGATATCGGACAGCAACGTCCTGCGTAGCGTTCGGCAATTCGGGTCGTTTTATCTAAAAACGGTTCGAGATTGTGAAAGAATTGTTACCAAGCCGCAGGAAAACGTCGTACAATCTCCACGTAGCCGTTCGGAGTTGAAGGCAGGTGCCGGCCCCGTCGGCGCCCGACCTACTCGCCACGCCGTGTGAGTTTGCGCCGAAATCTTCCGGTCACATTCGCTCAGGGCGTTGGGCTAAACTGACAGCTGTTACGAGAAGTAGGAGGCGTAGATGGTGTCACAAGTCAGCGCGCAGCTCGTGCTCGCGGCCAAGACGGGTCCTGAACTGCCCTCGATCGACGATTTTCTTCCCGATCCGATTCTGTTCCAGGGCACGCCGTTCGCCATTAATCGCATCATTCTTATTCGAATCGTTGCCACTATCGTGCTGCTGCTGGTGATGTGCATCACGGCGAAACGTGCCAAGCTCGTTCCGGGTCGTTGGCAGGGACTGATCGAGACGCTGCTCGAATTCGTCCGCGACAATATCGTCTATCAGGTGATGGGCGAGGAACGTGGACGCCGATATGTGCCGATGATTACCACACTGTTCTTCACGATTTTCGCGTTCAACCTGTGCGGCGTCATCCCTGGCATGAATATGGCGGCCACCGCAACGGTGACGATGCCACTCGTGTTCGCACTGTGGACTTTCGTGCAGTATTGGATTGCCGCTTGCAGGGAGAAGGGATTCTTCAAGTACCTGCGCGGCGAGCTTATGCCTCCCGGGGTTCCGCTGCCGATTGATATCATCCTCGGCCCGATCAACCTGCTCGAGGTGCTGATCATTCGCCCGTTCTCGCTGACCGTCCGACTCTTCGCCAACATGATCGCAGGCCACCTTCTGGTCGCAACCTGCTTGGCGTTCACCCAGTTCTATCTCATCGAGTCGCCGAATTGGGGCATCAAGCCCGTCGGCGCACTGTGGCTGCTGGGCGGTTTCGCGTTCGTATGCTTCGAGATGTTCGTCGCGGCGCTTCAGGCGTACGTGTTCGCGATCCTCTCGACGGTGTACATCAACCAGAGCTATCCGGAGGTCGAGTAATTCGACCGTGCCTGGCGCGCCATACGCGCTGTGCAAAGGATCGCAACGGTGCTAGGCGCGGTCGCCCATAGCGGCCGTGTCCTGCCCGGCATCGTGACAACGATGCGCAATAATTGAATCAAGCGAATGCACCGGTGTCTTGGGGCGCCGTGCAGAACACACTTCGGTCCCGTGCCGCGGGGCCGTGTACCATGTCAGATTTCGGTAAGAAAGGACAACACATGGATATCATCACTCTCGCCGAGGTTGCAGGCAACATCAGCGTTCTGGGCTACGGCGTCGCCGCCATCGGCCCTGGCATCGGCATGGGCATCCTGGTCGGCAAGGCTCTGGAGAGCACCGCTCGCCAGCCTGAGGTCTCCGGCCGCATCCAGACCCTCATGTTCATCGGTCTGGCAATGATCGAGCTGCTCGGCCTGCTCGGCTTCGTCGCCTTCGTCATGGCCAAGTGAGCATCTGCGAACGCAAGCTTCACCAATAGTCAAGTAGAAACCCGAGCAAGAAAGGAGAACACCCATGCCACTGGCAGAGAAAAGCGGTATTTCGCTGTTTTTGCCTGAAACGTATGACATCGTGTGGTCATTGGTCATTCTCGTTGTCATCGCGGTCTGCTTCTACAAGTACGTCATGCCGAAGTTCCAGGCTGTCTTCGACGCCCGTACGGCCAAGATCGAAGGCCGTATGGCTCAGGCCGAGAAAGCACAGAAAGACGCTGACGAGGCCAAGAAGAAGTATGAGGACCAGCTCAGCCAGGCTCGTGTCGAGGCATCGAAGATCCGCGACGACGCCCGTGCTGAAGCGTCCCATATCATCGCCGATGCGCGTTCGCGCGCTGAATCCGATGCGGCCCAGATCACTGAGAACGCCCAGCGTTCGATTGAATCCCAGCAGAAGCAGGCTCTGGTGAGCTTGAAGGGTGAGGTCGGCACGTTGGCCACGGCTCTGGCAGGCAAGATTCTCGGATCCGAGTTGAGCTCGAGCGCCACCCAGACGCAGATGCTCGACAAGATGATCGACGAGATGGATGCAGACAGCAACAAGTAAGCGAAGGAAGTGAGATTACATGCGAGGAGAGGCATCACGCATCGCAGACCGCGTCTCGCGTGACTCACTGGCGCCGAAACTCAAGGCGACCGGTGAGGATGCCTGGCGCGTAGGCAACGAGCTGTTCGCCGTCACCGATCTGCTCGACCACAATGTCCAGGTCGAACGGGCGCTGACCGACCCCGCACGTCCCGCTGCCGACAAGACCACCATGGTGCACACGCTGCTTGAAGGCAAAGCGCATCCGATGACCGTTGAGATCCTTGACGATCTGGTGCAGCGCCGCTGGAGCAAGCCGCATGATATCGCGAACGCGGTCGAGGATTTCGGCGTGGACGCGATGATGTACTACGCGGATGCGACCGGAACCACCATGAAGGTGTCCGTAGAGCTGGCCGAGCTCCATTCGGCCCTGCTCAACATGCCGGTGGTTCGCACCCGCCTGTACGACGAGCATTCCTCGGCTGAGGCGCGCGTCACATTGCTGCACAACGTGTTGTCCGGCAATGAGATCAGCAAAGTTACCATGCGCCTTGCTGAGCACGCCACGGCTAATCCGCGCCACCGTCGTTACCTTGCCACCATCCAGTGGCTGATCAACAAGCTGTCACGGCATATGGGCGAATCGATGGTCACCGTGACCACCGCGGCTCCGCTGTCTGACGAGCAGATTGACCGGCTGACCAAGATTTACACCAAGCGCACCGGCCATGCCGTGCACATCAACTCGGTTGTAGATCCGACGGTGTTGGGCGGCATGCGTGTGCAGATCGGCCACGAGGTCAACGACAATACGGTGATCGCCCAGCTGAACAAGCTCAAGCGCAGCGTGCAGGTCACCGCCTGAACAGGCGAGTGACACAGACGAGTCAGTACGCGTGCAAACGCGAAAGACTTACATGAACAAGAACAATAAGGAGTGATCATGGCAGAACTTACCATTGATCCCGCCGCGGTACGCAAGGCTCTCGACGATTTCGTCGAGTCCTACAAGCCGTCTGACAACCCGACCCAGGAGGTCGGCTATGTCGCGACTTGCGGTGACGGCATTGCGCATGTGACGGGACTGCCTGGTTGCATGGCCAATGAGCTGCTGACCTTCGAGGACGGCACGCTTGGTCTGGCGTTCAACCTTGACGCCCGCGAGATCGGTGTGGTCATCCTCGGTGACTTCGCCGGCATCGAGGAGGGCCAGGAAGTCCGCCGAACCGGCGAAGTGCTGTCCGTGCCGGTCGGCGACGGATACCTCGGCCGTGTAGTCAACCCGCTGGGCCAGCCAATCGACGGCCTCGGCGAGATTAAGAGCGAAGGCCGTCGTATTCTCGAGGCGCAGGCCCCCGACGTGATGCATCGTCATCCGGTCGATGAGCCGTTGTCCACCGGCCTCAAGGCCATCGATGCGATGACCCCGATCGGTCGTGGCCAGCGTCAGCTGATCATTGGCGACCGCCAGACCGGCAAGACCGCCATCGCGATCGATACCATCATCAACCAGAAGGACAACTGGAAGTCCGGAGATCCGAAGAAGCAGGTGCGCTGCATCTACGTGGCTGTCGGCCAGAAGGGTTCCACCATCGCCTCCGTGCGTCAGAGCCTCGAAGAGGCCGGCGCTATGGAGTACACGACGATTGTGGCTTCCCCGGCATCGGATTCCGCAGGCTTCAAGTACATCGCCCCGTACACCGGTTCGGCGATCGGCCAGCACTGGATGTATCACGGCAAGCACGTGCTCATCGTGTTTGATGATCTGTCCAAGCAGGCTGAAGCCTACCGAGCGATTTCGCTGCTGCTTCGCCGCCCGCCGGGGCGCGAGGCGTACCCGGGCGATGTGTTCTACCTGCACTCCCGTCTGCTGGAACGTTGCGCAAAGCTGTCCGACGATTTGGGTGGCGGCTCGATGACCGGTCTGCCGATCGTCGAAACCAAGGCGAACGACGTGTCTGCGTATATTCCGACCAATGTGATTTCCATTACGGATGGTCAGATCTTCCTGCAGTCCGACTTGTTCAACGCAGGCCAGCGTCCGGCCGTCGACGTCGGCATTTCGGTGTCCCGCGTCGGTGGTGCGGCCCAGACCAAGGCGTTGAAGAAGGTTTCCGGCACGCTGAAGATTTCGCTCGCGCAGTACAAGTCGCTTGAATCCTTCGCGATGTTCGCCTCCGATCTGGATGCCGCATCCAAGGCGCAGCTGACTCGTGGCGCTCGTCTGACCGAGCTGCTCAAGCAGCCGCAGATGTCCCCGTACTCGATGGAGCAGGAAGTCGTCTCGATTTGGGCCGGCACGCATGGCAAGCTCGACGATCTCGAACTTGCGGACGTGCTGCCGTTCGAGAAGGGCATGCTGGACTACGTGGCGCATAACACGGATATTCTCACGACGATTCGTGACACCGGCGATTTCACCGCCGACACGGAGAAGGCCCTTGAACAGGCCGTCGAAGATTTCCGTGCCACGTATGTGACCAAGGCCGGCAAGCCGCTTATCGAGAAGAAGCCCGTCGCCAAGACCGACACCCCGGTCGAGCAGGAAAAGATCGTCGCAGGGGAGAAGTGACCCATGGGCTCGCAACTCGCATTGAAATCAAGAATCGCCTCAACCCAGTCGTTGGAGAAGATCTTCAACGCCCAGGAGATGATCGCGTCCTCGCACATCGCGAGGGCGCGTGAGGTGGCGCTCAACGCCAAGCCTTACAGCGATGCGATTTTCGATGCCGTGCAAGCGTTGGCGGAGCACACCCATATCGACCATCCGATTGTGAAGTCCGACGAGAAGAACCCGCGCGTCGCCGTGCTGGCTCTGACGTCGGACCGCGGTATGGCCGGTGCGTACACCTCGTCGATCATCAAGGAAACGGAATCCCTGCTCGCCCGCCTTATGGACAAGGGCAAGGAGCCGCAGCTGTATGTGTACGGCCGTCGCGGCGTCACCTACTACAAGTACCGCAACCGTAAGGTGGCGGCCTCGTGGGAGGGCGACAGCGATAAGCCGGGTGTGGAAGTCGCCGAGTCGATTTCCAAGACCCTGCTGGACGCGTACATGTTGCCTGCGGACAAGGGCGGCGTCTCCGAACTGTATATCGTGTTCACCGAATTCGTGAACATGGTCGTGCAGAAGGTTCGCGTCCTGCGCATGCTGCCGGTCGAAGTCGTGCCGGAAGCAAGGCAGGACTCCGGTCCGATTCCCGAGTCCACCGCGGCTCAGGCGACCCCGCTGTACACCTTCGAACCGAGTCTGGAAAAGGTGCTCAACGCGATCATGCCGAAGTACATCCAGTCACGCATCCATGAGTGCCTGCTGACTTCGGCTGCATCGGAGACGGCATCCCGCCAGAACGCCATGCACACGGCAACGGACAACGCACGCAACCTTGTCGACGAGCTGACGCGCAAGCTCAACGCCTCGCGCCAGGCATCGATCACCCAAGAACTTACCGAAATCATCGGCAGCGCCGACGCGCTGAACAAAGAGGAAGAGTAGGAACGCATATGGCTGAGAACCAGACCACAGCGGCTTCCGAAACCGACGTCGAAGCGACGAACGTCGGACGCGTGACGCGCGTCCAGGGCTCCGTCATCGACGTCGAGTTCCCGGTAGGCCACCTGCCCGACATCTACAACGCCTTGACCGTGAAGCTCAACAGTGTGGGCAACACCGAGGGCGAGACGCTTCACCAGATCACCATGGAGGTCGAACAGCACCTCGGTGATTCCACCGTGCGCGCGGTCGCGCTCAAGCCTACCGACGGCTTGGTGCGTGGCGCCGAAGTGACCGATACCGGCGGCCCGATTGAGGTTCCTGTCGGCGATGTCACCAAGGGGCACGTGTTCGATGTCTCGGGCAACATCCTCAACAAGAAGCCTGACGAGCATATCGAGGTCAAGGAACGCTGGCCCATCCACCGCAATCCGCCGGCATTCGACCAGCTGGAGTCCAAGACCCAGATGTTCGAAACCGGCATCAAGGTCATCGATTTGCTGACCCCGTACGTGCAGGGCGGCAAAATCGGCTTGTTCGGCGGCGCAGGTGTCGGCAAGACGGTCCTGATCCAGGAAATGATTCAGCGCGTGGCACAGAACCACGGCGGTGTGTCCGTGTTCGCCGGCGTCGGTGAGCGTACCCGTGAGGGCAACGATCTGATCGGCGAGATGGCGGAGGCAGGCGTGCTCAGCAAGACCGCGCTGGTCTTCGGCCAGATGGATGAGCCCCCGGGGACTCGTCTGCGTGTCCCGCTGACCGCACTGACCATGGCTGAGTACTTCCGCGACGTGCAGAACCAGGACGTGTTGCTGTTCATCGACAACATCTTCCGCTTCACGCAGGCCGGTTCCGAGGTTTCCACGCTGCTGGGCCGTATGCCTTCCGCAGTGGGTTACCAGCCGAACCTCGCCGATGAGATGGGCGCGCTCCAGGAGCGCATCACCTCGACCCGCGGCCACTCGATCACTTCGCTGCAGGCCATTTACGTGCCTGCGGATGATTACACCGACCCGGCCCCGGCGACGACCTTCGCCCATTTGGACGCAACGACCGAGCTTTCGCGTGATATCGCGGCCAAGGGCATCTACCCGGCTGTCGATCCGCTGGCTTCCACGTCGCGAATCCTCGACCCGCGCTATGTCGGCCAGGCACACTACGAGTGTGCCAACCGCGTCAAGGCGATTCTGCAGCGTAACAAGGAGCTGCAGGACATCATCGCCCTGATCGGTATCGACGAGCTCGGCGAAGAGGATAAGACTATCGTCAACCGCGCCCGCAAGATCGAGCAGTTCCTCGGCCAGAACTTCTACGTGGCCGAGAAGTTCACCGGTCGCCCGGGCTCCTACGTGCCGGCCGACGAGACCATCGAGGCCTTCACCCGCATCTGCGACGGCGTGTATGACGACGTCCCGGAGCAGGCGTTCTCCGGCATCGGCGGCATCGACGACCTCGAGAAGAAGTGGCACGACATGCAGAAGGAATACGGCGACTGATGGCGGGCGCGACCATGCAGGTGAACATCGTCGCGGCGGACCGCCCATTGTGGTCCGGCACGGCGAAGTCCGTCACCATCCCCGCTTCCGAGGGCGGGATGGGTATCCTGCCTAACCACGAGCCGGTGCTGACCGTCATCAAGGACGGCACGATCGCGGTGGTGGACCCTGATGGTGTACGGCATTCCTTCGATGTCACCGACGGATTCATTTCCTTCGATTCGAACAAACTCACCGTTGCGGTTGAGCGCGGACACGACGTGGTCCAGACTTCCGGTTCCACAGCCGTAGGCGACGGACAAGAAGCCTGATTAGGCCTCGTTTCGGCTTAGGGCCGGCCTTGTCACATTGGTGACGGGCCGGCCTTTTGCATGCTGTGGACTGGGGCGTGTGGACCGGGGTTGTTGGGGTTGTTGAAGATGTTGGGGGTTGCGTGGATTTGGGGGCCGAGTGCCGGATTTTCTGGGGTTCGGGGATTGCCGGGTGCCACTGTCGGGTTGGATTGCGTGTCACCGGGACGCGTATCACCTGGACTGACAGCGTTTGCGGCTGTGACGGCGGTGGTGCTGTTAGGCTGTCGGATGTGAGAATCATTGTTGCGGATTGCAGTGCACAGTATTCGGGACGGCTCAACGCGTCACTCCCGTTGGCCAAGCGCGTGCTGCTGGTGAAAGCGGATAACAGCGTCCTGATATTTTCAGAACTCGGATCGTACAAACCATTGAATTGGATGGCAGCCCCGTGCACGATTCGGCAGATTGACCCGCCGGACGCCGACGATGACCCTGATACGCCAGTTCCTGAGCGGGTGTTGCGCGTATGCGCCGAGAAAAGCGATGACGTGCTGGAAATCACCTTGCAGCATGTCTACGCTGACGATACTTACGATTTGGGTGAGGATCCGGGACTGGTCAAGGATGGTGTCGAGGACCATCTACAGCGGTATCTCGCCGAGCAGATTGAGCGGATCGGCGAAGGCGCCAAGCTGGTCAGACGAGAGTATCCGACGGCGATTGGCCCAGTCGATATCATGGCGGTGGACGGCGATGGTATGCATGTGGCTATAGAAATCAAGCGGCATGGCGGAATCGACGGAGTTGAGCAGTTGACCCGGTATTGCAAGCTGCTCAACCGCGATCCGCTCATCGCGCCCGTCCGCGGTATCTTCGCCGCGCAGACCATCACCCCGCAGGCCAGAACACTCGCCCATGAGCGTGGATTCGAGTGCATGATTCTGGATTATGACGATATGAAGGGCCAGGAAGACGGGACGTTGCGCCTCTTCTAAGCCCCAAATACACAAACTGGTTACGCTAAGCGCGCGCTTAGCGTAACCAGTTTGTGTAAGCGTGTGGCGGTGGCGCAAAATGGTGTCACCGCCACCGACCCCGCGGATTGCGGACAATCGCCGGGAATCCACCGACAATCAGTAGGCGTAGAGGATATCGACCACGAAATACAGCGTGGAATTGGCCGGGATGGTCACCTTTCCGGTGGTGCTGTCCGTCTGGTCTGTCGATCCGTAGCCCTGATCCGGTGGAATGACCAGCAGCACCTGCGAACCGATGGTCTGCCCGGTCAAGCCGTTCTTCCATCCGGTGATGACCTGGGAGAGCGAGAACTGCGCGGATGACCCGCGGCTCCAAGAGGAATCGAACTGGTGAAGCGTGCCGTTGCTGTCCGCGTACCAGCCAGAATACTGGGCATCCACGGTCTGAGTGGCTTTCACCGCGGCTCCATCGCCCTTGATCAGGGTCTGGGCGACCAGTTTGCCATCGGGCTTATACCCGTTGAGATCGAGCGACGGCTTGCCGTTGCTGGCGAGCGTAACCTTCGGCAAGTTAGCTGGAATGTCCGTGACGGCTTTGCCTTCCGCACGGGTCAGGGCCTTCGCGCGGGAGATGATGGTCAGCACCATGAGATACGACGTGCCGGACGAGTTCTGGTCATTGACGCCGAATGCGATGGTCGTGTTGACTTTCTGACCTTTGAGAATATCGTAATAGGCGGTGTTCGTGGAGGATTTGTTCACGACGATCGAGCAGTCGGGTGTGTTCTTCTCCCACGTGCTCATGATCTGCGAGCCGTCCTTGGCGTTGAGCGCGATGCCCTGGGCGCACAGACGGTCGCCTTCTTTGATCGTCGCGCCGTTGCCCTGCTGAAGCACGGCGTAGGTGTTGTCCTGGACGGTCATGGGGGTGTGGAATTTCACGGTCGGCTTCTTGCCGGGATCGCCGGTCGCCGTGACTCCAGCGATTTTGTTGAGCTTCGTGCTTGACGCACTGGAACTTGCGGACGCCGATGAAGACGCTGAAGACGAGGAGTTGCCTGAACCGCATGCCGCGATGCCAAGGCACATGCCGGCGGCGCACAGCGCGGTAACAAGGCTGGCGGCGGCGTGATGGAGTCTGGGGGAAATACGCATAATCACCACACTAGCGGCCGACCATGATATCGCCGGGACGTCTTTGCCGCCTGCCACCGCCTGCGGGGGACTGTGCGACGGTAGGGTGGAGGTATCGCGCGCAACCCGGTGAAGTGAGGTGGTGCCTGTAGAATAGTGGCGTTATGACGAAGACACATGAATCACACG
>Ga0310695_10014802_pt1 | contig 10490 bp, 9 predicted proteins | sample RumenRJG_04DNA_FD_203882 | JGI IMG/M metagenome (GOLD analysis project Ga0310695, IMG submission 203882) | Bovine rumen microbial communities from Lethbridge, Alberta, Canada - RJG_04 (v2) (version 2) | ecosystem: Host-associated > Mammals > Digestive system > Stomach > Rumen | place: Canada... | reverse complement strand
CATTGATAGTGTCACACAATCATCAGGCAGAGAAGATGTTGAAAGATATGAGCATGTATTTGCAAATCGCTCCTTGTGACTCCGACTCTGCTCAAAGTGTTAATTTTAGATTAGTAAGAGGCAAGAATGCAAGGCAATATACATTGGAACGCATTCTCCTCAGTTATTTATTTAGCTCATGCTCATACAATACAATTAAAAAAATATATGCTGGTTCTCACTCTTGTTTGAGCATCTGGACTTTATGGAGTCTCTTAAGGCGAGTTTATATTAAGATATTGAACAAGTTTTTACTATTATTATGAAAGTAGCATTGCTAACATATTTCAAGACTTTGAGCTACGGTGCGACATTGCAGGCATATGCCACTGTAAAGGCAATAGAATCATTGGGGCATGAAGTGGATCTAATCAATTTGGATATCCCTAATCCGTATAACAAGATTAAGGGAATACTACTTTTCCCCAAATGGTTTAAAATTTGGTGTTTCAGACAGAAGTTTTTTAAACAACATATAACACGAAAGTTCTTTTCTTCAGAAGATTTGAGGCAGAATCCTCCGGAAGCAGATCTTTACATGATAGGAAGTGATCAGACTTGGAATCTTGATATTTCACTAGACAAAGCGCCATCATTCTTCTTGGATTTCGTAAAAGATGACAGCAAAAAGGTTTCTTATGCTGCAAGTTTTGGAAAAAATGAAATAGGAAGTTCAAAATGGATAAATAAGGAAGAAATACTGACACTGTTGAAGAAATTTAATCATATAGGAATTAGAGAAGATAGTGGAAAAACCATCCTTTCATTAGAAAATATAGATTCTACACTGGTAGTTGATCCTGTGCTACTATTTGACCATTATGATGAATTGATTGGAGAATTTTCTCCAAGAGAAGAAATTGCACTGTTTAAGGTCGAAAATTCTACTCTTTTTTATAATAGAATGCGCGAAGTTGGAAAGGATTTATTTTTGCCTATTTGCAGTGTGGGGTCACTGAGAAGAGTAAAGGGAATCAAGTGCCCATACCCTTATGGGGTAGAAGGTTGGATGAGGAGAATAGTGTCTGCCAAATACGTAATTACGGATTCGTTCCATGGTTTAGTCCTTTCATTATTGTATCATAAGCAGTTCGTTATTATTATAGGAGATCCTCTAAAAGCTACGAGATTACAATCTCTGGCAAATATGGTGGGTTTGAGTGACAGAATTTTAGGATTAGATAATACTTCTTCTGAAATAGTATCAATATTAAATAATCCAATTGATTATGATTATGTGGATATGGTATTGAATGATGAAAGAGAAAAGTCTTACAATTTTCTTAAATCTATTCTAAATAGATAAACGAACTATGATAAAATCAATCTTACTTCAATGTAAGTTTTTACTGGTAGAGTTTTTGAATGTCAGCTATATGATATTGCCAAATCCTTTTAGACGCTATTATTTGCGATTATTTGGAATAAAAATAGCAGAAGGAAGTTCTATTCATCGAAAGTGTAAATTTTTCCATGTTGGTAACCTTTCTATGGGAGTGGGGGGGGTAATAAATTTTGGATGTTATCTTGACAATCGTCGTGGAATTAAAATTGGAAATAATGTTGGAATAGCCCATAATACAAAAATATATACTCTTGGTCACAACATTGATAGCCCCAAATTCGAAACGAAAGGGGCGCCAGTTGTGATAGAGGATAATGTGTTTGTGTTTTCAAATGCTATTATAATGCCTGGCGTTACTATTCATGAGGGAGCCATTGTTCTTGCAGGAAGTGTAGTGACAAAGAATGTAGAAAGCAGAATGATAGTGGGGGGCAATCCTGCAAAACCAATAAGGAAACGAACTGCGGCGATAGAATATAGATCTATTTATAACTATTGGTTCGCTTTGTAAATGAATATTCTTTTTTTACTAAAATCATTTAATGTTGGAGGGGTAGAAGTCGTAACTTCTGTGTTGGCGAATAAATTCGCACGCGAAGGTCATTCTGTTGTCTTATGGGCTTTCTATCAACAAAAGCCATCCTTGGAAGACAATCTTCTTCCAGAGGTGAAGATAATATATGGTGATGGATTTAAGGCGTCTAAGTGGAATGTCGAATCTTTTGTGAGGGTATTGAAAGATATACAGGTAGAAGTGATTATTAATCAGTGGCCTTTACCGCCCCAGCCAAAAATTTTGTTAATGAAAGCACTTCGTAATCACAAAGCCAAAGTTATAAGTGTATATCATTCCGATCCTATGGCGAATGGGAGATTACAGAATATTGATACTGCATTGCATAATACGCAGAATCCAATAATCCACATGACATTAGAATTAAAGAGGAAATTGTATAAGATGATAACATCGTATTCCATGCGCCGTAGTTACCAGACCAGTGATGAGTTTGTTGTTTTGGCAGATAGTTACAAAAAACATCTGACAGATTTTATAGGGATAGAGAATCCTAATCATTTGGTTTCCATAGCAAATCCGATAACAATAGATAAAAATGAGCAATTGTCATTGAATGATAAAGAGAAACGGTTATTATATGTGGGTAGGCTGGAAAATGAAAATAAGAAACCAGAAAGAGCACTTACAATCTGGGAGAATTTAAGTAAACAATTCCAGGACTGGCAACTTGATATTGTAGGAGATGGGCCTGATAGGGCTCGTCTTGAAAAATGGGTTTCTGAGCATTGTTTACCGCGGGTCAAATTCTACGGTTATCAAAAGCCGTCATCGTTCTATCAACGTGCATCTATGTTGCTATTAACGTCAGATTTTGAGGGTTTCCCTTTAGTGCTTACAGAGGCAATGAGTTTTGGCGTTATACCTGTTGTCTATGGCAGCTTTTCTGCTGTATATGATATTATAGAGGACAATAAGGATGGAATTATTGTTCATAAAACGGATGAAGGCTTCAATGCTGCGGTGATGGCAGAAAAACTGACTTGCATCATAAGTGATATTGACAAACGCAATAATATGGCGCTCGCAGCTATCGAAAAGAGCAAGAACTACTCGATTGATATAATCTATAAACAGTGGATGGAGGTAATTCAGAAATTAGATACGTAATAGGGAATTATAGAGGAGATTTTTATACTTCTTCATGGTGCGACTATATTGACACATTATAAATTTTAGACTTTATACAATGAAATTAAGTATTATTATTCCCTATTGGAACGGAGAACAGTGGATTGCGACCTGTTTGGACTCACTTCTCAGACAGGACCTTTCGGCAGACGATTATGAGATCATCGTGGTGGATGATGGCTCAACGCATAGTATTGATACGCTGACATCGTATGTAAATGCCTATCCACAAATCCACTATCTCCATCAAGAGAACCAGAAACATGCTGCGGCTCGTAACTATGGTCTGACCATTGCACAAGGCGATTATGTGTTTTTCTGTGACTGTGATGACTTTGTGGCTGACCATGTGCTGGGCCGTTTATGTGAAATAGCTCAGGAGGAAATGGGGGATGTCTTGCTGTTCAATGTTTGTAGAATTCAAGAAAACGAAACGACAGCAGCCCCCAAAAGAGATTTTGACAACAGATCATCTTTTGAAACTGGTTTAGCCTATATGTCGCAGCCACCATATCATTTTCAAGATGGTGTATGGCGATTTTTGATTCGTAGGCCGTTTATGGAGAAAACACATCTACGGTTCTCTCCCGAGATGATCAATCGTGAAGAATTTCTGTTCTTCCTTCAAATGATGTTATCTGCAGGGAAAGTAATAAAAGTAGATGCCGATGTATATTACTATGTGCAGCATCCTACCAGTTGGGTTTATTCTACTGGAATGGTAAATCATTCCCATGGTTTTATAAATTGTATGATCACATATTTAACGTATCTACACCAAACACATCTAGAATTGACGGCATCTAAGCGTGTATCTACAGGACTACTAGAAGCGATGCAACATGGTGAGGCTGAAGATGCGTATGCAATATTACATAAAGCCTTGCGCTATTCTACGATTTCATATAACAAAAATTTGATTAGGGAGTTGAAAGACCTTGGCTTCTATCCAATCCAACAAAAGGTTCATAAATATGATTATCTCAGGCAGTTGATGAACATCTATCCATTATGGCTGATATTGTGTTGTTGCTACCACTTACTGCCACAATCTTTAGTAAAGTGTCTTGTAAAGATATTGCGCAAAAAATAGATCTTAATGTACTATATTCTTTGGCGTTCATAAAGGTATGTATCTACAGCGAGTTTAAAACACTTCAAAGTCTTTCTAATATTGGCAGATGCGCTAGCACTTGCAAAACGTTGGTGATGAATAGAATAAAAATTCTGAATGTTGATATAGATAATCTATCTATCGATGAATTGTTGGGACGTCTAAAAAAAGGAGTTATGGTGACACCAAATGTCGATGATATTATGAAACATCAAAAAGATAATTTGTTCCATAATGATGCATCAATGGCGGAATTTTCTGTATGTGATAGCAAAATCGTGAAGCTATCAGCGAAATTCTTAGGTACACCATTAAAGGAAACAATCCCCGGAAGTAGCTTTTTCCCAAAGTATTGTGAGTTCCATAAAAATGATAATATAAAAATCTTTTTGCTTGGAGCTAAAGAAGGGGTTGGAGAAATAGCTAAGGAAAAAATAAACAAGCGTATAGGTAGGGAAATTATTATAGATACTTATTCCCCACCATTTGGATTTGAGAAGAACCAGAAAGAATTGGATAAAATTATAGAGTTGCTAAAAAAAACAAAAGCTAAAGTTGTACTTGTGGGTTTAGGAAATCCCAAACAAACGAAACTCATATATAAAATAAAAGATCGACTTCAAAACATTGATTTATGGTTAGCTCTTGGAGCTACTATTGATTTTGAAGCAGGAAATATCAAAAGGGCTCCAGGGATATTTCAAAAATTAGCATTGGAATGGTTATACAGATTGTTGAAAGAGCCCAAGAGAATGTATAGACGCTATTTGATAGAAGATATGCCATTCTTCTGGTTGTTACTGAAACAGAAAATAGGTAAATATAAAGATCCATTTGGATAGAGAAATATGATTATTACTAAAACACCCTTCAGGATGTCTTTTTTTGGAGGTGGAACGGATATGCCTGAATTTTTCAACGAGTATGGCGGATCTGTTATCTCAACGACATTTGATAAGTTCTGCTATGTGAACGTAAGGCATATGCCACCATTCCATCCATATATATCGGAACTGGTTCATAATCGCTTTGAGCGAGTAAATAATATAGAGGAGATTGAGCATCCGCTGATTAGGGAATGTATGCGACTGCATGATATTCATGAGATACGTCTGACCTACGAGGGAGACTTACCTGCTCGAAGTGGTCTTGGCACAAGTTCAACATTTGCTGTTGGCATGCTGAATGCCTTTTGTGCGTTAAAGGGTAAAATGTTGAATAAGCGTCAGTTAGCGCAGGAGGCTATTCATGTGGAAAGGGACATATTGAAAGAGCACGGAGGATGGCAGGATCAAGTGGCTGCTGCTTATGGAGGTTTGAACCGTATTGATTTTAGAGACGAGGATTTTGTTGTCAATCCAATCATGATTCCTCATGAACGAAAAAAAGTATTGGATGATAATTTGTTGCTGTTTTATACTGGAATACAACGTTATTCATCAGAGATTCAGGCGGACACTTTTGCCAAGCCTGCTGATAAGATGCAACAATTGAAGGATATGCTGGCTCTGGTGGATGAGGCTGAAAATATATTGAGTGATAAAGATCAATCACTTGATGAGTTTGGAAAGTTGCTAGATACGACATGGAAACTGAAAAGAGGTACTGGTTCAAAAATCAGTAATGGCTCTATTGATGAACTATACCAAAGGGGTATCAAAGCTGGCGCTTTGGGCGGGAAACTGCTCGGTGCAGGTGGAGGCGGATTCCTGCTCTTTTATGTTCCAAAAGAGTATCAGGCCGCAGTCAAAAAGGAACTAGAAAAACTGATGTTTGTGCCGTTCCAATTTGAGAATGTTGGAACTTCAATTATTTTCTATAATCCTGTGGAGTATAGCCCAAGGAACGGGATAGTACTTCGTTGAAAATGTAGAAATATTTAAATGAAACAATAAAAAAAGCTATCATGGAAGACAAATTAATTAAACATGTAGATAATCTGATAGATAGTTATCCCAAACTCTTCGTCTGCAAAGGTGATATTGTCAAGGCATATGAGATTATGGAAGCAGCCTATTCTTCTGATAGGAAGTTGCTGGTCTGTGGTAATGGCGGATCGGCATCTGACTCGGAACATATAGTGGGTGAACTGATGAAGGAGTTTAAACTGAAGCGTAAAGTGTATGGTAAGCAGGCTATAGCAATGATGAAAATTGATGCGGAGTTGGGACAGACGCTTGCAGACAATTTACAAGGGGCTTTGCCAGCCATCTGCCTGACGGGTCATTCTTCGTTGACGACGGCGTTCATGAACGATGCAAATGCTGACTTGGTGTTTGCCCAGCAAGTGAATGGCTATGGCAAGCCTGGGGATGTGTATTTAGGAATCTCAACCTCTGGTAATAGTAAGAATGTTGTATATGCAGCTATTACGGCTAAGGCGAAAGGTCTTAAGGTCATCGGTCTGACAGGATCTCGTGAGAGTAAACTTTCGAAATTGGCAGATGTGTGTATCTGTGTGCCAGAAACTGAGACCTATAAGATTCAGGAACTGCATTTACCTGTATACCATTGTTTGTGCTTGATGTTGGAAGATAAATTCTTCGGGACTACGAATTAAACGAATTGCCCTGATTTCATGAAGGTTGTTATTATGGCTGGGGGACGGGGTACTCGTATTGCAGAACTATTCCCCAATATTCCTAAACCATTGATTCCTGCGGATGGAATGCCTATTCTCGAAAGAGAGATTAGATCACTTGTCTCACAAGGTTTCACGGACTTGATACTGACTGTCGGTTATCTGGCAGATAAGATCATCTCTTATTTCGGCGATGGCAGTCAGTTAGGCGTGAAGATTGTTTATTTTGTCGAAGAAACGCCTCTTGGAAATGCTGGTGCATTGTTCCAGTTGAGGGAGAAGATAGGTGATGAACCTTTCTTCCTGCTTAATGCTGATGCTGCCTTTGATGTGGATTTCAACCGAATGCTTGACTATCATAAGAAGCATGAAGGGCTTGTCACGCTATTTACTCATCCTAATTCTCATCCTTATGATAGCGGATTGATTATCGCAGATAAAGACGGACATGTTGAAAAATGGCTCAGTAAGGAGGATATGCGTCCCCAATGGTACAACAACCGCGTAAATGCCGGACTTCATATTATTGACCCTGAAATTTTAGAACTAAGTCTTAAGAATCTTGATTTAGACCCCACGACCAGTTTCCCTAAAGGCAAGGTTGACTTGGATCGTCAGATTCTTAAACCCTTGTGCGGAACAGGAAAGATGTTTTGCTATGACAGTCCAGAATATGTGAAGGATATGGGGACGCCAGAGCGTTTCCACCAGGTGGAAGCGGATTATAAGAATGGTGTTGTTCAGGCCAAGAATCTTCATAACAAGCAGAAAGCTATTTTCCTGGATCGTGATGGGGTAATCAATAAGCATATAGGATTCCTGCGGCATATTGATGATTTTGAACTGATAGAGGGTGTATCGGATGCAATAAGACTTATTAATCAAAGTGGTTATTTGGCTGTTGTCGTCACCAATCAGCCTGTCATTGCCCGTGGGGAAGTAACATGGGATGAACTTCATGAGATACATAGGAAGATGGAAACGCTGCTTGGAAAGGACGGTGCTTATATTAATGGCTTATATATCTGCCCTCATCACCCAGACAAGGGCTTTGAGGGCGAACGACCGGAGTATAAGTTTGATTGCGACTGTCGCAAGCCCAAACCTGGGTTGATATTAAAAGCTGCTCAAGATTTCAATATCAATCTTTCGCAAAGCATTATGATTGGTGACAGTGAGAGTGATATTCAAGCAGGACAGAATGCTGGTTGCAAAGAGTCTATTCTTATTGAAACAAATAAAGATAATGCGTTGTTTGAAGCTGTAAATAGTTTGCTCTAGGTGTCGGGAGATATCATCATATTTGCAATTGAAGAGATTGTAAATACGTTGAAGATATTTATGCATAAGCTATGAGAATATTACATATTACTAATTATTTCTATCCTTATATCAATGGTGTGGAGAATATCTGCAAGTATATTGTGGATCATTCGAAAGAACATGAAAGCTCTGTTGTATGCTTTCATGAGAAACGTAACGATTTGGTAGAGACTTTCTCCTATTTCTGGAAGCTGAGAAGGGCAATAAGAGAATTTAACCCAGAGGTAATTCAGCTGCATGAGACCAACCTGTTTGCTGCAGCCTTACTGCTAACAATGATTCCCAAGAATGTGAAGTTGATAGTGCATTGGCATGTGGATGTCATAAATCAGACAATATGCTATCCGCTGACGAAACCTATAGAGAAGAGACTGTTAGAAAGGGCAGACTTATTGGTTGTTACAAGTCCACAAGAAAGAGATGGGGCGTTGTCGCTTCAGCCATTTAAAGATAAGGTGAGAATAGTGCCTATTGGGATTAATGAACATATGTTTGCTCCTTTGCATTATGATGAATTCAGAATCAATGAGATTTGGCGAAAATATCAGAATAAACCAATCGTATTTATTATAGGGAGGCATATACAATATAAGGGACTGTCCTATCTGATTGAGGCGGAGAAGTATGTAAAGACTGATTGCGTGTTTGTTATCGCAGGTAGAGGTCCTTTAACAGAGGAGTTGAAGTCTGCATGCCATTCTGATCGGGTTTGTTTTGTCGGTCGATTAAATGACCATGAATTGCGTTGGTATCATTATGCGGCATCAGTGTTTGCATTCCCCTCAATAACAAAGAATGAGGCATTTGGCGTGGCTTTAGCGGAGGCAATGTATTGTTATACGCCAGCTGTGACTTTCACGATACCTGGTAGTGGGGTGAATTGGGTGAATCTGAATGGTGAAACTGGTATTGAGGTTCCTAACAGGGATTGCAAAGCGTTTGGCGAAGCAATTGACAGATTGCTATCGGATAAGAAGCTCGCTGAGCAATATGGTGAGGTAGCTCATCGGCGTGTAATCGAGAATTTCACAATCCCAAAGATGATGGAGAAGATGAATGAGGTATATGATGAAATATCATCTGATATTAATGGATAGACGACATGAGAAGGAATGATCAGTCCAACAGGATTATCAAGTGGATTGTAACAATCGGTGACTTCATGGTGCTGAATGCGCTGATGGCAGGGTTTGCGCTCTGGCATTGGCGGATGGAGTCGTGGACTAAGGGATACGTGGAGATATTCATACTCGTGAATAACATTGCACTGATGCTGAGCATGGTGCAGTTCTCCACAATCATCCATCTGCGTGTGATTGGCGCTGGGGAGATCCTTAGAAGGGTGGTGGGCTTGACGATGCTTCAGGCTGTGCTGGCTTATCTGCTGCTGAAGGTGTTTGCTTACTACTTGGTGGTGGGGCTGCTGATATTTGAGATTGGTACGCTGTTTGCGTTTATCCTGGTGCTTAAAAGGCTTGGGGAGCGTTGGTTTATCAAACTCTACCGGCAGGCGGGCAGGAATACGCGGAGTGTAACGCTGGTGGGATCGGATCCCGAACTGATCGGCATCTACAATAAGTTGAAGGATGATGCGACATTAGGATATAATATTTTAGGCTATTATGGCGATGAGGCTCTGGGCGACGTGGCTAACGATGTGGAGAAACTGACAAAACGGCCTGGGGAGGAAAGGGGCTTGCTGAGACGGTTGGGATCGATGAAGTACTTCCTGAAGACGATGGAGAAGAGGCCAGACGAACTGGAACTGGGTGATGAACTGTATCTGTGTGTGTCAAGACGTGAGAAGGATGTGATTCGCAGTATCTCCAAGCTCTGTGACCATCAGGTGGTGAGGTTCTTCTATGTGCCGGTATCTGTGGAGTCGATAGGACTGAATCTGAAACGTGAGTTTCTGGATGATATCGAGATCTATGCGACGTATGAGAATCCGCTGCAAAATTCGGTGAACAGGTTTGTGAAGCGGGTGTTCGACATTGTGCTGTCGCTGGTGTTCCTGGTTATTACGGCTTTGCTGTTCCCAATCATCTACTTGATCATCAAGATTCAGAGTCCTGGACCGATCTTCTTCAAACAGTTGCGCACGGGCTTGGACGGCAAGGACTTCTACTGCCTGAAGTTCCGATCGATGCACGTGAACAAGGACGCTGACAGACTACAGGCGACGAAGGATGATCCGAGAAAGTATCCGTTCGGCAACTTTATGCGCAAGGCGAATATCGACGAGTTGCCGCAGTTCTGGAATGTGTTGAAGGGGGATATGAGTATCGTGGGACCTCGTCCGCACATGCTGGCACATACGGAACAGTATTCGCAACTGATAGATAAGTATATGGTGCGCCACTTTGTGAAGCCTGGTGTGACG
>Ga0310695_10014801_pt1 | contig 10490 bp, 9 predicted proteins | sample RumenRJG_04DNA_FD_203882 | JGI IMG/M metagenome (GOLD analysis project Ga0310695, IMG submission 203882) | Bovine rumen microbial communities from Lethbridge, Alberta, Canada - RJG_04 (v2) (version 2) | ecosystem: Host-associated > Mammals > Digestive system > Stomach > Rumen | place: Canada... | reverse complement strand
GATGACCCTTGAAGTGGTTGAGGGCAATCATGAAGTCGTAGTTGGCCATGTGTCCGCCTACGATGTCGTACTTGATGTGCGTCTGATCCTTGACGGGGATGCGAATCTCATCGTATTCGTCCATGATATCCACAGGAAAAAACTTCGTGAAGCCATGACGCTCGATTACCTTCCAATGGTTCTCCGACGTGTTGCGCTCGTCTTTCTTGTCGGCAGGTCCGTTGCCGTATGCGGTGTTACACTCCACGATGGTTCCGTCCACCTCCCATATCAGTTTTTTCACCAGTTCAGGTTTCAGGTAGTTGGGATTGCTGCCTTCGCCTGTTGACATCTTCACTGCCACACGTCCCTTGGCTTCAACGCCAAGTGCCTTGTAGATTTTTACCAACGATTCTGGTGAAATCTCCCTTGTGAGATACACCTTTGATGCCTGCTGAGCCATCACCGCAACTGACACCATCAACATGGCTGCTGCCAAAATAAAGTTTACTTTTCTCATAAATACAATTAAATTTTGATGGCAAAGTTACCAATAAATGCCGAAATTTCGCTATTCTTGTGTAATGATTTAACAAATGTTGAGTCTCGTCACGACTCAGCCCTGAGCCGCTGCCGCCATCGACTCCAGAAAACCGTCCTGGTCGTCGCTCATCCAGCGGTTGGTGCTTCTTCCAGCAGAATGGATGTATAGTTTGCCGCTGCTGGATGCCACGCCGATGGACTGGTTCTTCAGCACGCCGCCGAAGCCCATGCATCCCAAACAGATGCGTGACACACGCAGGTCTGAGTTCCCAAGTATTACGTAGTCCATGTCATCTCTGCTTTTTGAATATCAGTTTCATTGTCTCTGGGTCGAGTGGTTTCATTGTAGGCAGTTTCAGGTCTTTCACCATGTGGAGCGTGCCCTGCTTGTACTTCTGGAAGTGGTCGGTCTTCAGGTGCTGCTGATAGGCTTCCTCGGAGGCATAGATTTCGAGGATGCGAATCTTCGTGGAGTCCTCGGCACTCTGCATCGGGTAGAGGTAGACGACACCCGGCTCTCGTTCCACACTCAAACGATCCACCTCGTTGGCAAATTCGAGATACTCTTTGAGGTACTGCGGATAGACCTCGATTTCTGCCAGGCGGACTATCATGAGTGAAGAGTGAAGAGTGAAGAATTTGCTGCCGCCGTATCGTTTTTTATCGGGGCAGAAAATTCCTCATCTGTCACTTTCCGTAATTGCACCGCATGCTCCTCACCCGGGACGAGGTCACTGACGGTCATACATTCGCAGTTGCTCCATGGGGTTGCACCATTCCAATGGCGCACATTGGGAGCGGTGGTTATCACATCACCCTTGCGGAGCAACTGCTTGGGCTTCCCCTCTTCCTGATAGTAGGCTTCACCGTTGAGCACCATCAGCACCTGAGTGGCATTGGGATGATAGTGCCACGAATTGTGACTGCCGCGTTCGAAGAGGAAGTTGGTAGTCATCTGATGCTCACTACGGCTCAATACAGAGATATGTATTTTGCCAGTGTTATACTCGGCAGGCGCCGTAAACTTTGCTGGGAATATGGTTTCTTGTGCTACTGCCGTGAAGGATAGCGCAAGGGCGAACAGCATGATAATTTTTCTCATATTCATCTGTTATTTAAATAATTCATTGGCATTTTGGTAGAGAATCATCTCGCGATATGGTGCGAGGTCTGTCTCGTCACTTAAATATTTCTTCATCCTTGCAAGGCTCTGCGTGAGCACTTGTGGGGCGACGTAGGGATAGTCGGAGCCGTAGAGCAGATGGTCTGGGGTGGTGATGGTGAGCATCATACGGATGACCTCAGGTGAGTGTGCTCCTGCAAGGTCGTAGTAGAGGGCTCGGAGGTTAGCCTCGTAGTCAATCTCACCTACCATCTTGTTGGCCTGCATCACGGGCGTTAGCGACTTCATGCGAGGTATGGCCAGTGGCAGATAGGCTCCGCAATGAGGCACCACCACCTTGATATGTTTATAGCGGGCCAGTACATTTCGTGAAATCATGTTCGTCACGGCGCGGGTTGTCTCCGAGAGGTATTCCTGCATGGCAAGCGGCGTCTGCTGCATCACCTGGCGATTGACGGGTTCTGGCCGGTGGGGATGCAGAATGATGACTGCCCGTCGCTCATTTAAGACGGAGAAAAGCGTGTCGAGTTCAGGGGCACCGAGATATTGTCCACCGACGTTCGTGGCCAGTTTGATGCCGTCGGCTTTCAGCGTGTCGAGGGCATAGATGGCTTCGCGGATAGCGGCATTCACATCGGGTAGGGGCAGTGCTGCACAGAACTTAAATCTACCAGGATGCTCCTTCCTGACAAGGGCTGCTGCTTCGTTTGTCTGCCTCACTACGTCGGCTGATGTAGGCTGTGGTGATGCTAATGTCAGGACCGATGTCTCGACACCTGCTTCATCCATCCACTTCAGATGACTCTCTACATTGTATTTTGGCAAAGGGAATCCCTCGTCCATCAGTCGTCCCTCATTTTCGAGTGACGAGACAAACTCAGGAGTGATGATGTGTGAGTGCACATCTATCACGCCCTGTGCCGATATCGTTGTTGTTGCTATTGTCATCGATAGCACCAACGGCGGCAGCAAATTCTTCATTCTTCACTCTTCACTTTTCACTCACTCCATACTATGTTCCCAACCGCCACGGGTATCGATGCCGGTAGTATCGGCCAGGGCTTCGAGTTTGGATATTTCCTCGGCAGTCAGTTGAATCTTGGCAGCCTCGGCAGCCTCGATGACGTGACGCTCTTTCGTGGCTCCGATGATGGGCAGCGTACCCTTGGCGATGGCCCACGCGATACCAATCTGTGAGCACGAGGCGCCATATTTCTGTCCGATGGCGGTCATCTCGTTGGTCAGAGCCTCTAACTGCGACAATACGGGGTTATACTTCTTGCCGCGGTCGCTCTCAGTAGGCAGCGGGTTCTCCTTATTATATTTGCCGGAGAGTGCGCCCTGCTCCAGCACCATGTAGGCCCAGAACTCGATGCCGTTCGCCTTGCAATAGTCCAGCACACCGCCTTTCTCCGACGAACGGTAGAGTAGGGAGAAGTGGTTCTGCACGGCACTCACCTTAAAGCCTGCCTCGCCAAGGATCTCGTTGGCACGCTGAATCTCCTTAATGTTGTGATTTGAAACACCTACGCGCTTCACCTTTCCCGACTGCAACAGGGGAATCAGTCCTGGTGTCCAGCGCTCCACGTCCATCGGGTTGTGAATCCAGTAGATGTCGATGTAGCCGCAGCCCATGCGCTCGATAGAGGCATCGGCCATCTTCTCCACGCTGTTGTCAAACATCTCAGCAAGTTGCGGGGTGAACTTGGTTGACACCTCCACCGCCTCACGCCTTTCGCCAGCCACGAATGTTCCGAGAATCTTCTCCGACTCGCCCATGCCATAGACAGTAGCCGTGTCCCAGAGGTTCAGCCCGGCTTTCATGGCTGCGTCGAACACAGGCTTCAGGTTCTCTACGTCAGTCTTACTCCCAAATACGGCGTCTCCGCCGAATGCTCCTGCGCCCCAGGCCCAGGTCCCTAATGCTATCTTACTCATATCTTCTAATTGTTTTGATTTGATGGTGCAAAGGTACGGCGATTTCGTCATTCATAGCCTAACCGATTTACTGATATATCAACCCATTTTACGGATTTATCAGATTTTTCGCTTTTATGTCGGTAAAAATATGTAATTTTGAACTTCGTTCGAAGGTACTTCCGCTCGAAAAAACTCAAATAAATTTGGTTTTTTGCTCACTTAATCGTACCTTTGTCCCCCGTTATGGAGAAGATACTAAGAGTTCACCACGTCAACGACTATGCCCGATACATCGGTGCGCCGGAGTTGCATCCGCTCGTCTCAGTCATCCACTACGACGAACTGGAGCACTGCCGCCACTCACTCAACAACTACGATGTGTATGGCATGTTCATCGGTGATGAGGAACTTGAAGATCTGTCGTACGGGCAACTGCAATACGTCCTGCACCGCCATGCGCTGATGTGCGTCGCCCCCGGTCAGATAGGTGGCAAGACTGATACGGGAGAGGAGATACATACCAAAGGCTGGGCACTGCTCTTCGACACCGAACTGTTGAGCAACACCGAACTTGGCCGTCGCATGGCCGACTATCATTTCTTCTCCTATACCACCAGCGAGGCCCTGCTGTTGACGCCCGGACAACGGCAAAGCATCGTCACGCTGCTGGATGCGATTCGTCAGGAACTGCTTCGCGATGAGGACGGCCACACCCTGCGCATCGTCACCTCACAGATAGAGCTGGTGCTGGAACTCGTAGCCCGCTACTACGCGCTCCAACTCTCCACGTCGGCCAATTCCGCAAACTCCGACCTGTTGCCACGCTTCGAGCATCTGCTGCGGAAATACTATGACGACGGCATGCAGCGACAACAGGGGCTGCCCACCGTGAAATACTGTGCCCAACAGTTGTTTCTTTCTCCCAACTACTTCGGCGACCTGATCCGTGAACTGACGGGCGACTCCGCCACTTCCCATATCCGCCGCTTCATCATGCAGCGTGCCCAGCAGTTACTGATGGCCGGAGCCACCATCTCTGAGACGGCCGAAAGTCTCGGATTCGACTATCCCCAGCACTTCACCCGCCAGTTCAAGAAGCATTTTGGCGTTACTCCATCCGACTTCATTAGGAAGTCGTTTTAACTGTTTCTGAGTGTCAGCGGGGTCATGCCGAAATGGTCTTTCACGTACTTACCGAAGAAAGAGGGATTGGGGAATGCGAGTTTGTCGCAGATCTGCTTGATGCTGAGATCGGTCTGGCGAAGGTAGTAACGGATGTCCTCCAGCACCTGTTCTGTAATCCATTCGTTGGCGGTCTTGCCGGAATTCTTCTTGCAGACGGCTGTAAGGTATTTGGGTGTGATGCAAAGTTCGCTGGCATAAGCCTCTACCGTGTGACGTTTCACATCGTTGGAGTGCAGCAAATCAAGAAAGTGCTGAAAGTGGACTTTGGATGTCGTTCTGTCATTGCCTTGCAAGGTGGCAGAGTCAGCCAGATTGGTTTCTGATGAAAGCATCTTCTTCATCCGGCCGCAGAGCCCGAGGATGGCCGAGCGCAGCAGCGACTGGATGACTTCGGTTTTCAGTGGATAGTCCTTACCTTTGGTAATAGCCAGCGTCAGCATGTCATAGAAATGGGTGTAGAACAGTATCTCGTCCTCTTCCATGGTCACGATATGGTGGCGATGGATGTACATCATGTCGTTCCAGATGTTCATCTTCTCACGCAGGAAACTCTGAAGGATGCGGTTGGTGAGGAACATAGCCTTCAGGTTGAAGTCGGGGCTGACCATCACATCGGTCACCGTCACATTCTGGGGTACGATGGCCACCTGATTCTTGTGAAGTTCCATTTGTATGCCGTTCATCTGAGCCTGTACCTTGCCGTTGGTGCAGATGACGACGGCATTCATGGCCACATGGGCGGTATTGACCTCGGTAAATTGCTGAATACTATCAACGACCACAATATCGTTGTCGGAATAGCCAATCTGGATATCCACATTGTTGGCTAATGTCTGAAATGTAACTTCTTTATACTGTTTCATGTTGCAAAAGTACTTATAATTCTCCATATACCATGTTTTATTTAGTATTAATTATGATTGTTTTGGTACCTTGGCGTCGAATTGACAAGATGTGGAGTGAAATCAAACACGAACGATAGTCGATTTTGGGCTAATTTTGCAGTTAAAATAAAACATTTAGTTATGAAGAAGGAACTATTGATGCTGCTATCAGTCATATTACTGGGCAGTTCTTGCCAAAAGCAAGCGGCAAAGTCGAACGGCGGAGAGAAGGCTCCGACGAGAGTGAAGACACAGGTGGTATCGCCCGGTATGGTGGATAATGCCCAGACGTATGTAGGTATTGTGGAAGAGCGTGAGGCGACTGCGGTGAGTTTTACGGGTATGGGAGTCGTCAAGCGTATGTTGATGAATGAAGGCCAGGCCGTCAGTAAGGGTCAGTTGATTGCGGAGATGGACGACACGCAGGCCCGCAACCTGCTGAGTGGTGCCGAGGCGCAGATGACGCAGGCCAACGATGCATTGGAACGCTACAAGATGCTGCACGACAACGGTTCACTGCCCGAAGTACAATGGGTAGAGATACAGAGCAAGGTGGCTCAGGCCAAATCACAGTTGGAGGTAGCCAAGAAGAATCTCGCCGATTGCCGGCTGGTAGCGCCTGTCGGTGGAATCATTGGCAAAAGGCTGATTGGTGCAGGTGAGACAGCCTTACCCTCACAGGCCGTTGTGAGTATTCTTGACATCTCTGCAGTAAAGGTAAAAGTAGCAGTTCCCGAAACTGAAGTTGGCGGTATCAATGCCCGTACTCCAACGAATATCCAGGTAGAAGCCATCAGTGGCAGTTATCATGGAGGCCTGATAGAGAAGGGCGTGCAGGCCGATGCCCTCACACATACGTACGATATAAGAATAAATGTGGCAAACGGCGACCGGAAACTGCTGCCAGGGATGGTGGCCAATGTGCGTTTTGTCTCTGATGGCTCGCAGGCTATTGGCAGTAAAATGGTTCCTGTGACAGCAGTACAGAAGTCAACGGTGAGCACCAGTCGTCAGGCTGGCGGTAGTCTGTTTGTGTGGACTATCGACAAGGACAGCACAGCCCACCGCACTACCGTGACTATCGGTCAGACACAGGGCAATTATGTAAGCGTCATCGACGGTCTGAGCATCGGTGACCGAATTGTCACAGAGGGTTATCAGAAACTGAGCGAAGGAACCAAAGTGGTGTATTAAGGGAAAAGTGAACAGTGAAAAGTGAACAATTTGCTACCGCATAAATGAATCTATATGGGAAATAGGATGAACTGGCTCCGATGGCCTTTGGAGCATTACTCAATATCATTGCTTATCGTCGGCATCTTGTTTGTGATGGGCATCTACGGCATGTATATCATGCCGAAGGACGAATTTCCACATGCCACCATCCGACAGGGAGTGGTGGTGGCGGTCTGTCCTGGTGCCACATCGGAAGAGGTGGAGCAGCAGGTGGCCCGGCCGTTGGAGCGCTATCTGTTTACCTTTGGTGAGGTGAATCGCAGGAAGACCACCACGCAGTCGCAGAACGGCATGTGTATCGTGATGGTGAAACTGAACGACGATGTGAACAACAAGGACGAGGTGTGGTCGAAGATCAAGCACGGTCTGAATGGCTTCAAGGCGCAGTTGCCCAGTGGTGTGCTGGCCATCGTGGTGAACGATGACTTTGGCAACACCTCGGCCCTGCTCATCGCCATCGAGAGCGGCCAGCGCAGTTATCGCGAGTTGAAACAATACAGTGATGATCTGAGCGACCGCCTGCGTCGCATCCCGTCGGTAGCGAATGTGAAACTCTTCGGCGAGCAGAAAGAGCAGATCAGTCTTTATATAGACCGCCAGCGTCTGCAAGCCTATGGTATTGGTCAGCAGATGCTCTTTTCGCGTCTGCAGGCTCAGGGCATCACCACGATGAGTGGCAGTATCAGCGATGATGACCAACAGATACCCATCCATGTGGAGGCACAGGAGAACAGCGAAGAGGAGATAGCCAACCAGATCATCTTCTCTGACCCTGCAACGGGTAAGGTGGTACGTGTTCGCGATGTGGCCCGTGTGGTGCGCGAATATGAGCCGATGTCGAGTCGTATCGAGCAGGACGGACACCCCTGTGTGCTGCTGTCGATGGAGATGACGCCGGGTAATAACGTGGTGCAGTACGGCGAGGAGGTGGATCAGGTGTTGAAAGATTTCCGTCAGAACGAACTGCCCGAGGACGTGAATGTGACCCGTATCGCTGATAAGCCCAAGGTGGTGGCGAAGAGCGTGAGCGACTTCCTGCGCGACCTGCTCATCTCGATGGCCATCATTATCCTGGTGATGATGGTGCTGTTCCCCATCCGTTCGGCCATTGTGGCGGCCGTCACCATCCCGCTGAGCACCTTTGTCAGCGTGGCGGTGATGTATATGATGGGTATCGAACTGAATATCGTGACGCTGGCGGCACTGATTGTGGTGCTGGGAATGATTGTCGATAACTCGATCGTGGTCATCGATGGCTATCTGGAGTATCTAGGCAAAGGCTTTAAGCCCTTTGATGCCGCCATAGAGTCGGCGCGCCAGTATTTTATGCCTATGCTCTTGGCCACCATCTGCATCTGTGCCATTTTCTATCCGTTCCTCATCACGATGAAGGGTATGTTCCACGACTGTCTGGAGGATTTCCCTGTCACAATTACCATCAACCTGATGGTGTCGCTGGTACTGGCGGTGACCGTGATTCCATTCCTCGAAACGCGTATCATCAAGCCTGACAAAGTGAGTACGGATGGTAATAAAATAACCAAATGGGTGCAGAATACATATAATAAGGTGTTAGACTGGACTTTTGCCAACCCGTGGCTAACCATCGGTGGTGGCATCGCCGTCATTCTGCTCTCAACACTGATAGCTCCCACACTGAAGATACGTCTCTTCCCATATGCCGACCGCGACCAGTTTGCCGTAGAGATATTCCTGCCCGATGGTAAGGGACTGGCAGAGACGGAGCTGATAGCGGATTCTGTACAACATGTGCTTGAGAAGGATGAACGTATCACTGGCATAACAGGTTTCATCGGCTGCTCGTCGCCTCGGTTCATGGATGCCTACGCCCCGCAAATGGCGGGAAACAACTATGCACAGTTCATCGTAAATACCCGGAGCGACAAGGCCACGCTCGACCTCCTGGCCCGGTATCAGCCACAACTGAGTGAGGCATTCCCCAATGCCTATGTGAAGTTCAAGCGATTGGACTATTTGGAGGTGAGTGAGTTGGAGTACCGTTTTTATGGCGACAACCTCGACTCGCTTCATGTGGTGGCGGAACGACTGATGGAGCGGATGCGCCAGATGCCGGAACTGGAGTGGGTGCATACCGACTATCTGCAGCCTTATCCCATCATCAACGTCAGGCTCGATCCTGTGACCTCTGCCCAGTTAGGCATCACCCGCACCACCGCCCAGTTGGCTCTGAGTGCCACATCAAGCGACCTGCGCGTGGGGCAGATCTGGGAGGGCGACTACGAACTGCCCATTGTGGTGAAGGATGATACCGATATGACCTTCTCGGATGTGGCTAGTCTGGGCATTGCATCGCCGATGTCGATGGTATCTGGAGGTTTCCACAGCACCAATTCAACAGTTCCTCTGCGACAGATTGCCCGGGTCGCTCCCCGGTGGAGCGAGAGCCGCATCATGCATCGTGGCGGCGAGCGCTGCATCACGGTGACAGCCCAGTTTGCGCAGGGTGTCTACACCGCTCCTGTAGAAAAAAAGATAGCCCGCATCATGCAGGAGGATATCCTGCTGCCGCAGGGCGTGCGTACTGAGGTGGGCGGTGAGATCGAATACGGCGACGAGGCCATGCCGCAGATTATCGGCGGCATCACCATTGCGATGATCATCGTGTTCTTCTTCCTGTTGTTCAACTTCAGAAAGTATGGCGTGACCACCGTCTGTATGGCTGCCTTGGCACTGATGATCCCCGGGGCGCTCATTGGTCTGGGACTGATGAACCGAGCCTTAGGACTGACCTCTATTTTCGGTCTTATCACGCTGATGGGCATGATTATGCGTAACGAGATTCTCATCTTTGAGCATGCCATCGCAATCATTGACCATTCACCATTGAACATTGAACATTCACCATTGACCATTGACCATTCTGCTGCGCAAAAGGAGGCGGATGCCAATAATGGTCAATGTTCAATGGTCAATGTTCAATCATACAACGAAGTCGTAAAACGTGCTGCCTACGAGGCCGGCAAGCGACGCATGGTGCCTATCTTCCTCACCACAGCCACTACTGCCGTTGGTGTGGTGCCGATGATCATCGCCCAGAGTTCTTTCTGGATGCCCGTCGGCGTCACCATCTTCGCAGGTGGCATCGGCTCGCTCATCATGGTGGTTACCATGCTCCCCGTCGTCTATTGGAAGGTTTCGACTAAATAGACCCACCCCCGACCCCTCCCTGTATGGAGGTGAGTGAATAGTACTATTAATTGAATAATATGAAATAATGAAGAAACAAGTTTTTGTATTGTTATTACTGTCAGCATCAGTATTTTCTACGCCAGCCCAAGTATCTGCTCCCCTCCCTCACAGGGAGGCGCCGGGGCCGGGGCTTTATACCCTGGAGCAGATCAGGGATTCTGCCCTCCGTAACAACATCGCCATCCGTAGTGCCCAGTACAACATCGAGGCCGCCCGGCAGCAGCGTAAGGAGGCTTTTACCAAGTATTTCCCCAATGTGAGCGGTACTGGTCTTTGGTTCAATGCCAATAAAGGTATGGCACAAACTACGCTGAACCTCTCTGAGAGTATGTCGCCCGAACTGGGGATGGCTCTGGCTCAGTCGTTGCCTCCAGAGGCATTGGCTGCCT
>Ga0310695_10014799_pt1 | contig 10491 bp, 6 predicted proteins | sample RumenRJG_04DNA_FD_203882 | JGI IMG/M metagenome (GOLD analysis project Ga0310695, IMG submission 203882) | Bovine rumen microbial communities from Lethbridge, Alberta, Canada - RJG_04 (v2) (version 2) | ecosystem: Host-associated > Mammals > Digestive system > Stomach > Rumen | place: Canada... | reverse complement strand
ATTTCTTCGAGGATGTCCTCGAGCGTCACGAGGCCGGCCGTTCCGCCGTACTCGTCCACCACGATGGCGAGCTGGTTACCCGTCTTGCGGAGTTCCGTCAGCAGGTCGTCAATCTTCTTGTGGTAAGGCACGAACACCGGCGGCATCACGATCTTCATGATGTCGAACGGCTCGTCGCCATGCTCGGTGTACCATTCCAAGAAATCTCGGTTCGAAAGGATGCCCACGATGTTGTCCATCGTGTCCTTGTACACGGGCAGGCGGGAATGGCGCTCGCTGTTCAGCACCTTCACCAGTTCCTCGACAGGCGTCTCGACATCCACGGCGCACATGTCCACGCGGGGCGTCATGATTTCGCGCACGGGAGTCTCCACGAAGTCGAAGATGTTCAAAATCATCTGCTGTTCTTCTTTTTCGAGGCCCTCTTCCTCGCCGTCGCCCGTATCCGAAAGGTCCGCCTGTACGGCGTCACGCATTTCTTCGGAAAGGAAGCTCAGCTTGGAATCGTAACCGAACAGTTCGAGCAGCTTGACGAACAGCACGTGGCAAACCTTGGCCACGGGGATGAACGGAAGCCTGATCAAACGGAACAGCGGAACGAGGATTATAGACAAAGTATCCGGTTTGAGATTCGCGACCAGGTACGGGATGAACACGCTCACGATGTAGATGACGACGCATGCGACAACCGCATACACGGCAAGCGATATGTAAGGGTGCTGCTGCACGTAGGCACACGAAGAATTCTCGAGCATAAAGAACCCGAGCAGACCGGCACCCACGTTTCCGAAGATGCGGCCGATGGACACGCACTCGTTGAAACCGCGCCACTTGACGATATCGGCAATCTTCTCTTCGCGGTCGTCACGGTCCTTGGAATCGCGCTTCGAGTAAATCAGGCTGAACGCGCACTTGGTCGCCGAGAAAATCGCCGACGAGAGCAGGAGCAGGCACAGCACGACTATCGAAAGAGTTTCGTTATTCTCCATCAGGCCTTCTCCTTGTACGGGTCAAGACCCAGGAATTCACATTCGCGCTTGCGCATCACCTTGCGGTCGGCCGCCTTGATGTGGTCGTAGCCGGAAAGGTGCAGGAGTCCGTGCACAATTACGCGCTTGAGTTCGGCGTAGAAGGTGTTCCCGTATTCGGGAGCCTGGCGGCGAACCTGTTCGCGGGCGATGTAGATTTCGCCGAGCATGGCCTCGTCTTCGGGAATCTCGACGCCCAGCTCGTTCTTCCATTCGAACGAGAGCACGTCGGTCACCTTGTCGAGCCCGCGGTAGTCGCGGTTCATGGTGCGCACGAAATCGTCGGTGCAGAGGACGATGTTCACGTCCTTTTCCTTGCCCTCTTCGGCAAGGAGCTTGCGAGCCATCTTTTCGAACTTATCCTTGTACGGGAAAGCCTCGATGTCCCCCTCGCAAAGGAACTCGATGTTGTACTTACGTTTTCGACTAGCAGGGTCAGGCATTAAATGTTATACCACTTCTTGAGGACTTCCATGATGGCCTCGGCCTGGGCCTTGCCGGTAATCTTGAACTTGCCCTGGGGCTTGAACATGCCCTGCATCTTGCGGTAGCGGCGCAGCGACACCTTGGGTTCGGTAAACTCGCCCGTCTTCGGATCCCTTTCCTGGTACAGGAACATGACGGTCGGCCACGCTCCCTTCGAGAGGATTTCCTTGCCCAGTTCCTTGATGACTTCTTCGCCGGAGTCTTCGTCGCTGTAGGCGACGGTCAGTTCTTCTATTTCCATAGTTTTTGCGTCCTTTGGGGATAAAAGCCCGATTTCTTGTTAAAAGATACATTTTTCTTTTGATTGCGATAAATAAAACATATATTTATAACGGTTTACATATCGAACGAGGGACAATATGTCATTTTCGCGAAATTTCAAGGTATTGGCCGTAATCCTCGCCGGGCTGGTGTCCTACCCCATGGCCGCCGCAGGCAAGATCCGCTTCGCCATCGGTGACGAACGCAAGATAATCGACACCAAGGGCAAGGAAACTGACGCCAAGACCGGCGGCAAGGTCCGCGAAAAAGACAAAATCCGCACGGGCATCGAGGCACAGGTCATCGTCGCCCTCCCCGATGGAAGTACCGTTTCCGTCGAAGAAAACTCCCTCGTAGAATTCACGAACCTCAATTCCGCAAACGGCGTTCAGACCGCAATGACGGAAATCAAGCAGGGCAAGGTCCGATTCAATGCCCAGAAGCAGAAGGGCAACAGCAAGCTCCAGTTCAAGACCGGAACCGCCACGGCCGCCATCCGCGGTACGGACGGCATCGTCGCCCAGACCAAGGGCGGAAACTCCCTGTTCGGACTCAACACGGGTACCCTGGACGCCGAGAACAAGTGCGGCGAGAAGGGCTCCATCCAGGCCGGCGAGATGCTGGTCGCCTATTCCAAGTCCTGCAAGTTCGCAAAGCTGAAATCGTCGTTCGTATCCAACAAGGACGCCGTCAACAAGATTATCGACCTCATCGACAAGGGTGACGAGAAAGCCCTCCAGAACCTGACCGACAGCTTGAGCAAGGTCTTCGAGAACGTCAAGAAGGCCAAGGTCGCTGCCGGAAAGTGCACCGTAAAGCCTCTCGCGGACACCGTTTCCACGAATTCCGTCGTCCTTGGTATTTCCTGTGCGCAAGCCCATAAGTCCATCTTCGTGAACAGTGAGCTTGCCGTCGAAAAAGCGGCCAAGGTCGATTACAAGATTGACTGGGAACCGAGCTTCATCGGCGAGAAGCGCTTCGACATTTCCTGCGTGGACACGGTCAACATCACAGCCGAAGCGGCGAAACTCGGCATTCCCGCAAACGCCATCCCCGCCGACATGAAGAACGCCACCGTGCAGTTCGACTGCGGCAACGCGAAGACGTTCTACTTCAACGCGGCCATCGATTCCGCCAATAGGGCAAACCTCGTGAACGCGGAACTCGATTCCATGAACACCAACGTGCCGGACATCCAGGTCACCTCGAATGCGGGCGAAGTCTGCCAGAACGGGTCGCTCACCATCAACGGCACCATTACCGGCCCCGAATTCGGCGAAGACCAGACCATCGACATCAACATCACTGCAGGCAACGTCTCCAAACAGCTAAGCATCCCCGGCTCCATCAGGGCCTTCTCGCACATCGTCCCCATCAAGGACGTCACGAAGAACTGGAACACGACCACCGTGGTCGTGAAGGCATCGTTCCCCAGCGGGACTTCGAAATCCGTAACCATCCCGGTAACCGTGAGCAAAAAATGCAAGGCCATCAACACGATCTCGCCGAGGTTGGTCCTCAGCGCCTCCACGCAAAAGTGCATGGCGACCTATGAAATCGCGAACAACGAAAACGATGTCGCGGAACTTTCCATTTTCAAGGACAAGGAATTCATCAAGAAGGTCTCGATCAACGGGAACGACGACGGGCGCTTCCAGCTTTCCAGCGGGAACCACACCTACGAACTTTCCATCGCTGACCAGGCCGGCAACAAGGGATTTGCGTCAAAGCCTGCTACGACAAGAACGCCTCGGCCTACGTGAGCATCAACGGGCACAGGACCCCATTCACGACGAAGCCCAAGCGCATCCCCAAGGCGCCCCCGAAATACGACGACTCCCTGCACGAGACGCTCCTCATCAAGGTCCACAACATGAAGGGCAACGACTTTACCCAGATTGAAAGTATTACGGTTACGCAGGAAGGAAAGCCCGGCAACGTCTTCCACAGGACTAACGCGAACAAGTCCATCGACGCGCTCGACTTCAGCGTACCCGTCTCCATAGAATACGGGGCAAAGACAACGTTCAAGGTAAAGGTCAAACTGTACAACGGAAAGATTCTCGAGAACAGCATGACCTTCAACTACAAGGCATCCAATAGCGAGGGTCGCAAATGAAGCATCCTTACAAAATCTCCATTTCTACCATAGCCCTCGCAGCGACCTTCGCCATAGCGCAACAGGCAGCACCGGCGCAACCCGCGTCTGCTCAACCGGCTCCCCAGCCCGCTGCGGCGCAACCTGCGCCTGCCCAACCGGCTCCTCAGCCCGCGGCGGTGCAACCCGCGCCCGCCCAACCGGCTCCCCAGCCCTCGGCGGCGCAACCCGCGTCTGCTCAACCGGCTCCCCAGCCCGCTGCGGCGCAACCTGCGCCTGCCCAACCGGCTCCTCAGCCCGCTGCGGCGCAACCCGCGCCCGCTCAACCGGCTCCCCAGCCCGCTGCGGCGCAACCCGCGCCTGCTAAACCGGCTCCTCAGCCCGCTGCAGCACAACCCGCGCCGGCTAAACCAGCACCGCAGCCCGCTGCGGCGCAACCCGCGCCGGCTAAACCGGCTCCTCAACCCGCTCCGGCAGCAGAAGCCAAGCAGGAACCTGCGGTACAGGAAGCGGCAGCTCCCGCCCCTGCGGAAACGGTCAGCGGAAACGAAATTAGCGGTTCCCTCCAGGGAATCCTGTCCGTCGACAAATCTCCCTATGTCGTGACCGGCGACGCAACCATCGAAAGCGGCAAGTCCCTCTTTATCCAGGCTGGCGTAACCCTCCAGTTCAAACCCGGTACGGGCCTGTATGTCAACAACGGCTCCCTGACGATTTCCGGAACCGCCGACGCCCCCGTCACCATGCGTGCCGCGGACGGTACCTGGAAAGGCATCTACCTCACGGGTGAAAACGATTTCAACATTTACGGAGCGAACATCTCCGGAGCGGAAGTCGGCATCGCCATCGAGAAGGGCAACCTGAACCTCCAGGCATCCACCATCTCGAATACAACCTCGCGCGGCGTCTACGTGCGCGACGGTGAAGCCAACCTCACCGCATGCGAATTCGCAAACAACAAGGGTGTCGCCCTGCACGCGGGCAACTATGCGACCGTTACCGCGGACCGCATCGATTTCCACGACAACAACTTCGCGCTCCTCAACTCGGAACTCGCCTACACCACGGTTCTCGGAAGCAACCTCAAGTCCAACGAATACGGCGTCATCGGCAAGGAGAACAACCTGTTCTACTTCCATAACTCCAAGGTCGAAGGCAACAAGGTCGGTGCCGCGGGCATCGACATCATGGACGAATCCGTCATCGGTAGCGTGAGCGGCAACGACAAGGACTTCGGAAGCGCATCCATCGAGCTCCTTTCGACGCTCCCGCCGAACCCCGTGATTCCTGGAGTGGATAGCCGGCCGTTCAAGCCCGCCGACAAAATCGGAGTGCTTACCCGCGAAGCCAAAGAAACAAAGGCGGCGGAAGACACGGCCAAGGCGACCTGGACGATTCTCGGAAACGTGATGCTCGGCGGAAACTACCACTACGTCAGGACACGCACCAACCGCAGCGGCGAACAGGTTATCGGCAACGACACGATTTCCAACGGCCAGAGGTACAAGAATATTTTCCAGGTACCCGGTTTCGGTGCGGAACTTGCAGCCTACCTTTACATGCAGTCGAGCGACGGCAAGACCATCGAATTCAACACGGACATCACGGCCGACTCGTGGAACCACTTCTCGCCGAACCCGGTAACGCTCTCCTACAAGGACGCGCATAGCCAGCTGATTCTCGGCGACCACGAAAAGACGGGCGGCGAAATCTACATGTCGAGCCTTCCGCTGTTCGGTGTCGACTACACGCTCACGCTCCTCAAGAACAACGCCGACAAGCCTCTGTTCGAGATGAACGGATTCTTCGGCGAAGCGCAGAGGAGTATGGTCCCCGGCGACCGTCACCCCTACATCTACAAGGATTACATCGAAGACGGCACCGCCCAGGCGCAGCGCCTCGCCTACGGCGGTTCTTTCAAGTGGGCACCCGTCCGCAGGTTTGATGCGAAGGTCGGAGCCATCTACGCAAGCGACGAGCTGGTGGATCCGCTGTTCCGCGACGGCGCGTCGAGCCGCTACACGACCGCCGACCCGATGATTGACGCATTTACCATGTACGCCGACGGAAACTGGCTGTTCTTCCCGGGTGATATCGAGCTGAACGGACAGATTGCCATCGGGCGCGCCGACACGACCGACGTCTACCGCGAAAGAGCCATCAACAAGGTATTCTCCGATGCGGGCCTGAGCATCGCTTCCTTCTCCAAAATCCGCTCGCTCCTCCAGAACAGCGACAGGATCAACACCCTGAGCCACAGCGAGCTTGTCGAAATCTTTAGCGAGAACACTGCTCTCCGCGATTCCGAAATGAAGGATTCCTTGCGCACGCTCATCAAGGAAGCGAAGAAGGTCCAGAAGAAGAGCGAGAGCAACCGCGACGACGACCGCATCCTGGGTCAAAGCTGGGATAGTCAGAACTTCGCCCTGAACGCATCGCTCAACTGGAACATCTACAAGACGCACATTTACGGCCAGTTGAAGTACGTCGGTGAAAACTTCTACAGCGCAGGCTCCGACGACCAGCTTTCGGACTACCGCCAGTTCATCGCACGACTCGACCAGGAAATCTTCCCCTTCTGGAATCTGGGCGTATCGTACGAACTCAATATCGAGAACGCCGCCAACGGGAACAAGATTAACCTGTTCGGTCTCAGCGAAGGCACGCGTGACGGTCTGTTCTCCAGCGGGAACAGCACCTGGTTCGACAATCACGAACTGGATGTCGACCGTACCAAGTACACCCAGAACATGGGTACCGACCAGAGGTTCGATGTCAACAAGAACATCACCATCAACGCCGGTTACAACTTCCAGTACCAGAAGCAATACCGTCCGTACCAGCTGCATGGCGACTTCAGGCTCGAAGACGGCATCTTCAACGACAGCTGGTTCAGCGCCCGCAAGGGCCGCGCCACTTCGAAGGTGGTATATGACGGCGATACGACCGAAGTCGATTCCGCCCGCTGGGCCGAATACAACGGCCTGTACAGTGAAACTTATCTCGCCAGCAAGTTCCAGGAAAGGATTTTCAAGCACTCCCTGTACGCGGGCGTCAGCGTGAAGGCATTCAACACGACATTCAAACTGGATGGCCGCTGGACGTTCCGTCTGGACGGTTCGCAGTTCCTGAAGAACGACCTTGTCGAGGACTACGAACTTGACGACACCACCTGGGCGAAGCTCGGATACTACTTCGGCGGTTCCGACTACTTCGAGCACAGCTACCCGCTGTCGGCGACAACGTCCTACAAGAATATCCAGAACAGGTTCACGGTCGTTCCGAGATTCAAGAGCTATAATCGCGACAACATGGACGAAGCCGAAATCTCCATCAGCGACGAATTCGAGATTCCGTTCCTGAAGAACTTCCTGGTACTGAACCTGGGTGGCGAATTCCGCTACATGACTACGGACTGGGAAGAAGGCGACGAGGAATTCGACGAATCCGAAACCGACCTGCTCGGAAACGTGAGCCTGCGTGTCAACCACACCAAGCGTTTCTACAGCGTCTGGAATTTCGGTGCCGCGGGATACTACCGTCCGGACGACCTGTCGAGCGAATACCGCGATATCTTCGGCGGTGTCCAGCTGAATTACATCTTCTAGCCGATGCTCACCTATCGTTACAGGGAACTGCCCGTAGCGTTGCGCGAAAAAGGCCGGGTCCGCGAGGCCCTGGCCAAGACGCTGCGTTTGCACCCGGAAAAGATTTTCAATCTCGAAGTCGAGCGCTTCGCGCTGGATAGCCGACGCAAGGGTGATCCGCACTGGAGCTACAACGTCATATTCGACGTGGAATCTCCCCTGCGTGCTACGGGAAACGCGGCGCGCGGGCTTATCGAGGCGTCAAGGGAACGCGAGTCGCTCGAAAGCGACCCGCTTACGGGAAGCGTCCCGATGGCAAGCCACGTGGACGTCATCGGTGCGGGCCCCGCAGGCTTGTGGGCAAGCCTCCACCTGCTGCGTCGCGGATTCAGCGTGGACCTTTACGAGCAGGGCAAACCCGTCGAGGAACGATTCCGCGACATCCGCAGGTTCTTCGCCGACAGAATCTTCAACGAGCATTCCAACGTCCTGTTCGGCGAAGGCGGGGCCGGCGCATTCAGTGACGGCAAGCTCAATACGCGCAGCCGCAACATCTACAGCGAAACCGTCCTGCGCGACATGGTGGAATTCGGTGTCGACGAGAGCGTCGTCACCTTCGCCAAACCGCATATCGGCACTGACAGGCTCGTATTGATGCTCCGGAAAATCCGCGCCGAAATCGCTCGGCTCGGCGGAAAGATCCATTTCTATACCGCGCTCGAAGATATCGAAATTAAGGACGGGCGCATTTGTGCCATCAAGGTTCGCGACACCCGGAATCCGGCAATGGAAAGCGCAACGCATTGGCAAGAATGCGAAGCGCTCGTGCTCGCCACCGGGCATTCCGCACGCGGCATATACGAACTTCTCGCAGCACGCGGAGTCACGCTCGAAAGCAAGGCTTTTGCGATGGGCGTACGCGTAGAACACCCGCAAATGCTCATAGACATGCGTCAGCTCGGCAAGGATGTCGACACCCGCCTCACGGGAGCCGCCGAATATTTCCTCGCCACGCCGACGCTTGGCAAGACAAGCAGCGCCTACAGCTTCTGCATGTGCCCGGGCGGCGTGCTGGTACCTTGCGCCTCCGAGCCCGGTACGCTTGCCACCAACGGCATGAGCTACAGCCGCCGAAACGGGCACACCGCAAACGGCGCCATCGTCGTGCCCGTCGAGGCGAGCGGTACCACGTTCGGCGGGCTCGATTTTCAGCGCAAGACGGAACGTGACGCCTTCGATGTCGGCGGAAAGAATTACGCGGCACCCGCACAGACCATCAAGGCTTTCCTCGCCCACCGCGCCGACAAGAACCTACCCAAGTCCACGTACCCTTGCGGACTTGTGCCAAGCAATATCTGGGACTGGCTCGACAAGAAAATCTGCAGTTCCCTCGCGGAAGGATTCCAGAATTTCGACCGCAAGATTCCGGGATTCATCGAGCAGGGGCTCATCGTCGCGCCCGAGACGCGCACGAGTTCCCCGGTACGCATTACGCGCAACAACGATACGCTCGAAAGCGTCAATACGAAGGGTCTTTTTGTGCTCGGCGAGGGCGCGGGCTATTCAGGCGGCATCGTCACGAGTGCCGCCGACGGCATAAGGCTTGCCTTCCGCGCCAAGAAAAGCAAATAAGCAGAACGTCGGCGGCGACGAACGCACCGAGCCACGCTGCAGTTCCGCTTTGGAATCCGTAGCTGTGTAGACCGACCCCGAGCAGATTCACGCCGAACCAGCAGAGGAACGTGACAATCACGTTGAAGCAGTTGAGCAAGGCGAAGACACGCTTACTGACCATACGCCCCGCACGCAGATGCAACAGGAGCATCGCCCAGAGGATTACGAACAGGGCTCCGCATTCCTTCGGGTCAAAGCCCCAGAAACGTCCCCACGCACAATCGGCCCATACGCCTCCAAGGAGCGTGCCGATGATCGTAAAGACCGCCCCGAATACGAGTGTCGCGTAGAGGAGAGAATCGAGCGGAGAGTCCGCGCAGTCCTGTTTTAAAGAAGTGCCCGAATCGACTAGCTGCCCGCGAGAACGGAACAGCGCCACGTGCGCCACGACACCCGAAAGGATCATTCCCGCAAAGCCGAGCGCAATCGTGAACACGTGAATCGTGAGGAACACCGAAGAATTCAGCACGGCGGGGATTGGCCTGAACGTATCTCCCGGCTCCAGCACGAACTTCGCAAAGAACAGCAATAGCGTAGCCATGAACGTTACGGGAACCATGAGCGTGTATGTCCGGCGCTTGCACAGGAAAAACGCCCCGGACTCAAACGCCATCAACATCATCGCCACGAGCAACACGATTTCGTATAGGCTCGAAAGCGGAACGCGGGCGGCAACGTAGCTGCGCAACGCAAAAAGAACAACGAGTATTCCCGACACCGCGACGCACGCCACATTCGCTACAACATCGAGTTTTCGCATCTTGAAAATCATATTCAACGACGCAAGCAGGCAGGCAATAAACGCAACAACAAACGCCCACAAGGCAAGATTCATCCAGTGGCAGGTCACTTCCGCCGAAAGGCGCCCGGAATCTACGGCGTCCGTTCCCTTCCCGACAAGAGAAAAAGCGGTACGGTTCACGACCGATTCATACAGCAATACATTCCCGTAGAGCCGGCGCATTTCCGCTGTCGCCGGGTGCTTGTCGTCGCGGCTCGCATAGAGTTGCAGCAAGTCCCTGGATTTTTCGAGTTCCGCATAGCTCACGTAACGTTCCTGCGGCGGCAAGCGCAACGCTTCCAAAACATCTTCGCGCAGGACCTTGAACAGCGCAAGACGGCTTGCCTTTTCCGGAGACATCAGGATTTGCCGGACGACATCTCCCGCAGAAAGCTTTCCATCGCATCCCTCGCCATCCTTGCACTTGTACGTGGTGCGACCGTTCAGATCATCGAGGAATCCGCGGGCAAACGAATCGAACGGACGCACCGCGGAATCCACATAAACAGGCGAATCCGCACGTAGGCCATCCCAAATGGTCGTTGGCCGTTCGGACGCGTGCGTGTTTACCGGAAG
>Ga0310695_10014798_pt1 | contig 10491 bp, 9 predicted proteins | sample RumenRJG_04DNA_FD_203882 | JGI IMG/M metagenome (GOLD analysis project Ga0310695, IMG submission 203882) | Bovine rumen microbial communities from Lethbridge, Alberta, Canada - RJG_04 (v2) (version 2) | ecosystem: Host-associated > Mammals > Digestive system > Stomach > Rumen | place: Canada... | reverse complement strand
TCTACGCCCTGTCCAAATTCAATGATCAGTCTCTTGAATGCCATTTTTATTCCCTCCTGTTTCTTTTTCTTCTGTATATTCCATCCATTTCAGGATCAGCCTCACCGTCTCATCCTGCTGTTCTTCTGCTGTAATCAGCGGGCCGCCGTCTCCCTTCTGGGGCCCGTAATTTCCGAACTGTGCATGATTTCCGCCGTCCAGGACATATTTCTCTACAGATCCGTATTCCGCTGCCGCAGAGAGGCGTTCTCTGTTGAGGACACCGTCCTCAGAGCCGTAGAGCAAAAGCATTGGTTCCTCCACCGGTCCGATCGGGTAGGCCGCCAGCAAAACAACGCCGTTTACGTCATGCTTCCCCGCGAATGCCGCCGCCATTGCGCCGCCCAGTGAATGTCCGCCGATGTACCACTTGTCAAAGGAATGTTCCATCATCACCCGCTCTGCCGCATTCGCCCCGAAGATCGCCAGATGAAACGGCATCTTCACCAGGCACACGTCGATTCCTTTCTCTGCCAGAAGGCTGAGCAGCGGCGCATAGGCGGTCTCCTCCACCTTTCCACCCGGATAGAAGACCAGCGCGTCGGTTTCGGAGGGTCCGTCAAAGTACCAGCCGTAGCTGGTCCTCGTAATCCGGATATCATTCGATTCCATCGCCTGCAGCGCCGCTGCGTCCGCCCGATAATAGTCCGCCGTGTAGAGACACCAGGCCAGAATCACCGCCGCGAGCAGAAGCGCCGGGATCATCCGCCGCCGGATCTGTTTTCCTGTGCTTTTCTCTTTCCGTGCCGCCGGTCTCATCTCCTTTGGTTTTTTCCGAAGAACCTGCTTCTGCTTCGGATTCTATCACAATTCGCCCGCTCTCACAATCCCCGCCGGGCCGAAATTCTCTCTCCCTGCTCTGACTCTCAGGGAAAGCGGGCAGATATCAAAACGACCGAGCCCCGGAACACCGCTTTTTCACGCGGCGCCGGAGACCGGTCGCTTGCCATGGATTCGGTTTTCGCGCCCTGTTTTTTGGTCAATGCAGGTATTTTCTCAAGCGCTCGGAGAGCAGGATCGCAAGGCCCATCTTGATCAGATCCGGAACAATGAACGGAATCACGCACCAGCCGAGCGCGGTCGCAAGGGCGATCGCCCCGCTGCTGCGGGCATATACAAGCATGAACCACGCGGTGCCGAAGGCATAGCAGACCGCAAGCCCCAGCACCATGGCCGCGATCCGGACGGGCAGCTTTGTCCCGGAGAACTTCTCCGCAGCCCAGTAGATCAGGCCCACGAAAATAAAGCCGATGATGTAGCCGCCGGTCGTTCCGAACAGGACGCCGATGCCGCCTCTGAAGCCGGAAAACACAGGCAGCCCGACGGCCCCCAGCAGAATATACACCAGGATGGAAACCGTTCCCCGTTTTCCGCCCAGCAGGCCGAGCACGCAGAACACCGCAAAGGTCTGCATCGTAAAGGGGACCGCCGCCGGAATGCTGATCCAGGAACAGATCGCGATCAGCGCGGCACAGACCGCCATATAGGCCAGATCGACGACCCGAAATTGCTTGTTCATCTTAAAATACTCCCTTCGTGCGCCCCATGTCCGGAGCACGAAGGGAGTATAGCATTTCAGACATGTATTGTCAACTTAATATTGCGTTTAAAGTTAACAATCCGCACTCTGGTTCAGGCGCTCTTGATCAGCCGCCGAAGAGACCGCGGAGGAACGGAACCAGGCCGGTGATCACGACGACGAGCAGCAGGATCGGACAGACATAACGCACGAGGAAGAACCACACGTCGTAGATCTTCTTGTGTCCGAGAGCGCCGTGATTGGATACGGCGTCGATGGCGTTCTTCTTGCCCCAGATCCAGCCGACGATCACCGCCGTGCAGAGGGCGATCAGCGGGTAGGCAAAGATACAGATGAAGTTGTCATACAGGCTGAAGATGTCCTGGCCCAGAATCCGGACGTCACCCCACATGCCGAAGCTCAGGCTGACCGGGATACCCAGCAGCAGGCAGATCACGCCGCCCAGGATGGAAGCCTTTGCCCGGCTTACCTTCGGGAAAGTCTCTGTCACATAAGGGACAAAGATCTCAAGGATGGACACGGAAGAGGTCAGAGAGGCAAAGAGCAGCAGCACAAAGAACAGGAAGCAGAAGAAGCCGCCTGCCGGAAGCTGTGCAAACAAGGAAGGCATCGTCACAAACAGCAGGGACGGACCGGAGCCGACGTCAATGTTGAATGCAAAAGCGCTGGGGATAATGATGAGGCCCGCGAAGAAGGCGATGGCAAAATCCGTAAAGGCAACCTGCATCGTAGACTTCATGACATCCTCGTCATCGCGCAGATAGGAGCCATAGTTGACCATTCCCGTGGTGCCGACATTCAGAGAGAAGAAGCACTGGCCAACCGCTGCCGCAATAACCGGAAGAGTGATCTTGGAAAGATCCGGCTTGAGATAATAGGTGATGCCCTCACCGGCGCCGGGAAGGGTGATTGCGCGGAAGATCAGGATAATCAGGATGATGATCAGAGCGGGCATCATGATTTTGCTCGCTTTTTCAATGCCGTTCTTCACACCGCCGCAGACGATCACAACCGTCATGACGAGGAAGATCAGCGTGCCGATGATCGGTCCCCAGACCTGGCTGACAAAGCCGCCGAAGAAGCCGCCGACCTCTGCCGGATCGATGTGCGCCAGGGTCGTGAAGGAGTTGATGATGTAGTGCAGCATCCAGCCGCCGAACACGGCGTAATAGGACAGGGCCAGCATCGCGCTGAAAATGCCCAGGTAGCCCATCCAGGTAAACTTGTTTCCCACCAGCTTGCGGTAGGATTCGACCGCATTGGCTTTTCCGTTTCGCCCGATCAGGAAGTCGCACAGCAGCATGCCGATACCGATGATCAGCATCACGACGATATAGACGAACAGGAATGCCGCACCGCCGTTCTGTCCCGTCATCCACGGGAATTTCATGATGTTCCCGAGGCCGACCGCTGAACCTGCCGTTGCCAGAACAAAGCCCAGGCGGCCCGACCATTGCTCACGGGGTTTTTTGTTCTCCATAGTTGTCCTCCTTTTTACTTTTTCTGTATTTTGGCAGCCCCTTCAGGCTGCAAACAGACATTTTCAGCCGACGACTTCGTGATAGATCCTGATGTATTCCTCGTCCGTGAGGTCACGCTTTTCGGCAATGGAAAGATTTTTGACTTTGGCAAGGATTTCTTTTACCGTCTCTTTGTTCTCTACCGCGGGAAGGCCGAGCCGTTCATTCACCAGCGCCACGTTTGCCCCGCCGCTCTTTTTCCCGATATAGATATGCGGCGGGTTCTGGCCGGTCATCGTATAGAGATACGGAAGCATGATCAGCGGGTTAATATCCTTCGCCTTCTGCCAATATCCCACCGGAAGCCCCGTTTCCCATCCGAAGAGTCTGTCGCCGACAATGGCCTTGGTCGGCGGGGTCGGCTTTCCGGAACGGAGTTCTACTTCCTTGGCGAGGTCGATCAGATTTTCGGTTTTGATCCCCGTGTCCTGTCCGTACAGGCACAGCAGGCTCATGACCAGCGCCTCGATGGGGCAGCTTCCAGCCCGCTCGCCGATACCGTTTACCGTCACGTGGGCGCAGAAGGCCCCTGCCTTCAGCGCCGCAATGGTCGTCGCAACCGACAGGCCGAAGTCTTCGTGGAAGTGTGCTTCGACGGGTTTTCCGACACGCTCCAGAAGCGCTTTGGTATAATACGCCGCCCCTTCGGGAGAGAAGGTTCCGAAGGTGTCCACCAGCGCGACAGAATCCATCCAGCCGCCGCCGTCCAGAATCTTATTGAGCAGGTCGATCAGGAAATCGAGAGACGCACGTGATCCGTCGGAAGGGAAGTACGTTACTTTCAATCCGAGATCATGCGCATATCTTGTGGATGCAATCGCTGCTTCCACCGCTTTTTCCGGCGTCCACCGCATTCCGCCGGACAGCATATGCTCACTTCCCGGGATTTCGATCAGCACGCCGTCCACGCCGCAGGATTTTGCCAGATCCATGTCCGACAGCACGCCCCGAACAAAGCAGTAAATCTCTGCCTTCAGCCCTGATGCGCAGATTTCCTTCAGCGCTTCCGCGTCTTCCTCGGAAGTCGCCGGACAGCCGGCTTCGATTCTGTGCACGCCGGCCTCATCCAGTTTTTTGGCAATCGCAAGCTTATCTTCCTTGGTAAAGATAATGCCGGCTTCCTGTTCGCCGTCTCTCAGCGTGGTATCCAGGATCTGAATCTGTTTCGGAAAATGAAATTCATCGGTGACTTCTTTTGCAAAATCTCCGGGGCTTACCCACCATTTTCCTTCTTCTTTATATCCCATCTGTTCGCTTCCTCCCTCTTTCTCTTTGTTCTATAACTTTGATAACGATTTTATCATAGTTCTTTTTCCAAACCTTGTCAACTAGCCTCATATTGTTAATAGAAATATTCTTGCATATTCCACAATTCTTGACATCTTGTTTTGTATAGTTAGTATACTATTACTCGGCTTCTTTCAGGTTTATATGTGATTATAAACAAATATTAGAGGCCTGTTTGTTGCAATTTGACGAATAATTATAAATCATTTTGATCGCATCATTTTCGTAAGTTTGCCAAACCTGTTGACATGCTTTCTGCGGATTGTTATACTGCGGCCAAAGGATCATTTTGGAATCATCATTCACGAAAGGAGCCCGATCATGACGTATACTTTTTCTGACAGCATTTCCTCCGTCCGGCCTTCCGCCATCCGTGAAATCCTGAAAATGGTGGCTGCGAATCCCAGCATCATTTCCCTCTCAACAGGCAGTCCCTCCAATGAGGCCGTTCCGGTAGAGGCCATCCACGAGATTTCAGAAAAAATCTTCCGGGACCGCGCTCTGGAATCTCTGCAGTACAGCGTTACCGAAGGCTACGGCCCTCTGCGCGAAGTCACAAAACAGCGGCTGAAGGATGTCTTCGGCATCGACACGGAATCGAATGACCTCATTATCACGACCGGCGGCCAGCAGGGGCTTTTCATGACGCCGCTGGTGCTTGTCAACCCCGGTGACACCGTCCTCGTCGAAAGCCCATCCTTCGTCAGCGGAATCATCGCCGCCAAAACCGTCGGCGCAAATGTCGTCGGGATTGAGATGGACGACGAGGGGATCCGTATGGATCTCCTGGAACAGGCGGTCCGGGAACAGAAGAATGTGAAACTGCTCTATCTCATTCCGACCTTCCAGAATCCACGCGGCTCCACCATGAGTCTGCAGCGACGGAAGGATGTCTATGCCTTCTGTGTGAAGCACGGGATTATGATTCTGGAAGACAACCCCTACGGCGAGCTTCGTTTCCGCGGGGAGGACATCCCCACCATCAAGTCGATGGATGAGGAGGGAATTGTCGTATACAACGGCTCTTACTCCAAGGTTCTTTCCGCCGGGATGCGCATCGGCTTTATCTGTGCGCCGAAGCCTGTCATCCAGAAGCTGATCATCGCCAAGCAGGGCGGTGACTGCCATACCAACATCTTCTTCCAGATGGTCTGCGATGAGTTCTTCCGGCATTATGATGTTCCCGCGCACATTGAAAAAATCCGTGGAATCTACCGTGATAAGTGCGATTTCATGCTGAACTGTCTGGAGAATTCTCTGGATGAGCGAATCACCTGGACGCACCCGGACGGCGGTCTCTTCCTCTGGTGCTCTCTTCCGAACGGCTGTGACAGTCTGGATTTTGCAAATCTTGCAGCAAAGAAAGGTGTTGCCTTTGTTCCCGGCTGCTCCTTCATGGTCAACGACAGCGATCCCTGCCCTGCATTCCGCCTGAATTATTCCACCCCCTCGAAGGAAAACATTGCAAAAGGTATTCAGATTCTGGCCGAATCTGTCCGGGAATACCTGAAATAAGCTTTGAAAAAGGAGAAATACACCATGCTGAAACCCGTTATCGCTCCGACCTGCGGAAAACTGCGTGTTCTCGGTTACTGCTCCGGATCCGGCAATACGCTCTGGAAGGCGTACGAACTGCAGAAGCAGCTGGAATCGACGCCGAACGGAAGCCCCTTTGAGATTGTCGGGATCTTTGCCGACAATCCGGAATCCAAGGCCGCGGCAACGGCGGCCTCATACGGGCTTCCCTGCGTCGCCATTGACATCCGTGCCTTTTATGCCGAGCGTGACAAACCTCTGAAAGACCGGGAAGTGCGCGCCGAATTTGACCGCGAGGCAATCTCCCGCCTGGAACCCCTCGGTGCAGACATGGTTTTGCTGGCCGGTTACGTCTGGGCAACCACGGATGCGGTGCTTGAACGCTATACGGTCATAAATGTCCATCCTGCCGATCTTGCCGTCACCGACGAGACAGGCCGGCGTCTCCTTGCCGGGGCCAACGGCATCAAGGCCGCGTTCCGGCACAGGATGGACTATCTCCGTGCCAGTTCCCATATTGCGACAAAGGAACTGGACGCAGGTCCTCTGCTTGTCCGTTCACCGAAGGTGCCCGTGGATTACGGTCTGTTTGACGACGAGGAAGCTCAGTTCCGCCACTACCTGAAGCTTGTCAACGAGCAGGCACGTCTGGTCGGCGCCCGCACCGTTCTCGAACTCGCCCTGGGGAACTTCACGCTGGATGAGGAGGACCGGCTCTGTTATAACGGCAGCCCTGCTCCGACAGGTCTCTGCTTTGAGCGCTGGGACTAAGCGCATTCCTTCCGCGAAAGGCCCGAAAGGCTGCCCTCTGATCTCTCCCCCGCTGCTGGAGGGGCAAACGTGCAAATTTAAATGAATCCAGTCTTAAATTGATCTGTAACAATCTTCTATTTCCCGGGTGCCGCATATCACCGAATATCCACACAAAAACTTGACTTTTTCTGCCGAATCTCTTAAAATCATTACCAATGATAATGTAAAGGATTCAGGAATTGCTATGGACCAGAAAGATAACCTCACCTTCTCCATCAGTCAGGTTGCAAAGATGCTCGGCGTGGTTCCCGGTACCATCCGTAACTGGGAAAGAAGCGGATTGATCACGGCCAAACGTTCTGACAGCAACTACCGTGTTTTTACCGTGGAGGATCTCGCGGTACTTCGGAAAATCCGTGAATACTCCATTGACAAGCACATGGGCACACATGCCATCAAGGTGCTGATGGGAACCGCCGGCGAGAGCGGAAGCGAACTGGAAGAAAGCGTCCATCAGAGCCGGGAGCGGTACTACTCCAAAAAGCTCCTCAGCGAAAAATGGCGTGAAATCCGGAAAATGCAGGGTTATACGCTCGAAGAAGTCAGCCGTGAGGTCGGAATCTCCGTCGCCCATCTGAGCAAGCTGGAAAACGGCGGGAATGTCTCTCTGGAACTCATGCGTGACCTCGCTCATTTTTACGGCGAGAGCCCCCTGTATTTTCTTGAGCCGACACAGGAAGATACCTATCTGGTGAAAAAGGACCAGGGGGAGCCTCTGGACGTCAACGGCGACCCGGGGATCGCCATGAATTCTCTCTGTTCCCTCCGCCAGCATGTGATGTATCCTGTTTTGTGCGAGGTACAGCCCGGTTCCGGAAACAAACAGCCCCATACGCACAATGGCGAGGAGTTTATTTACATGTTTTCCGGGACGCTGGAAGTGCGGCTTAATGAGGACGAGCCCTATCTGCTCCATGCGGGGGATTCCTTCTACTATCGGGGGTCCGATCTCCACAGCTGGTGGAATCCCGCGCGGAAGCCCGCCAGGTTCCTTTGGGTCCATTCCTCCGTTTCCAAGTGAGCGGCCGGATTTCTCCCAGACAGATCAAAATCCAGACGATTCAAAAAAATTCGAATCTGTCTGGATTCTTCTTATCCATTACCTGTTAAAGTGAAAGGAGTAACACGATGAGTGATCGTAAATTTATCATTCCTGAATACGGGCCCTTTGCAGGCATGCGTGCGGTGTGTGCCGGCACACTGCTTGCCATGCCCTTTGCCGCGACAATGCTGGCCGACTTCGGTGTCGAAGTCATTCAGATCGAACGCCCGGGCGTCGGCGATACCCAGCGCCTGCTCGCCCCCTTTGCCGAGCTGAACGGGAAAGTGGTTTCCGCCGCCTGGGCTCAGGAATCCCGCAACAAGCTGGCCATGACGCTGGAACTCAATCTGAAGCATGAGGAAGTCAGAGAGATCTTTTACGGGCTCATCCGGGAAGCAGACATCTTCATGGAGAACATGGTCTGGATGGACAAGCTGGGTGTCTATGATGAGGAACTGCTCAAAGTCAACCCGAAGCTGGTCATCGTCCATGTCTCCGGCATGGGGCACAAGGAATTCGGCGGCCTGCCCAACGTCTGCAACCGCGCCTCCTATGACATGATCGGTCAGGCTTTCTCCGGCTGGCTGAATCTGCAGGGCGATCCGGATCGTCCCCCCGTGATTGCCAAGCCCTATCTCAACGACTATGTCTCTGCCTTCTCTGCACTCTTTGCCGCTCTTTCCGGATATATTTACGCCCAGAAGACCGGAGAAGGTCAGGTTGTTGACGTCGCCCAGTTTGAAGCGATGGCAAAGTGCATGAGCAGCACTTACACCGCATATACCCTGCTTGGGACGGTTACCGAGCGCACCGGAAACGCCAGTCCTTCCTTCCAGCCCTATGACATATTCCTCTCCCGTGACGGGTTCTACGTTGCACTGGGGGCCTTCGGTCCCGGCGTCTATAATCGCTGCATCCCCGCCATGGGGCTGGATCTCGATTACTTCAACTATAAGGACTGCTCTTACGATGCCGAGGCGCTCTCTTCTCCCAAAGGCCGCGAATTGAATGCTGCCGTCACGGCCTGGTGCGCCTCCCACGATGCACAGGAGATTGAAAGCCTCATGGAAGCGGCCCGTGTTCCCTGCTCCAGAGTCAACACCGCCCGGTCCGCCTACGAAAACGAACACTTCCGCTCCCGCGGCGACTGGATCAAGTATGAAGATCAAACCACCGGTGCCGAAGTAGAAGCTTTCGGAATTGCCCCGAAAATGAGCAAGACACCCGGCCGGGTCTGGCGCGGCGCTCCCTCCATGGGTCAGGACACCGAGAACATTCTCAAGACCATCCTGGGCTACGACGATGCCAAGATCGCCGAACTGAAGGAAAAGAACCTCATCTGATCCGCTTTTTCAAATTCACATCCCCCCTCCGGGCTCCGGCTGCTGCGGCAGTCGGAGCCCCTTTTCCTATGCAGGAGCCCCGCGGTACCCGAACGTCCTCCCGTACCTGCGTATATACGGGCTGAATGACTAACGCAGGCCGCGTGGCATAAAAGGCTTCAAAAACACACCGTTTCGTGGTATACTGACAATATCAAACAAACGGGAGGTAATCTTATGAAGTTTTTCCAGTGTCCCGACTGCGGAAAAATCGTAATCCCCGATCGCTCCGAGGATTTCGAGCCGAAAAAGCTGGTCGAGCTCATTCCCAACACCACCGACGCCGCCGGTGAAAAGCATGTCCCCGTGATCAAGGCCGACGGCAGCTGCGTCAGGGTTGAGGTCGGCGCGGTCGCGCATCCCATGCTGGACGCCCACTACATCACCTTCATCGTTCTCGAGACCAGCCAGGGCTATCAGAAGAAGGACCTGAAACCCGGTGAGAAGCCCGAGGCGGTTTTTGCACTGGCAGAGGGCGAGACCGTTGTCGCCGCCTATGAGTACTGCAATCTCCACGGTCTCTGGAAGGCCGAGGCCTGATCCCATCTCCTTTTTTTAGGCCTGTTTGCCCTATGAAAAAAGATAAATTTACCCTCGCGGTCTGCCAGCTCCGGACCGAGCTGGAGTATGAAGAGACGATGAGCAAGGCCGAGGCCATGCTCAGGGATGCCGCTGCTTCCGGCGCAGAGGTCGCCGTCCTGCCCGAGATGTTCTCCTGCCCCTACAGCAGGGAGTACTTCCACAAATTTACCGCAAAGGGGCACGAGGACAGCTGCCGCCGCATGGCCGAATGGGCCCGGAAGTATCATCTTCTTCTGGTGGGCGGCTCGGTGCCCGAAGCCGCGGATGGTCTTCTCTACAACACGTCCTTTATCTACGCTCCTGACGGGAATCTGCTTGCCCGCCACCGCAAAATCCACCTCTTTGATGTGGATCTGCCGGGGATGCGCTTCAAGGAATCCCACACCTTTACGCCGGGGTCGGAGATCACCGTTTTTGATACCGATTTCGGCCGGATGGGGGTCGCGATCTGCTTTGATGTCCGCTTTCCCGAGCTCTTCCGGGCCATGGCACGGCGCGGGGCCGAGCTCATCTGCCTGCCCGCCCAGTTCAACATGACGACGGGGCCCGCTCACTGGGAACCGACCCTGAGAGCCCGCGCCATCGACAATGAGCTTTTCTTCGTTGCCGCCGCTGCGGCGCGCTATGAGGGCTTTTCCTATGAGTGCTGGGGACATTCGATGATCCTCGACCCCTACGGAACTCCCCTGGCCGCCGCGGACGAAACCGAGCAGACGATCCTCGCCGAGATCGACCGCAGCCGCATCGCCG
>Ga0310695_10014797_pt1 | contig 10491 bp, 6 predicted proteins | sample RumenRJG_04DNA_FD_203882 | JGI IMG/M metagenome (GOLD analysis project Ga0310695, IMG submission 203882) | Bovine rumen microbial communities from Lethbridge, Alberta, Canada - RJG_04 (v2) (version 2) | ecosystem: Host-associated > Mammals > Digestive system > Stomach > Rumen | place: Canada... | reverse complement strand
CTATACCTGGCGCATTTTGTAAAAGTTTCCTTTGTTTTCAAGGGACTTTGGTTTGTGTACCCAAAATTCGGCAATCAGTTAATGATTGCATTCATACTTATAAAATAATACGGCAATACTTTTTCAAGTTCAACCTGCAGGGAATTCTGTATTTCCAGAGAGATGTTCTGTTATAATAGCGTTATATAACTATCCGGTATTCCGTGAACTTTCCGCCGCCTGCTCTGTCAGCCGGGAAGCAGCGGTAATCTGCAGCGTTTTTTTATAAAAAGTAGGGAGGTTCATGTAATGAATAAGCAGTGGTGGCACGACAAAGTCGCCTATCAGATTTATCCCAAAAGCTTCTACGATTCCAACGCAGACGGAATCGGGGATATTCCGGGCATAATCGAAAAACTCGACTATCTCAAGGATCTCGGTGTGGACATTATCTGGCTCTCACCGGTCTATCGTTCTCCCCTTGCGGACCAGGGCTATGATATCTCTGATTATTACAATATAGATCCACGCTTCGGAACGATGGAAGATATGGACCGCCTGCTGGCGGAGGCCGGAAAAAGAGATCTGCATATCGTCATGGACCTGGTCGTCAATCACTGCTCCGACGAACACGAGTGGTTCAAAAAGGCCTGCGCCGATCCGGAGGGAAAATACGGGCAGTATTTCTATCTGCGAAAACTGAGAAAAGCCGCAGAACTGAAGACCGACACAAATTCAGAGGCAGCCGGGGAAGTCAGGGAATCTGAAAAAGACGGAGCAGCCGGAGATGTCAGGGAATCTGAAAAAGACGGAGCAGCCGGAGAATCGTTCGGGACAGCCCTTACAGCTGCCGTTGAAAACCGCACTGCGGATGGAGGTGAGGCATTCGCTGTCTGTTCTCCCGACGGCTATGTCCTGCCCTGCAACTGGCGCTCTTATTTCGGCGGGCCCGTCTGGGAAAAACTCCCCGGTCACGAGGACTGGTTCTATCTGCATGTTTTCCACAAAAAACAGCCCGATCTCAACTGGGAAAATCCCGGAGTCCGTGAAGAAATCTATACCATGATCAACTGGTGGCTGGACAGAGGACTTGCTGGTTTCCGGATCGACGCCATCATCAATATCAAAAAAGCCCTGCCTTTCCACAACTATGCACCCGACCGGGCGGACGGGCTGTGCACCATAGGCCGCATGCTGCAGGAGGCCTCCGGCGTAGGTGAATTCCTGGGCGAAATGCGCGACCGTACATTTAAGCCCCATCAGGCTTTTACCGTCGGCGAAGTCTTCAATGAAAAAGCGGAGGAGCTCCCCGCCTTCATCGGAGACAATGGCTATTTTTCCTCCATGTTTGACTTCTCGGAGACTGTCTGGGGAAGTTCTCATGCCGGCTGGCACAAAAACAAAAGCATCATGCCCGATGATTACAGACAGTGTCTCTTCGATACCCAGAAAAAGGTCTCGGACATCGGCATTATCTCCAACATCATCGAAAACCACGATGAGCCCCGGGGGGTCAGCCGTTACATCCCGCCGCAGGATATGCAGAGCATGGATGAGCAGATGCGGGTCACAGCCAAAAAAGCTCTCGCCACTGTATATTTCTTCGTAAAAGGCCTGCCCTGGATCTACCAGGGACAGGAGATCGGTATGGAGAATTACCCTCTGCAGAGCATCGGCGAGGTCGATGATATCGCCTCTCTGGATGCCTGGAATGTCATGCTCAGACAGGGCGTCTCTGAAGAAGATGCACTGCGCGCCATTGAGCGCAACGGCCGCGACAATGCCCGCACCCCTTTCCAGTGGAGCGCAGCTGCCAGCGCCGGCTTCACTGCCGGCAGTCCCTGGCTGCAGGTCAACCCGAATTACACAAAAATCAATCTGGAACAGCAGGCTGCAGATTCCTCATCTGTCTTCTGCTATTATAAAAAGCTGATCGCCCTGCGCAAAAACCCACAATACTGCCAGACTCTGATTTACGGTTCCTTCGAGCCCTGTCTTGAGGACCGATCCCGCGTCATCTCCTATCTGCGCCGTTCCTCCGGCCAGACCATCCTGGTTCTCTCCAACTATGGAAAAGAGACGCGCACCCTCCCTCTGCCTGCACCCGTAAAGAAGATCCTGCTTGATAACTGTGAGGGAAATGATCTGTCGGTCACGAACAGCGCAGTCACCCTTTCCGGATACCGCACCCTGGTCCTGGAACTCTGAAGCTCCTGCCCCCGCCTCGCCGACCGGGACACCGGGGACGGTTCTCATGGATCACCAGGGATGGTTCTCATGAGACACCGGGGATGGTTCTCATGAGACACCGGGGGATGTTTCCGGAATCTGAAATCCCGTTGAAATCCAGCCGGTGCACATGCAGTTGACGAAAAAAAATCATCTGGTTATAATAGACAAAGCCGTCAGTTCGTAAGGCCTGGCGGCTGTCTCTTTTACTGCCGCTATTATTGATCATCTCCCGGCTATTAAAAGAGCAGAAAGAAATTCTATAACTTAAAGGGGGTTTACCGCTTCATGAATGCATTAAAATCCATCGCGAAAAAATATTCCGAAACCAGTCTGATCCTTCGGATTGCAATCGGAATCGTCATCGGCGCCATTCTCGCCGTAGCACTTCCCAAGGCAGCCTTCATCGGAATCTTCGGTGATCTGTTTGTCGGCGCCCTGAAGGCAATCGCTCCGGTCCTGGTCGCCGTGCTCGTCATGAGCTCTCTGTGCCAGGGCTCTTCCAAGCTCGACAGCCGTTTCGGACTGGTCATCTTCCTGTACATGCTGACCACATTTCTGGCTGCCTTTATCGCTGTCCTTTTCAGCTTTGCTTTCCCCCAGACTCTCGATCTGGCTGTCGAAAGTGTTGAACAGGCAGCTCCCGGCGGTCTCGGAGAAGTCCTTTACAATCTTCTCATGAACATCATCGTCAACCCGCTCCAGGCTACGGTCAGTGCCAACTATATGGGCATCCTCTTCTGGTCCGCAATCATGGGCATGGCTCTCAAAGGCTTCGCCTCGGATTCAACCAGGCAGTTCCTCAGCGATATCGCTGAAGCTGTATCCCAGGGCGTGCGCTGGATCATCAATCTTGCTCCCTTCGGTATCTGCGGTCTGGTTTACTCCACCGTCACCGGCAGCGGCTTCAAGGCCTTCATGGGTTACGGAAAGCTCCTCGCAGTACTGGTAGGCTGCATGCTGACCGTCTCCCTGATCATCAACCCGATCATTGTCGGATTCATTCTCAAGACAAACCCCTACCCCCTGGTATGGAAATGTCTGCGCCAGAGCGGCTTCACTGCTTTCTTTACCAGAAGCTCCGCCGCGAATATTCCCGTCAATATGGAACTCTGCGAAGAACTCGGTCTGGATAAAGACGTCTATTCCGTCTCCATCCCTCTGGGCGCAACCATCAACATGGACGGCGCCGCGATCACGATCACCGTTATGACTCTCGCCGCTGCCAACACTGTCGGCGTGAATGTAAGCTTCGGAACCGCGCTTGTTCTGTCCGTTCTTTCCGCCCTTGCAGCCTGCGGCGCATCGGGCGTTGCCGGCGGATCCCTTCTCCTGATCCCCATGGCCTGCTCCCTGTTCGGCATCTCTCCGGATATCGCCATGCAGGTTGTCGGTGTCGGCTTCATCATCGGCGTTGTCCAGGATAGTGTCGAGACCGCCCTCAACTCCTCCGGTGACGTTCTCTTTGCCGCCACTGCCGAGTATGCAGAGTGGCGCAAACAGGGCCGCCCCCTGCCGGATATCCTCGGCGGAAGCAAAGCCAAGCGCAAAGGTAAGTACAGCAGATAAATGTCGTTGTCAAGGGGACGGTTCCTCTGGCAATCCACATGTTTAAGACAGGGACGGTTCCTCTGGCTCCTATTGGCTGCCGGAAGAACCGTCCCTTTAATATCCGTCCCTTTGCTGTCTGACATTACGCTTTCTGAATCACACCTCTATTAATCCCTGTCAACCGCTCCAACTGGCGGATGCTCAAGCCTGCCTTCTTCAACTCTCTGAGCGCTCCAAATGTCAGAGGGACGGTTCCTCAATTGACAGGGGGACGGTTCCTCTGACACTTTTTATGCTTTCAGTTCAAAATCCTGTTTTCCGTGCTTGCACCAAGGGCAGGTCCAATCCGCGGGAAGATCATCGAAAGGAACTCCTTCCTCTTCTTCGTCATACTCATAGCCGCAGATCTTGCAGACCCAGACCTTGCCGGCCTTCTTCTCTTCCACTTTCTGGGGCTTCGGCTTCACGTTTGCCTGGTAGTAGGTATATGTGATTGAAGGCTGATCAGAAAGGATTTCCCCGTCAATCACTTCCGCAAGGAAAAGTGTATGTGTGCCCAGATCCAGGGACTGCTTCACCTCGCAGGACAGATAGGCATTTGCGCCCTTTGTAATATAAGGAATCCCGTTTGCCGCAGTCTTTGCATCCGCGAAGTCCGCAAACTTGTCCACATCCCTGCCGCTCTGGAATCCGAAGTGCTTGAAGGTATCGAATTTCACGCTCTCATCGAGGAAAGAAACATTGAATCTTCCGCTCTTTTTTACCATCTGCTCTGTGTAGTTCTGCTTGTTGACAGTGATGGAAATCACATTGGGAGTAGAAGTCTGCTGCATGGCCGTGTTGATAATACAGCCGTTGGCTTTCTCTCCGTCTTTTGCTGTCAGGACAAAAAGTCCGTATGTCAGTTTGAACATAATCGAGTTATCCATTGTTGTCTCCTTTCCTGCTGTCTGCTCTGTTTATTTAGTCTGCTTTCTGCAATGTTCATAACATACGTGTTCCCAAACAGCATGTTTGTAAATACGAGATTTTGTCCCCTATATTCCTACCCGTGTATTATGAAACTACGCATTCGGATATATTATACTCCCTTTCTGAAAAAAGTCCTTTAATAAAACCTGACAAAGTTTTTTTGCCGTGTGCAGTGCAGACCTCATGTTACACCCTGTCGAGGATATGTCATGCAAGAGAACACCTCGAATATCCAGACTGTCTGTACGACATGATTCCACATTGTAGAACACATAGCACCCCCTTTTCCTTCCAGGGCATTGCAGAGAGAGACCGAAAGGAAAGGGGGCACAGCTTGCAAATTATACAATATCCATCCGGAAAGATCCGACACCTGGTGTGCTCATCATTTCACACGTATGCCGTCCGGGTTTTTCGGTTTTCGGGTGAGTTTATTGCTTGTCAATATAACGTTTCCTCCGGCACCTTCGTGTTGTCAAAGGAACCGTCCCCCTGACAACTCACACCTTGGGCAGCTTCGCAACAGATGCGGCAATCTGCTCGTCAGTCGGGATTTCATCGGTCATCTCGCCGTCGTTGTATTTCTGGTAAGCAACCAGGTCAAAGTATCCGGTGCCGGTCAGGCCAAAGACGATTGTCTTCTCTTCGCCGGTTTCTTTGCACTTAAGAGCTTCATCGATCGCAACACGGATGGCATGGGAGCTCTCGGGGGCAGGGAGAATGCCCTCGACACGCGCAAACTGCTCGGCAGCCTCGAAGACGCTGCTCTGTTCCACGCTCACGGCTTCCATGAAGCCATCATGGTAGAGCTGTGAAAGGGTTGTGCTCATACCGTGGAAGCGCAGACCGCCCGCATGGTTGGGGGAGGGGATGAAGCCGCTGCCCAGTGTGTACATCTTGGCCAGCGGGCAGATCATGCCGGTATCGCAGAAGTCATATGCGAAAGTTCCGCGGGTGAAGCTGGGGCAGGAAGCGGGCTCGACCGCGATGATTCGGTAGTCTGCCTCGCCTCGGAGCTTTTCGCCCATGAAAGGAGCGATCAGGCCGCCCAGGTTGGAGCCGCCGCCGGCGCAGCCGATGATCATATCGGGCTTGATGCCGTATTTATCCAGTGCGATCTTGGTCTCCAGACCGATGACGGACTGGTGCAGCAGGACCTGGTTCAGGACGCTGCCCAGAACATAGCGGTATCCGGGATTCTTTGTAGCAACTTCCACTGCCTCGGAAATCGCGCAGCCGAGGCTTCCGGTCGTTCCGGGGTGCTCGGCGAGGATCTTCCTGCCGACTTCGGTCGTCTCGGAAGGAGACGGCACTACAGAGGCTCCGTAAGTGCGCATGACTTCGCGGCGGAAAGGCTTCTGCTCATAGGAGACCTTGACCATGTATACCTTGCAGTCCAGGTCAAAATAGGAGCAGGCCATGGACAGAGCAGTGCCCCACTGGCCGGCGCCGGTCTCTGTCGTCACGCCCTTGAGGCCCTGCTTCTTGGCATAATAAGCCTGGGCAATGGCGGAATTGAGCTTGTGGCTGCCGCTGGTGTTGTTGCCTTCGAACTTATAATAAATCTTTGCCGGTGTCTGCAGCTTCTCCTCCAGGCAGTAAGCACGTACCAGGGGTGAAGGACGGTACATCTTGTAGAAATCACGGATTTCTGCCGGAATCTCGATGTAAGGAGTCGTCTCATCCAGTTCCTGGGCGACCAGCTCCTCACAGAAAATCGGTGCCAGTTCCTCCGCCTTCAGCGGCTGGAGTGTCCCGGGATTCAGCAGCGGCGCGGGCTTATTCTTCATATCCGCGCGCAGATTATACCAGCTCTTAGGCATCTCGTCTTCGTTGAGATAGATCTTGTAAGGAATCTTTTTGTCTGCCATAGTTTTTCTCCTTTCGTTGAAGCGCGTAAGCGCTGAGACTGGTGTTTTCCGGGACAGGAACTTGTTGGTACCTTTGCTTACAAGCGAGCTCGACGCGACTGTCTTTTGATTTGTACGTGCACGCTTCTTTACGGTCGCAATTCGCCATGCCGACAGGTTCGCAGCCTTCGGCTGCTCACTGTCGCGGCGTTCGCCGTATACGTCCAAATCAAAATCCTTTCTCTTTCGAGCGAGCTCGACGCGACCGTCTTTTGATTTGTACGTGCATGGCTCATTGCTACGCGCAAAACAGCCTGTCCCTGCAGCTTTATACATTTGCTGCTGGGACAGGCTGATAAATTCATCCTGCGGTGCCACCCGGCTTGACGCAATTTTGCGCCCACTCTGCCATACGTAGGGATGCATCGTCTATAAAAAATTGCTGCATACCAACATATGCTGAACTTTGCTTACGGAGGTCCATCACTCCGTCTCCCATACTTTACAGATCTGTATTTCAGGTCGCCCTCAGAAGTCCATTCAACAATACGCTTCATACTGCAATCTCAGCACCTGCAGCTCTCTGGAATGAAGGAAGCATTGCTTACTCACTCTTCTTCAACGGTTTAACGCAGTGTAGCATGGATTGATCCGCAGTGTCAATGTTCTAAATCATGTTTTTAACCAGTTTTAAATCATTTTTTTGACCAGTTCGTCTTTTTAAAGGTATATCCACGGACCGTCTGGTCAAACGTCATCCCATGTTGCCAAAGAAGCGAAGCGATAGAAGTGCTTCAAGATCAAAAGATCACCACTGTGTTGGCTGGCACAAAGCGACCGGAGGGCACAGCAGAAAAAAGATCACACGTGTTTCGAAAAGGCAAAGTGACTGAGATTCCCTTAAAAGAAAAGGTCACACCTGCCCCGTAAAAAAAGGTGAATCCACGGCCTGTCTTACCAAAAATCACCTGAATCCTTAACTAAAAGCAGTAAGCCCAAGATCCTCCTGGTCGAAAATCATCTCTCCCCGGCGTTTGACCAAAAAAAGTACTTTTGCAGATGATTGATATTCTGATTACCCTCTCGATAAGCCACGAGATATGTATTCAGCCAAGGTACAGCAAATGCAAAATACCGCAGAATAATCCATAAACAGCATACATTGCTATATGGGAAAACACAGGCTCTGGTAGTATCCTGAAAATGGAGTATTTTAACAAAAAACGGGCAGCGCAGCTGCCTCTGCCAGCAAGTATAAGGAGTTTGCCATGGCCATTGTGTACAACGAAACCAAAAAGACCTTTTCCCTTCATACTGCCAAAACGACCTACCAGTTGAAGGTCGGCAATCTCAACTATGTAAAACATCTCTACTACGGGGCAACCATCCGCGATGAGGACCTGGTCTATCTGATCCGGCAATATGACCGCGGATTCTCGGGCAATCCCTATGAATCTCTGCAGGAGCGTACTTTCTCGCTGGATGCCCAGCCGCAGGAATTTACAACACAGCAGCAGGGAGATTTCCGGATCAATTCGATCGAAGTACAGAATTCAGACGGAAGCTTCTCCTTCAACGGAAGATATGTCTCGCACAGGATGTATGAGGGTCCCTTTACTCTGCAGGGGCTGCCGACTGCCTTTGCAACAGAAAACGACACTGTCGATACTCTGGAGCTGACCATAGAGGATGCGGTGACCAATGTCCAGGTCACTCTCCTGTATTCTGTCTTTGAGGAGGCGGACATCATCATGCGCGCCGCCAGGATCCACAACGGCGGAAAAGAGGCCATCCAGCTCAAGCGGATCATGTCTATGAACATGGACTACATGAACGGGCAGAATCTGGATCTGATCTCCCTGCCGGGCAGGTACGGCCAGGAGCGGCAGGTTGAGCGCCAGCCCCTGACCCACCATGTGCACAAGATCCGCAGCGGACGAGGCATCTCCTCCCACCAGCAGAATCCCTTCATCGCTCTGGCAGAGAGGACAACGACCGAAGATTTCGGCGCCTGCTACGGCTTCGCACTCATGTATTCCGGAAGTTTTCTGGCAGAGGCCGAGCTTGACCAGTATGACCAGGCCCGTCTGGTAATGGGCATCAACGACCGCCTGTTCAGCTATCCGGTAGGGCCCGGCGAGGACTTTGACACCCCCGCTGTGCTCATGACCTACACCCACAAGGGTCTGACCCGGATGAGCCACAACTACCACAACTTTATCCGGAACAATCTGAACAGGAGTAAGTTTGTCCGCGATGTGCGGCGTCCTGTCCTGATCAACACCTGGGAGGCGGCTTTCTTTGACTTCGATGATGAGAAGCTCATCGAGATCGCAAAGGCCGCCAAAGGCATGGGCGTTGAAATGATCGTCATGGACGACGGTTGGTTCGGCAAGCGCGACGACGACAACTCCGGCCTGGGCGACTGGTATGTCAATGAAAAAAAGATCAAATGCGGCCTCACAGAGCTGGTCCGCCAGATCAATGATCTGGGCATGAAATTCGGCATCTGGTTCGAGCCCGAGATGGTCTCCGAGGACTCCGACCTCTTCCGCGCTCATCCCGACTGGGCTATGGAGATTCCCGGACGAAGGGCGGTCCGGAGCCGCAACCAGCTGGCCCTCGATGTGGGCAGAAAGGAAGTCCAGGACTACCTGATCGAGAGCATCAACCGGATCCTGGACAGCGCCAACATCTATTATGTGAAATGGGACATCAACCGTGCCATCACGGATCTGTGGTCCAATGCACTCCCGCCGGAATGTCAGGGAGAGGTCTCCCACCGCTACGTCCTGGGCCTCTACCGCGTCATGGACGGCATCATCAAGACCCATCCGGACATCATGTTCGAAGGCTGCGCCGGAGGCGGCGGACGCTTCGATCCCGCCATGCTGACCTATTTTGTCCAGTACTGGAGTTCTGATAACACCAAGCCGTTGGACAACCTCAAACTCCACTACGGCTCCTCCTTCCTCTACCCGGTATGCACCATGGGTGCCCATGTCTCGGAAGCCAGCCCCATGGTTCCCTTCGAGACAAAAGCTGCCATTGCCATGTGCGGCACCTTTGGATATGAGCTGGACGCGACAAAGCTGAAAAAGAAAGAGATCCGTTCCTGCAAAAAAATGAGTGACCTCTACCACAAATATTACGACCTCAATTTCTTCGGCGATTACTACCGCCTGGCAAACCCCTTCGAGCAGGTCAATCTGGTTGCCTGGGAGAGTGTCGCAAAAGATAAGAGCGAAGCCCTGGTAACCGTGATCACGGTCAACCTGACCGTCAACGGCCCCCAGGAATACATCAAGTGCAAGGGTCTCTCTCCCAACACCCGTTACCGTGTCGAAGGAGACGGAAACACCCTGATCGCAAGCGGCATGGCACTCATGCACGCCGGCCTTCCCATTCCCCGGGAAATTCCTGAATACACTGCCTTCCTCTATCACTTGACTGCAATCGACGAATAAACCTGAAAAGGGGGAGACAGGGGACGGTTCTGGAGGAGACAAGGAGACAGGGGACGATTCTGTGTCTCCTTTTCGCGAGAAGGGGACACAGAACCGTCCCCTGTCTCCCTCAGAACCGTCCCCTGTCTCCTCCTCCTTGAGAGAAAAGTGTCAAAAAGAGAAAGCTCCGAGTCAACCGGGACTCGGAGCTTTCTCTTTGTTTCATTCCGTCCTGTTATTATTCAGAAGTATTCTGCGGTAGAGCCGGTTCAGTTTGCTGCTTTTCCGATGCTTCCGACCACTTCCATCTTCTGCATGACATAAGCCTTCACTTCTTCCATACCCCTGGCGGAGTATTTTTTCGGATCGAAGGCATCCGGGTTTTCCTGCATATAGGCCTTGACGCCTTTTGTGAAGGCGATGCGCAGATCCGTCGCGTAGTTGACTTTGCAGATGCCGCGGCT
>Ga0310695_10014794_pt1 | contig 10493 bp, 8 predicted proteins | sample RumenRJG_04DNA_FD_203882 | JGI IMG/M metagenome (GOLD analysis project Ga0310695, IMG submission 203882) | Bovine rumen microbial communities from Lethbridge, Alberta, Canada - RJG_04 (v2) (version 2) | ecosystem: Host-associated > Mammals > Digestive system > Stomach > Rumen | place: Canada... | reverse complement strand
GATACAAAGAACGCAAACAAATTAGAAGAGTTTAACTATCACAAAGACGACATCGTTTCTGTCCAGTTCAGCAATGATGGTCAATACATATTAACTGCATCATCTGATACGACTATTTTTCTGTTGGATGCAAAACAAGGTACTGTAATTCATTCTTATAAAAAGGGGCATTCGGCTGGATTATCTGCGGCAATTTTTGGTCCCCATTCCACAATTATATCTGGTGATTGGAACGGGGATGTCGTCGTGTGGGACATGAAAACTGAAAAAATATTACATAAGTTTAAGGCTCATGAAAGAGGGCATCTCGGTTTAGCCGTAAGTGGTGATTCTCGTTTCTTGTTAACCTGTTCTAATGTCCAACAATACCCCATGAAGATATGGGATATTAACACATATTCTATCATAAAACGTTTTTCATTAGATGAGAATTGTAGTGTTGACAAAGCAATATTTAGCCCAAATAGTAAACAGTTGCTCGCTACATTAGGCGCAGGTAAATTAAAAATATATAATACAACAAACTGGAATGAAACAGATGAACGAAAAATAGATTTGCTAGGATGTGAATCAGCTTGTTTCTCCCAAGATAACAAGAAAATTGCTTTAGGATCGACCTATGGACACGATATTACCATTTTAGATGCAGTCACATTGGATACAATAAGCGTATATCATTGTGAAGACAAGGTGCGTGATTGTGTTTTTTCACATGACAGTCGTAAACTTCTGGCTTGTGATAATAACAAGAAAATATATTCTTGGGATCTTAATTATCCATTCCCGTATAATGCGTTAATTAAAGTCGAAGACATTAAGAAAGTCAGATTTTCTAATGGCAGATGTTTATTACTTACCTCTGACAATAAAATCCTCGAATATAATAGTCCTTCTAATGCGATTATAAAACTAAAGAATTCGTATATGGTAAAATCGAATATATTCGACCTTTATTGCTCTATTAATGGAGATACATATTATAGCGTTGTAGAAAAAAAACTTATAGACTCGCATAATAATAAAATTACAAAACCACAACCGGGAGTCTCTGTCTTTGCAAAGAAGCAGACCGTTGTTTCTATACATGATTTATATACAAATAAAGTGTTGTTTGAGAAGGTGTTTGAAAACGAAATACAAAATGTTTTAATCTCAGATGATGCTTCCTTTTTGGCCATTTCAGATGCAAAAGGTGAGGTGTCGCTCTATAACCTAAAAACGGGCATCCTTTTGGAATCAAATAAAGATATGCACAAACGCGGAATTACAAGCATGTCATTAAGCAAGGATAATAATTATCTTTTAACTAGTGATTACTCTGACAAGACCTGCCTTTATGATAGGGGGACAAAGACGAAATATTATTTTAATGAACATACCAATACTTGCTATTCTGTTTTTGGGCAAACAGGTTTGTTTGCTACTTATTCTGGCGATGGCTCAATAATAATATGGGATACACCCACAAAAAAAAGATTTAGTAACGAAATTTCCGGGTTAGGTTGGCATGCAATAAAAAAAGTCAACTTCTTTAATAATGATAAACGAATAATTGTGGCATATAACGATCATGTTGGTATCTGGGACGTTCCTTCTGGGTTGAAAATTGATAGTTTTGAATATCCTAAAGTACAGGATGCATTCTTAGATGACAGAACAAATATAATGTATATTTTGGCAGATGAAACATTAATGGCATATCGTTACCCCGATTTACAGGAGTTAATTAACATTAATACTCAGAAAATGAAAGGAAGAAAACTTACGCAGGATGAGCGAAAGAATAATTTCCTCATGGACGAATAAATGAGAATTGAAATAATTATAATGTGAATAGACATATGCTTCATTACAAAAAAAGCTAAGATATGGCAAAAAGAAAACAATGACACTAGGGTCAGGTACCTGTCACGGGATGGGGATTAAACAACTAAGAGTAAAGATTATGAAGTTATTCCTAAGTTACGGACATGATTCGAATGCGCCGCTCTTTGAGAAGATAAAAGAGTATCTCTCGAAGGATGCGGAAGAGAACCTCAGGCATGAGATTTGAAAGGACATTATGCAAGTCAAAAGATAGAAAATATAATATGGAGCAACATATATCACAAGAAGAAACTCGGAGAATCATCATCAGTGACATGGTGAAGAAAAGGAGCACGATTGTTCCTATCATCGGGGATGATACGATTGTGTATCGGGAAAAGGATTCCTGCGAGGAGATTCCTTTTCAGGAGTTCATATTGCGGGAGTTCCAGAAGAAATATCCCCATGTGGATGTGAGCGACGCAGATATCGTCTCAATGAAGGAACGTGGGTACTATGGCCTTTCGCTGATGTCACAATACTACGAGCGGCGGTTCCTGGATGACTTCATGGACTTTGTCAATGACAACCGTTCGTGCATCAAACTGAAGGAGGAGGTGCTTGACTTCCTTGTGACGTTCAACTTTCCGATTATCATCACTACGGTGTGCTTTGACATCATCGAGCAGCAACTAAGAGGCAAGATAGAGGGCTATAAGTCAATCTGGTACCGGCTAAACAAAGAGAACAGCACGTTGCCCGCACGATGCGTCTATCATATCTTCGGTCAGGCGAAGGATGGCTCCAAGTGGGTGTCGGATGAGGACTTTCTGTTGTCTTTCCTGCTATCGCACAACCACAATGACTATGGTGCCAAGGGACTGACCGACTATCTGAAGGAGAACGAGAAGAAGCTGCTGGCTTTGGGCTGTAACCTTCCCAACTGGCTTTTCCGTTTCCTATGGCAACCGACTTGGACTCGCACTGCAGGTAAACTGAGCATAACTCATGACAAGGAACTGGTCACGGCAAGTGAATCGTCTTGCATGCAAATCCCTCTATATCTGTCAATACATCTCCTGAGTTCGTAGTCAGGGGTGAGAGACATCAGTTGCGAGAATACTGTATTTCCGACATTCATATCCTGTGCTATCTTATATATGAGACAGTACAAAGATACAAAATCAAATCGGAAATTTAAAAAATCACTGTGTCTTATTGATAATTAAATATTTAACCAATGTGTCGGAGGGTTTAATCAGACACAAGTGGTTCTACTTATTAATAAAAATTAGTATGAAATCTAAATCAAGTGATGTTTTTGTTTGTTATTGCAGAAAAGATATAGATATTGCTAGATATTGTCTTGATATGTTTAAAAAGACAAACATCTCAGCTTTTACAGACCTTACAGGGATTTTGGCTGGAGAAGATTTTTTGGAAATCTTACAACAACACATAGTAAATTGCAAAATCTTTCTTGCCATCATTTCAAATAGTACATTGAAATCAAAATATTCAATGCGAGAAATGCTTTATGCACAAAAGTTGGGGAAAATAATAATCCCAATTGTCTTGGAAGATACAATTTTGGATGACAAATATAAGTTGCATTTTGGTTATATTAATTATATAATTTGGAATTTTCAAGATCACTTAACCTTCGAGGATACAATTATAAAAACAATCCATTATCATTTAGAAAAATACTATCGAGACCAAGAAACTCCTGTTCAAAGAGAAATTAACATTGATAGAGAAATAAAAATATTAGATGTCTATCAGCCTAAAGAAATAGATTACAATGTGTTTATAAGTTACCGTAGAGAGGGGGGTAGAGATGTTGCCAGATCAATAAAGCTAAGTCTTGAGTTGATCGGATATAATAAATTTTTTTTTGATTACAACTCCATACGTGATGGAATGTTTAAGGTTTCTTTTTGCCACTTTTTTGCAGTTTTGTGATGTTAAATCGAATATTTTTCGTAACTTTACAGCCAAATTTATCAGTAACGAATATGAAACCTTCAGATTTTATACATCCCGAAGATGCTGCTGCACTGCGACAGATGGAGGGAATCCCTGGCTTTGCAGCTTTGGTGAAGAAGATATTGGCCATTGGTATCGAGAACCTGCAGTATGGAATGAACATGGCATCTTCCATACGGCTGTCAGAGCGGCAGTTGCCAAAGATTTATAGGCATTTGCCTCCTATTTGTCAGCGTATGGGTATCCCCGAACCAGAGTTTTACTTGCAGATGAATCCGGTTCCTAATGCCTGGACTTCGGGTGACACGCGCATCTACATTACGGTTACCTCCAGTTTGGTAGAAATGATGAGTGACGAGGAACTGGATGCTATCCTTGCCCATGAGTGCGGCCATATCCTTTGCCACCACGTGCTCTACCACACCGTGGCGCAATGGATTAGTAGCGGATTGGCTAATCTGGGAATCTTGGGAACGCTGGCCACTCCTGTTCAGTATGCGCTGCTCTATTGGTACCGCAAGAGTGAACTCTCTGCTGACCGTGCTGCAAGTATCATCACATCACCGAAGGTGGTGGCCAGTACGATGGCACGATTATCAGGCGGACCTAAGAGCATCACGTCGCAGATTGACCTGAAGGAGTGGGCATCACAGGCTGACGAATACGATAAGATACAGAACAACGGGCTGTGGAACAAAACCCTGCAGTTAGCCGTGATAGCCGGCCTCGATCATCCGTTCTCTGCCGTTCGTGTGCGGGAGATATTGAAGTGGGGCGAGAGTGAGCAATATCGGATGATCAAGAATGGCGGAACGATGGATAGCCCTTCTAGTCGTACCTGTCCACGATGTGGCAGTGCTGTGGAGGAAGGCTGGCGCTTTTGCCGTAACTGCGGTGCCCCTTTGAACTCTTAAACTCTTGAACCTTTAAACTGTTTGGATATGATATTCAACGAACAAGGATTTATTGACATCGACGAGATGATAGCCCAGGAGCCGTCATTTCAGAAAATCATGGCAGACGGTGTGGTGACAAGTGATGAGTTGCATGAGCAGACTGATCGTGTTATCAACATTCTCCATGAAGTAGAGAACCGCCTCAGTGAAGACAACCAACTGTTGGTAAAGAAACTCTTTGCCGAGACCAACGTCCTCTCTGCTATCTATCATTATTACTCACTTCAAAACATCCGATAATTATGGCAACATATAGCAAAAAGAAGCTGCTGGCAGCCCACCCCTCGCAAATCAATGCCATTGCCGAGGCTATTGAGAGCGATTTCGTACGCGACGGCTTTGAGGTGAATGTCGATACGCTGATGAGTGGCGGCAAGGACATTAGTATCACCAAGGGCAACCTGTTTAAGGCCGTCCTCGGTATGCGTTCTGCCCTGAAGGTCACGCTCATCCCCCAGACCGACGGTGTGCTCTTCGATGCCAATGTGGGTATCTATGGTCAACAGGCCATCCCCACCGTCATCTCCATGCTCTTTTTCTGGCCCGTGCTCATCACCCAGATATGGGGTCTGGTGGAGCAGTCCTCTCTCGATGACCGCGCCTTGGCACTTGCAGAGCAAGCTATTGCCGGAGGTACTTCATCGTCTGCTTCTGCATCATCGTCCGCTTCCGCTCAATCGGGTATTCATAAGTTCTGTACCAACTGCGGCACCAAGACCGACGGCACCTCCAATTTCTGTCCGGAGTGCGGGGCGAAGTTGGGGTAACAGTTGCGAAGAAAGCAAGGGCATAGCATAGGCGTAACTTAGGCGTAGCATAGGCACACTATTATGGGTAGAACAGTGAACATTACAACGTATTGGCAAGGTAATGGCAAGGAGATATCAGGCTCTAGCCATACTCTACACTGCTGTTTGGGTATGCCTGGAAGCAGGGTAGAAGCAGGCAAGAAGCAGGCTAAAAGGAGCCTAGAGTATGGCTATAGTATGGAAAGTGTGCTCCTTTACCCCTCCTTTGTCGCTTCTTCAGTGTTCCTTTGGTCTCCTTATGGTGATTCGGAGATGGATTGTAATGGGTTCGAAGATGGTTCGAATATGCACGTTATGATGAACTTATGTGGAATGTTGCTCGTAGTGGTTTTTGTTGCTTTACGAACCTATTTTAATTTTATATTTTGGAAATGAGGTTTTTAAACTAATAATTATTATCATGAACAAGTTAGACGAACGCGGATGGAAAAGATTAATATCAGCAATTTTGAATAGTGAAGTTGTGCCAATAATTGGCAAAGAGCTATTCAAAGTTAATGGTGAACCCTTACAGACCTATATTAACAAGCAGGTTTGCAAGAATCGCTTTATTGATTACCATGACGGAATGACCGTTGATCAGGTGGTTGAGGCAATAAATGATGCTGAGGGTGACGGTAAGAGAAAATTTTGTAACGAACTTCCTAAAATTTTTTCTAAAGTCGACATGCCAATGCCGGAAAGCATAAAAAGCCTTATTGGCCTTAATCGGTTTCCTATGATATTGACGACATCATATACTCCCTTATTAGAAAGGTTTCTCAAACAACAAGGAAAACAGAGTTGGAAGAGTTACGCTTACGATAAAACACTAAAAGCTGATATCCCTTCAACATCATTGGATAGCAATATTCTATACTACATTTTTGGAGAAATGGGCGTTGAAGGTACTTTTGTGGTAGATGAAGATGATTTACTTTCTTTCCTGCATTTTTGGCATGATGAGACACGTCGACCAAAAGAACTATGCAAGTATTTGAGTAATAAATATCTTCTTGTTATTGGTTGTGATTATCCCGACTGGCTATTTAGATTCTTATGGTATTCTATGAATGATAATTTCAATGAAAAGGGTCTGAAGAAGGGGCAATTGATGATAAGTAATAGGAAAGTTATGGAAGATGTCGAATTACAATCTTTCCTGCGAAGAATTAAAGCATATTATGATAATGACATTGATGAATTTATTAAGGAATTGTGTAGAAGAATTAAAGAAATAGATCCAAATCCTTCAACAGGGCAAACTATGCCCTCGCAAGAAAAAAATATTGATTTTTTTATCTCTTATGCGCATGAAGATTATGAAATAGCTAATGAAATTGCAACAATGTTACGTGGATTAGGCGCAAATGTGTGGTTTGACAAGAAAAAACTGAAACCAGGAGATCCTTTCCCAGATGATATAAAGGATAGTATTGAGGCTTGTAAGAGATTTGTGCCTATTTTATCTTGCCATACAACTGAAGAAACACGTCGTTTTTTTAGGAGAGAATGGTTTATCGCAAAACAAGAGGCTGAACTAAGATTAGGCATGCCCTATATTACCCCAGTTTCTATTGACAATGTAAATATTAGGCACCATCTAATTCCTTCTGAGTTCAGTAATGTACATGTTCTGAAATATCAAGCAGGAATAGAAGATGAGTTAAAAGAGTTGATAAGAGAAATAAGAAGAGGGTAAAAACAGAAAGAGTTATGGCTGATAATAACAACAATCCTTGGAAAGGATTAGATTCATATAGCTATTCCGACAATTCCATTTTCTATGGAAGAACAGATGAAACGGATGAATTAGTAGATACAATAATAAATAACCGCTTTACTATATTGTATGGTCCTTCTGGTGTGGGGAAAAGTTCTTTGCTCAATGCTGGAGTTCGACCGAAACTGTCAGAAAGCAATTACTTTGTCGTGGACGTAAGTATGCGGCAATTTGACCTTAAGTCAAATTTGTCAATTTCTGCCCAGATATTGGCAAGAGTAAAAAAATGTGCAAAAAGCGGTCAAATAGACATTACTCCATTATCAAAAAGCGGAGACAAAGGTTTTTATGAAGATTCTTTATGGTATTTCTTTCATACAAATGAATTTTGGTCGTCTAAAAACGAATTGCTTACACCAATTGTTATAATAGATCAGTTTGAAGATATCTTCAAGGACGAAGTAAGAGAGCTTTCTCCTGAACAATTCTTCAACAACCTTGACGAACTATCCAATGTGGTTCCCCCAATGTCTATGCGAGAGGACTTGCAAAACATGGAGTCATTCCGCTATAATCAATCCGCAGATTTCCGATTCGTTTTTTCATTGCGAGAAGACTATCTGCCCCGCTTAGACGATTATGTCTATTCACTTAATATACCTGAACTGAGGAAATCGCGATATAGTATAACGCTTTTGGATAAGAAGCAGGCTCGTGAGATAATACTTGGTCCTGCAAATGGCATTGTATCAGATAACGTTGCGGACAAAATTATAGAAATATTGTCTTCTCAGGCATCTCATAATTGCCTCCTTCATAAAATTGAGCCCTTTTTGCTATCTCTCTTTATGTATAGAGTATACATTGAAATGACAAAACGTGGTTTATCTGTAATTAGTGATGAACTAATTAACAAGATAGGAGCAGATGTAGTAAATGATTTTTATGTTGAATCTATGAAAAAAGTGTCTTCAAAGGCAATGAAGCATTTGGAGAACGTCCTATTGACTCCTAAAGGGCATAGAGATTCTATTTCATATGATAAACTAATGGCTAGCGAAAAGGTCACAGATGAAGAACTTAAAACGCTTCTTGGTGCTAGAATAATAAAGAAATATACTATAAACAGCGTAGATCGATATGAGTTTACACACGATATTCTAAGTAAATATGCGCAGAAGAATAAAGAAAAGCGAGAACATAATAATAAGTCACAACTCATAATTGGATATTTAGGAACATTTGTCACTATATTACTAGCAGGATTAGTTGGCTGGATAATGTCAGCAATTCTGACTTATATCAGTATTCCCATTTTGATAGTTGCTGCGGTTATTTGTTCTTATGGTATCTTTAATGTTAAGCTTACGTCAAAAAGACGAACAATTGCTTTTTTAGGTACATGTGGATTGTTAGGAGTTTGTATTGATTTGACACAAATATTACCTGCGATTGGATATGTCTTGTATTTGTCAGTTTGCCTATTGTCCTTGTATTTGCTATATAAGTTTGCGACCTTGATTTTTGTAAAGACATCGCAAGTTGCTAAATATTGTTCCGTTGCTTTTGTCTGGGTTTTGTCTTTCTTGATTATCCCAATAATGTGTTTTGGTTATAATATCTACAAGGGAATGAATTACTCTAGAAGAGGACAGCTCTCGTCGAAAATATTTTATGTAAAAAATAGTAATGGACAATATGGATTAAGGAGCAGAGCATCTATAATTATTTCACCTTTGTATGATGACACTTTGCACACAGTAGGGGGAAAATATATCGTTTCAGCAAATGGGAAATATGGATTGTTGGACTCAACATACCAAATAAAGATGCCAATTGAATATGATACGTATATTATAAGTAAAAGCACCCCATATTTCTATAAAGAAGGAAAAGAAATATGTCAAGCAAATGGCCTTGGAATTTTATGGAATAAATCTGTGACAGAAGATCAAAAGATTATTCTGCGAAGAATCGTTGGGAATATGCTCTTAGTCAAAGGTGGAGGTTTTGATATGGGAACAAATGTGAAAAAGATTCAAGGTAAGATATCTGGTTTTAAACCAACTAATGGTGAGGAGTATATACACCCTGTCTCACTTTCTGATTATTATATGAATAAGTTCGAGACAACTTTGGAAGATTGGATTGGAATTATGGAGTTTGATCCAAGGAATCGTCCACCGAGACTTAAGGCTGACTCTTTAGGCATCACTAACATACCAGTATACAAAATATCGTATGAAGAAAGTGTTAAATTCATTGATAAGATAGCTATTTTAACAGGATTGTCATTCTCTTTGCCTACCGAAGCTCAATGGGAATATGCAGCTCGAGGTGGTATGAATCATGATGATTTTGATTTTGCTGGTTCCAACTCGGAATTTGATGTAGGATGGGTGGATAGAAATTCTGACCATGTTCCACATCCAATTGGGTCAAAAAAAGCAAATAGTTTAGGGATTTATGACATGACAGGAAATATTTCAGAGTTTTGTAAAGACTGCATGTCACAGAATTATTATGTTGAATCTAGAGGAATGCTGAACCCTTGTTGCGAAAGTGGAGAGTTATTAAAATCAAAGAAAATGATTGTTATAAGGGGCGGTTCTTATGAGCTGTGGCTTCCAGAGCAATACATAGTGACTCGAAGGAATAGGGGGCGCGTAGATTATCAATTCAGAAGCACAGGCTTCAGAGTTGCTATCAATCCATGAACCATATATAAAAAAGAGTAAAAACGAAAGATATGACAATCAACTACGACATATTCATCAGCTATAAGCGTAAGAGCCTGCCAACAGCAAACAACCTATATTACAGGCTGACAACGCGAGGTTACTCCACATTCTTTGACTTAGAAGAAATGGGGAGAGATAACTTCAATGTGCAGTTATTGAACTACATTGAGAATGCTAAGGACGTTTTTGTCATCTTGGAGGAGGGTTCGCTTGATGGATGCCAGCAAGAGAACTGGGAAGAAAAAGATTGGTTTTGCCATGAGATAGCCTTTGCGCTGGAGAAGAAAAAGAACATCATACCCATTCTGATAGGCGGATACAAGATGCCGTCACAGGATTTCTTCCCAGATAGGCTTAAGGAACTAAGCCTAAAGAATGCGCCTGAGTTCAACTTCTCGTTCTTCGAGGCATACCTTGATAAACTGATTGAAAAGGAGTATCTCCTTTCAAAGCCCAACATACAGGATAAAGCCACATCCGTTTTCAAGTT
>Ga0310695_10014793_pt1 | contig 10493 bp, 6 predicted proteins | sample RumenRJG_04DNA_FD_203882 | JGI IMG/M metagenome (GOLD analysis project Ga0310695, IMG submission 203882) | Bovine rumen microbial communities from Lethbridge, Alberta, Canada - RJG_04 (v2) (version 2) | ecosystem: Host-associated > Mammals > Digestive system > Stomach > Rumen | place: Canada... | reverse complement strand
CAGTTCTGGTCGTGCCTTACTCCGTCCAATTCGTTTGTTATGACCTGGCAGAACATCGCTTTCGCACGCAATCCCGGCTGCCCCGTCAGCTTCCAGGCGGAGCTGTACGAGAACGGAGACATGGATTTTCGCTATGACCTTTCGGCTCTTGGCGACGGCACGGTTTCCAATGTCGTCGTCGGGGCGATGAATGAAGGTTCTGGAACGACCTTTGACGAACTTCCGGCAGGGACGACTTCGCTGCGCTTTGCGCGGCTCGACCCGGCGCCTACCGACGATCCGGATCCAGACGGTGACGGGATCACGACTGCCGACGAGCTTTTCGTGTATGGGACAAGCCCGTACGAGTCAGACAGCGACCGCGACGGACTGAGCGACTACGCCGAGGTCAACGAGACGAACACCGATCCGTACGACGCGTACTCCGCAGACGGAATTTACAGTGACGGACTCGCCGTTGCGCTCGGCGGGCTTGATCCGTTCTCATGCCCTGACGGCTCGACCAATTCCGTGCTGGAGCATGTCTTCTATTCTGGAACGACGAACGGCGCTTTCGCGTATCCCGTATCCACGGATGAAATCGGGGTCCTGAAGATAACGGTCTCCGGAAGCGGGAGCGGAAGACTTCTCGTCGGCGATGATGTCGTGCCGCTTGTTGGCTTTGAGACGAACGCATTGCTTCTTGCCGTCGGAAAAGGCGTGCGCAGGGACCTGCGTTGGGATGTTCCAGATGGACTCGATGTCGCGCTTGGTTCCGACGACCTCATGATCGGCGAGCTCCCGACGCCGCTGCGCTGGAAGGGCTGGATAGCGTTCCCGCACACGGACGCGACCATTCCATGCATACACGACCTCAACGCGAAGCGCAAGGCAGTCTCGCTCGTCCACGGCGAGGAGTTCGCGTGGCTGACGGCTGAATGGTCGTGCGAGTCCGAGGATGTCGACATCGGAAATATTCCGCCCGTCTCTGCGGAGATCACCGGAAACTTCTCGACGCGCGAGTCGCGCGCGGTCTCGTACACGGTGGACCATCCGAAGCGGCTCAACCCCGCGCCCGTCGTCGTGGCGCAGACCCTTCGCTTCTGCCCGTGTCTTTCGGAGGACGAAGAGGGGCATTTCAACCATGCCGAGGAATACGTTGACGAAGACGAAGAGCTGTGGAACTGCGCCTGCGCCTCGGGTGAATGCACGTGCTGCAGCGGCGGCTGGTGCCACTGCCACGTTGCGTGTTGTCCTTGCAACTCCGAAAGGGATCCGAGCATCGGAGATGCGGATGACCAGGATGCCGCGAATGCTTTCTCCAACATCGTGGCAGGCGTGCTGCAGGAGAAGTCGAACGCGCTTTATCTCTACCGCGCGAATTCGGACGTTGTGCATCTTGACGTGCCGACAGGCGAGCCGCCTTTCTGCTGCGGATGCCCGGACCACAGCCAGGGAAACTACGTCGCGAGGTCGATATGCTCTTCGCGCCTCTCGGTCCGCGGCGGATCGGGAGTGGACTTCGATCTTTCGCGCGAGCCGTGCGACGTAGCGGTCAGCGGCGTTTCGCCGAGCCGAGCGTTCGACGACGCGTCGGTGCTGTTCGTGACGAATGGCGTTTCGTACAAGCGCATGGACTACACGGTCCTTGGCGTGCGCTTCGAGTCCTCGTACGACCGCCCCGGAATCTCGGTGTACAACGGTCTCTCGCCGACGCTCGGTTATCCGGTCCCGATGTGCAGACGGCTGGACGATGCGGTTTCCATAGCGCTGGAGACGTATGTGCTGCCGAACGACGGCTATGTGAAAGTCCAGCTTGAAGACGTACACGGCGCAGTCCAGCTCTGGCTTCCCGAGTGGACGGACAACTGGCGGGAGACGAAGCCGGCCGAGCTGCTGCTTGACTCGGCGGCTCTGCGCGCGCGGCATTTCACGTCTGCGCAGTGGCGGAACGTCCTCCGGAGATACGGCTCGTCGCGGAGGCTGGAGGTGAAGGTCCTCTCCCCTGTCGAGTCGAGCTGCGCCGTGCGGCTGGAGTTCGCCGCGTCGGACGGACGCGGCTATGTCCACGACAATGCGGTGCAGCGCATTACCTCGGTGCGCCCGCTGCTCGTGCCCGACTACGACAGGGGAGGGAAGTTCAACGCGCTGGACGTGGAGGCGTACCTGTCCGGAAGGGTGTTCCCGTTCTGGACGAACAAGGACACGTGGCGAGGGGACGACGCGTTCGAAGGAGTCGACGGACACTGGGCCCCGCCGGTTCTTCCGTCGAACGACTCGGACATGGCGGTGAACGGACGCAACGACCTGGTGAACTTTTTGCAGCTCGCGTTTGACGTGGAACAGCTGCGGACTGCGTGGGGCGACGCGGTGGAGGTTGAGCTGTATTCCACCGCGCGGGACGGCGGCGCGCCGAGGTTCGTTCTCCAGGACCTTCGCTGGGACCGGCTGCAGTCGGCGTTTCTCTCAGACACGACGACGTACGATGGCGCGGATTTCCACGAATCTCCGCTGCGAAGGACGTCGTGGATGTTCCAGCGGGATTCCGCGTCGGCAGTAGTCCCGAATCAGTTCCTTGATGCCACAGGCGCCGGAAGCGGCGTTGTGTCCATGGAGTTCTCTGCGTCCGTTCCGTGGGTCGGAGTGCGCGTGCTTAAGTCGGACAGCGAAGATGAGCTGTATGACTTCCGGCTCCCGCTGGAAATCGGCGGCATCGAGGACTTCGTCCGCTGGATAAACATGCACGAGGACCCGCATGGAAGGCCTACGCGGAACTTCTCGCCGGCGTGCTGGCCGGACGGCGACGAAGACGTGCATTCGGACGCGACCGTAGTGTTCGTGCATGGGTACAACGTGGCGGTCGGCGAGGCGTGGGACTGGGGGACGGCGGCGTTCAGGCGGCTGTGGCGGCTCGGGCTGGACGCCGGATTCGCGATAGTGGCGTGGCCCGGCAACGATGGCCAGGTGTGGATTCCGTTCAAGGGGTACGGGACACCAGACTTCTACAGGAACGCCCTAAACGCCTTCGACAAGGCGCCTCTGTTCGCGTCGCTGTGCAACGCGCTTCCGGGCGAGAGCAAGTACTACATCGCCCATTCGCTCGGAAACATGCTCGTTTCGGCCGCAGCGCAGGACTGGTCGCTTCAGTACGAAAGGTTCTTTATGCTTGACGCTGCGGTTCCGATAGAGGCCTACGACCCTTCGCCGGAGACGCGGGCCGAGATCATGACGCCGGACGCATGGAAGCCCTACGAGCGCAGGGTGCGCCCGACGTGCTGGTACGACCTCTTCCCGGAGGGCGACGGCCGCAGGCTGCTTACGTGGAAGGGACGGTTCGCAGGCGTCACCAACACCGTCAACTACTTCTCGCGGGAGGAGGAGGTCGTCAACAACGGAGACGGAAAGTGGTACAACCCCGTTCGTCGTAATTACGTCTGGCACAATCAGGAATACCGCAAGGGAAGGCTTATTGCAGCGCGCCACAACGAAGGCGGGTGGAAGTTCAATCCGTCGCACGACATCGTCACGCCGATGACCACGACGTACGGCACGACATACATTCATGAGAGGCTTACGCCAGCTGGTGCTGCCGCGCTGTCGTCAGAACTCATGAAGACGAATTCGTTCTTCGGGCCGTTCGCCGGAAGCGAGATATACGAGTCCAAGGACGGGTCACTCGTGTCAAACGGCTACTGGTACCGCTCGATGCTGCTGACTCACGCCATACCCTCCGAGTCATTTGCGGCGGGCGCGAATCCAGTTCCGGCGTGGGGGCCGGAGTGGACACCTGGCGTAGATGATGCAGAGGTTTTTAGGAATGTCGATATGGCAAAATTCAAGAACGGATCTGAAGACCTGCCTGAAGATAAAAAGAAGTGGGTGCACAGCTATTTCATTAATCGTTCGCTTAGGCGGACGCAACAACTGTATGACGATATCGTCAAAAGGATAAACAACAAGGAGGGTAAATGAAAAAGGCATTAATATTGCTATTGGTCTGCGGACTGAAGTGCTTTGGTGCGGACGATTGCACGCTCACCGTCAGGGTCGTAGACGAAGTGGGGCAACCTGTAAGCAATGCTACAGTCAAAGTCTGCGTTGTAAGTGCTACAGGTTTCAATGCCGGGAAGCATTCTTCCGATTATACTTATTACTCAGCGCAGACAGGCGAAAACGGCGTTGCCAATGTCCCCTTCAAGTGTTTCAATGATGGTTACTACGAATGGTACGTTTGCAAGGATGACTGCTATTGCCCAGGTGTGCAGAGGGGAAGTTTTGATGCTGTTGGAAGAGACTGTTCGCCCGAAGCGGAGGTTGCAATTAATGCGGAAAAGGCAAAGATCGCGGCTGGTACCGGCGGAAGCTGGCTGCGCGTTCTAGAATTGATGGACCCAAGCTTTACCCTGCTCGAACATGCGGCGACAAACGAGATTTCTGTCGTCCGTAAGCGCAATCCTGTTCAACTGGAATGGCGTAGTGGCACAAATTCATGGCGGCTTAAGCCGTCGGCAAGCGTTGAAATCGCCGACGGGGTGATAAGCAATTCCTATCCGCGGGTCGGGTTCGACCTGCGGATAGGCGAATACCTCATGCCGTACGGAGACGGCGGTGAGTATCCCGACTTCTGGGTCGAGCAGTACAGCATCGAGACCAACGGCGTGAAGACGTTCGTCGGACACATAGAACTCCCGCCTGGTTGCGGCGTATACCGCGCGCAGAAAGAAGACAGGGAACTTGGCCCTGTATGTTTTGGCGTAGACACAAATCAGGTGCTTACGAACAGGCTTGATTTCACGGTCTCGATGAGCGGAAGCAAGTTTCTGTGCGGACGCCCTCTCGCCAGGGGCAGCGAATATCTCGTTTTCCACACGCGTGTCAAGGATAACGGTGACGGAAGCATGTCTCCTGGCCACTATTCACTGATGGAAGGATATGTAAACATATATGGCGGCATCCACTTCTGGAATATTCTGTTCAACCCGCGTCCGGGGGAGACAAATCTTGAGCCGCTACCTCAATAGAATGCCTGGCGACGTTCGCCGCTGCGAGCTGTTTTCGGACACGCAGGGCGACGAGCGCAGTAGACTGACGTGGAAGGGCCTGTTCAGGGACGTTGACAACACCGTGAACTTCTATTCGACGCGGGACGAGGTTGTCGCGAACGGCGACGGCAGCTGGAAGTGGCCTCTGACGCGCAAGTTCGCGTGGTACAACCAGGAATGGGCGAGGGGAGCCTATCTTGTGTCGCTGTCGCCCCTGGCGGGATGGAAGTTCAGCGAATACTACAGCAAGACTGATGTCGTCGGGCACCTGCAGGGCGAGGTAGTGTATGGCCCGCGCCGCTACACGCCGGCCGAGACTTTCGAAATCAGCGACGAATCGCTGAAGGTGCATCCGTTCTTCAGGGGATTCCGCGACGCGGAGCTGTACGGCGAAGGCGGAAGCGTCTTCCTGCAGGCCAACCCGTACGTCCTCTGGTACGCGCTCTCGCATGGCATCCCCGCCGAGTCTTTCGCCGCCGGCGCGAATCCCGTGTCGGCGTGGGGAGCGACTGTTCAGGGCAATATACTCAAACAGGTGGGTTTTAAGCAAGGGGTGATTCACAATGTTGACATGGCAAGCAATTGCATTCCAAAAACTAAAGGAGTTGAGGTATTGCCGTGGATTCACAGTTACTTCATAGAAAATTCGCTTTTTGACACGGCTATCTTGTACGAGGCGCTTACGGTGCAAATCGGATCGACAAAGCTAAATAATCCAGAGAAAGGAGAAAGCAATGAATAAGGCATTTGTCTTGGGGATTGGAATCCTGCTGACGGAATACATGCTCGCCAATGCGCGTCCTTCGCATACGGGGCATTTGTACGTCACCTTGACTGACAGAGAGACAGGAGGACCGATCACGAACGCTATGGTAACAGTTAGAACGCAGACGCGGTTCAACATCGGGCGCACGCTGGAGAGCGATTTCACGAAAACCAGTGCGCAGACTGATGCTAACGGCGTTGCACATGTTCAGTTTCAGTTTTATGACGATGATTTCGACTGGTGGGTGGATGCCCCCTCGCATTTCAACGGGAGGCACGGTTCGGGTTATGGCCAAGAGCACTTCAGAAGTGTAGTTGCTGAGAGCGACTATGCAAATATAGATACCAACACTGTCGAAGGTTTGGCTAAGTACAACGAGCTGTCCCGGCTGTACAGCACGGACTATATGGCATACGCCGCAAAGTTCAATCCCAAGAGCATAGCGTATCCGAGCAATGTTGTCTGCCGTTCGGTCTGTCTGACTCCTAAACACAATCCTCTGCCAATGTATGCATACGATGGATATGCAGGGGATTTTCTCCCCATGAAAAATCCTGCGGTTGTCATAACAAATGGACTGGAGGTGCTGAAATACAAGACTGTTGATTTTGACATGAAAGACAATCTGCGACTTTCGACGAAACCTAATTACATTCGAGGATGGGATCCGCCCGCAGGGCATGTTTCAGATTTTCGGATTGAACGTTTTGCTTTGCATACAAATGGGGTCGAGACTCTGTTCGGGTGGATTGAGTTTGCTCCCGGCTGTGGTGCATATAAGCGAAATACAACTGGGGATCCGTCGTTTCCGACTACGTATGAAGCTGACACCAACGAGACGTATGTATCCCGCATTCCGTTCGAGTACAGCAGTGTCAGCGGAAAGGTCGTCTACGCCCAGAGCATCCTCGGGGAAAGCGAGTATATGGTTCTCAAGACCCGTGTGGTGACGAATGCGGTCGGGGAAGTGACGAGCTGCAACTACGCGAAGATTCTGGGTCCTGTATTCATTGACAACCGGCTGTGGTTTAAGTATATGGTTTTCAATCCTCGTCCCAACGATCCGAATTTGGAGTTCGACATGGAGAACAATCTTGCGACTGGCCGGCCATGCTATTTGTACCCATGACACAATCAATCGGGGACTTCCAGAGATTTGGTTTCCGCAAAGGACGGCTCGTCGCCGCCGCGACGCTGAGGCCGATAAGTGTGGATGGCGCTGAGATTGTCCCCGGAGACTATTTGGGCAACGGCAACGCGCCGGGAATACTGGCATTTGAAGCGGCGAATCCCGTGTATGAATACAATTCCCCCATGCTACTTGTTCTTGTGGACGGCATCGCGATGTACAGCTTCCGGCTGCCTCTGTCGATTTCGCCTGTAAAGGAGATGTACGGATGGATCAACGGCCGGCATCTCTCCGGCGAAGGCGAGGCAAGGGCCACTGCGCTCAACAGGACATGGGGCGGGGAGGATGTCAAGTCGCTGCTGTTCCTGCACGGCGCAAACGTGTCGGAGGCCGCAGCGGAGAAGTGGGGCGACGCGCTCTTCAAGCGGCTGTGGCTGTCAGGTGCGCACGTCGACTTCTACAACGTGGACTGGAGAAGCGACATCGGCTCGCCGGCAAACTACCAGCAGAACGCGTCCAACGCTTTCGTAGTGGCGAGTCGCCTCTTCTCCGTGATAACAAACGCCATACCGGGGGAGAAGGTCGTCATGGCGCACTCGCTCGGCAACATGGTCGTTTCGTCGATGATCCAGGATCACGGCCTTCAGGTGTCGAAGTATCTTATGTGCGATTCGGCGGTCCCGTCAGAAGCCTACTATGCTGCAGACGACGAGTCGATACGGGTTCCGCAGCTTGTGCACCCCGAATGGGAAGAGTATCCGACGAACTCGTGGGCGTCCAACTGGCACAAACTGTTCGCAGGCGATCCGTCCGACGACAGGCGCAAGCTTGGCTGGCCGGCTCGCTTTGCATCTGTTTCCGATGTAGCGGTGAACTTCTACTCGACGGGTGACGAGGTCCTTGAACTCTCTGACGACAATGACATCTATGTGTGGACAGGGGCCACTTCGGGTTTTGTGCAGTATTCCTGGCACCACCAGGAGCTTTGGAAAGGGCGGGGTGCGGCAGACGTTCTGGGCGGTACTACTTGGTCTGGCTGGAACATAGAGGAGGACATGTTTGGCGTCAACAAGATATCCGTATCTGAGGCGCTGCGGATGTCGCCAGAAGACTTCAAGACCAACACCATGTTCTACTGCTACCCCACAAGCATGAATTCGACGAACATCGATCTGCTGGTCAGGGCGGCGCATCTAACGCAGGGCATCCCCGCTTTGGCAAGACCGGCAGGTGGAGCGTCGCTATTTCCCGTTCTCAATCGTAATTCAAACTACAATCTCGACCATGTTCCAACTCCAGAGGATGAGGAGGATGGGAGTGCCACACCCTTTGGAGTGGTGCGGCCCAATGGTTGGCCTACGAGATTCCGATGGAATGACCGTTGGCTTCACTCTGACATCAAGGATGTGTCGTATTTCTATATTTTTAAGTTCTATGAAAAAGTAGTGGAGAAAGGAAACCTGCGATGATGAAGAACCTTGCAGTCATGATAGCAGCACTGATGGTAACTATGTCGGTCTTTGCCCATAAGAAAGACCCTGAATATCTCAAGGCCAGAAGGAACGGTGGTGAGCTTCGTTTGATAGTTTCCGCTGTAGACGATTACGGGATCGCCGTGTCGAATGCCAGCGTAAACGTCTTGATGGGGATGAATTTCCGAGAAAAGGCGTACTTTATCAATGGTGTAACGGATGCAATGGGGCAGTTTGTCATAGAAGGTACAACCACGGGTAACGAAATTGAAATTGAGGTTACGAAAGACGGATATTATAAAGCCGCAAAGAAGTTGTGCCTTATAAAGATGGGGCATGAATACGAAGTACGCGATGGAAAGTGGCAGCCTTGGGGTATGGTGTTGGAATTGCCGATGCGCAAGGTAATAAATCCAATTGAGCTATGTGCTTTCCATGACGGTATTCAAGTTCCTGCGACAAACACGTGGATTGGATTTGATATGAAAAAAAAGACTGGGTCGCCAGTGGAAGAGGAGGCGAAATCCCTGATTTTGAGGTAAAAGTCAAATGGGATGGCAGACCGATGGCGACGTTAGAGTTTGCGCAAATGGACATTCGGTTTGTACGCAAAGGTACAGGATTTTATTTTGCTGACAAAACTAGTGGAAGTGCCTTTACAGGAGTGTATAAGGCTGATACGAACAATATCTTCCAAACCGAGTTTACATGCAGTGCCACACGAAATAATGGGGTGTTTTCAGACAGCGGCGTTCCAAAAGGAAAACTAATGGTAGTAAGGAGCCGTTGTAAACTCGACGACAAAGGAAATATTCTTGAGGCAAACTACTCGACTATAAGGACTTTGTTTATTGAGGGGGGGCAGGAACGGCAAGGCTCTGGCAATTCTCAATTATCGATTCAACCCCACTCCCAACGACACGAACCTTGAGCCGAAGTGACAAATGGTGAAGTTGCAATGTCAAAGATCAAGGTTCGTGACCGACGAGCGGAGCAGGCTGACGTGGAAGGGACTGTTCAGGGACGTGGACAACACCGTGAACGTCTACTCGACGCGGGACGAGGTTGTCGCGAACGGCGAAGGCGCTGGAAGTGGCCTCAGACGCGCAAGTTCGCGTGGTACAACCAGGAATGGGCGAGGGGAACCTATGCAACGGTCACGGTCAGGACGCAGACGGAATTTAATATAGGTCGCACTCTCGAAAGTCACTTCACAAAAACGAGCGCAACATCCGACTCAAATGGAGTTGCTCATGTTGAGTTTCAGTTCTACGATTCCGATTTCAGTTGGCGAGTTGATGCGCCTTTGCACTTCAACGGAAGATTCGGCTCTGGTTATGGATACGAAAAGTTTGGATGCGTTGTCGAGGAAAGCGATTATGCTGACATAAACACAAACACAGTGGAGGGGCTTGCCAAGTACACTGAGCTTGCAAGTCTGTACGGCACGGACTATTCTGGATATGTTGCAAAGTTCCAGCTCAGAAGCATTACTTACACAAACAATGTCAGTTGAATGTCTCACGCAGAGAGGCCGAGAGCGCAGAGAATGCTCGGAATCTTGCGAATACAATGAATTATGCATCAAATTTACTTGAAACAAAACATCACCTAAAGGGTGAAACAACAAATTGTTCGGGTCACTGCGATAAAACTATGAGAAAAAATTCGCCCCCTACTGCCGTTTTTAGGTTTATGCGACGCAGTCGCATCCCCAAAACACTTCCATCGCCATTTGCGTAGCCGTTGAGTGGCGCGCACTTTGCGAACTTGGCGTGAGATATATTTGATTGTGAGCCGCAAAGAACGCAAAGAGCGCAAAGTAGTTGAGAAATATGCCAATTATCTCCTCTGTTGCAGAGTCTGTAATCTTCACCCAGTGGGTGAAATCATATCTATTTGCCGACCTGTGTATAATCCGCCAAAAACCCTATCACTCTGCATGTTCTTTGCGGTCTTTGCGTCCTTTGCGGCTAAACACATAATCCAACTGCCGAATTTAGGATTATACCAAATCTCCGTCTTGCGGAATAGACGGCAAAATGACGAGGAATGGCACTCCGCCCGAGAGACCACATGACCCCTTATCGCAAACTACCCCCTAC
>Ga0310695_10014791_pt1 | contig 10495 bp, 14 predicted proteins | sample RumenRJG_04DNA_FD_203882 | JGI IMG/M metagenome (GOLD analysis project Ga0310695, IMG submission 203882) | Bovine rumen microbial communities from Lethbridge, Alberta, Canada - RJG_04 (v2) (version 2) | ecosystem: Host-associated > Mammals > Digestive system > Stomach > Rumen | place: Canada... | reverse complement strand
CTCTCCGCGGCCGCATAAGGGCCGCCCCGCCTCCACAGTACCTTGCAAAGCAAGGTGCTGTGGAAGTTCGCATGCTTGCTCGCCGTATTCACCCTCCTCGCCTTAGCAAAGCTAAGACGAGGAGGGCAGGACGAGGCCCTCGCGTTGCGTTGCGCGATAAGAGCAACCCCGTAGGGGTTGCTACCACGGCGCGCGTAGCGAGACCTGACCACCAGCCCCGAAGGGGCTGCCGCTGCAGGCTGCCAGACCGCCGCCGCTTCCATGATCGCGCCTGCGCGCGTGCAGCGCGGGCAACGCCAGCCCCATAGGGGCTGATGGTGGTGCTGGATCGAGGTGTCGAGGAACACCGCCAGCCCCTAAAGGGGCTGATGGACAGCTCGGTCAAGCCGTCAGGAATCGCCGCCAGCCCCTAAAGGGGCTGATTATCATTCGGCCCGGTGAGCCGCCGCTTCCATGATCGCGCCTGCGCGCGTGCAGCGCGGGCAACGCCAGCCCCATAGGGGCTGATGGTGGAGCTGGATCGAGGCGTCGAGGATCGCTGCCAGCCCCTAAAGGGGCTGATGGTTGGGATGGATCGAGGCATCAAGGATTGCCGCCAGCCCCTAAAGGGGCTGAGTATCATTCGGCCCGGCGAGCTATTGCTTCCATGATCGCGCCCGCGCGCATGCAGCGCGGACAACGCCAGCCCCATAGGGGCTGATGGATCAGGCTTCGCATCCGGCCTCACGTAGCGCCAGCCCCTAAAGGGGCTGATCATTTCAGCCTGCCGGTCGCCGGTGCTTCCATGATCGCGCCTGCGCACGCGTGCAACGAGGCAAGGCCCGGCCCCTTTAGGGGCCGAATGGCGCAGCGGCCTAGTCTGGCTTTCTCGCGGGCGCGTCTATGAAGCAACAGGCCAGGCCGTCGCGGAGGCCGGTCCTGGCAACACCCCCTAAAGGGGGTGAGGCTCGTCTCACATCCAGCCCCTAAAGGGGCTGAGGTTTTTGCTGACCGCTGGGCAGCCTGCCGGGCCGGTTAAGCCTTTGTAAACTTGCCGACCGCAGCCCCCTTTAGGGGGCTGATTCAGTTCACAAACTCTTAACGCAAATTCTGCCCAACCCCCTTTAGGGGGTTGATTTTTTCATCCCCCTTTAGGGGGATGGCCGGTTTGACCGGGCTGGCCGGGCTGTGGTAGGCTGTTTGCGTCGGCAGGGCAAGCGGCCCGCCGCCGACGGCCAGCACGGCCAGCACGGCCGGAGCACACACACTGCAAGCGCCGCACAGAGCGCAGAGAGGAGCACACCATGAAGACCACCAACACCGCCGCCGAGAAGATCATCCCCGTCACCGCCGACAACACCGCATGGAAGTTCACCCCCACGTCCGCGTCTTTGGACGGACACACGTTCGACGTTGCGTATAGCGTGTCGAGCAAGGGCGACGTGTTCGTGTTCTGCGAGATCGGCGGCCAGCCGATCCGCGTCCACGTCGGAGCCAGCTCGCCTGTGTATCACGACTGCTTCGAGGCCGCCATGGCCGCCAAGAAACAGCCTGCGAAGCAGGCTGCGGACAAGCCCGCCGCTCCTGCGAAGCAGGAGAAGCCCGCCAAGGAACCGGCGAAGCCGGTCGCCAACAAGCCTGCCGCGAAGGCTGCGAAGCAGCCCAAGGCCGAGACCAAGCCTGCGAAGCAGGCCGCCAAGCCCGCCGCCGAACCGGCGAAGCCGGTTGAGCAGCCCAAGCCCGTCGCGGAACCGGCGAAGCCGGTTGCGGCTCCCGCTGACAAGGCGTGGATCGGCACGACGATCACCGGCAAGGGCTGGCGCATCGCGTTCGACGAGGCCACGCAGCGCACGAGGGTGAGCTTCGACGCCGATCCTTCTGCGAAGCAGAAGGCCACGGTCGAGGCTGCCGGGTTCTACTTCTCGGCCCAGCTCAAGAGCTGGAACAAGAAGCTCACGTGCAAGGCGTACCGCGCCGCTCTGGCCCTCGCCGATGCCCTGAACGCTCTCGCCTGAGAGCGTTCGGGGCGGGCAACGCCCGCGAATCATTCCGCCCGATGATGGCCAGCTGGTCACTGGCCGAAACCCCCTACGGGGGTCGCGGAAAACCGAACGCCGCGCAATCATTTGACGCCTGCATAGCAGGCAGGAAGGAGTCAACACCCATGAAAACCGAGGAAATCCTGACCCGCGTCAATGACGCCATGAAACCATTCGAGGTCGTCGAGACCGCGAACGACAGCCGCGACTATAGCGCCGAGAGCATTATGCGCGACATGCACGGCAAGCTCCGCTTGCTCGCCGCCGATCTGGAAGCGCAGCTTCGCAACGAGATCGCCGCCTCGAAGGGCGCGGGCAATGCGCAGAAGATCCTCGCCGCCATGCTCAAAGCCCAGCAGGAGAAGCGCCCGCAGCTCGCCTACCCGTGGATCGACGACAAGGGTCGCCAGTGCATGTGCGACGGATACCGGGCATATCGCCTGAAAAACCACCTGCCGCTGCCGGAGCGTCCCGAGAACGTCGGCAAGGGCATTGACCTCAACCGCATCCTGCCCTCCAGCCTCGCGGGCTGGAAGACGCTGCCCATGCCCAGCGCGAACGAGCTCAAAGCATTCATCGCCACGGAACGCGCCAAGATCGGGCGGCCCAGCGCCCGCAAGAACTTCGCCCCGATTTGGGACTTCGGCCCGGAAGCGCCGTCAGTCAACGCCCTTTACCTGCTCGACGCCGCCACGGTATTTCCCAGCGCCGACAAGCTGTTCTGGAACACGCTCGTCTCGCCGCTGATCATCACCTGCGACGAGGGCGACGGCGCAGTTTTGCCGCTCGGAATCGAAGGCAAGGTTCAGCCCGCGCCGCAGAGCGACGCCGAACGCGAGGCCATCGAACGCGAGAACGCCCAGAGGGAACGCAATCTCAAGCAAGAGCGCGAACGCAGCGAAATCATTCGCAAGGCGCACGACGATTTCAACGCCGCACAGGAGGATATGCGGCAGGCGTTGCTTCGGCAGGATGAGCTTCGCAAGCAGGCCAAGACCGCCACCGATCCCGACGAGCGCAACGCTCTTGCCCGCGAGCTGGTCAAGGCGTTCGAGGCCGACGGCAAGGCCCGCCTGCGTCAGTACGCCGCCCGGTCGGTTTTCGAGCCGGATTGCGCGCTGGAACCGATCGAGTTCGCGGCGATTGTCAAGCGCCTCTACGCTCGTGACCGTCTCTCCGCCTGACCGAACGCTGCCGGAACATTCCACATGACGCCCGCCCGTGGGCATGATACGCGGGCAGAGAGGATTGCGCAATGAGTTCCCTGCTTTTCGTTCTGGTATTCGTCATCCTGCCCGTGTTCTGCATCGCCTACGCCGCAAGATCAGACGCGCGCCGTGAACACAATGAGGAAGTCATCAGGGCCGCCGAGGAAAAGGCGCTCGCCGAGGCGTGCGCCCGACACGAGGCAGAATATGCCGCTGCAAAGGCAGCCGAACCCAAGCGCAAACGCGGCAGGCCGCGCAAGAATCCGCCGCCCATGCCCGCCGAGGCGATAACGCAACGCCCCGCCGCCATTTCAGAGTCGCCAAAGGCCGCGCCCATCGAACGCCCCGAGATCATTTCCGCCGCGCCGGTCGTCGTAGAGAGACCCGCGTCAACGATCGCGCCTCATGGTAACAACGTCTTCGCCGGAGAGACCGTCGCCTTCACTGGCGCGTTGCCGGATATGACGAGACGCGAGGCCGTCGAGGCCGTCCAGCGCAACGGGGGCAAGGCATTTGACGAGGCAATGCCCGTCGGAACGACGATCCTCGTCGTGGGTGATGATCCCGGCAGGGATAAGCTTGATGAAGCAGACAAACGGATTGAGCAGGTGCGCAAGATCACGCCTGAAAGGTTTTTCGAGATGCTGCGCCGCCCGCTGTGTCTCGAGCTGGACGAGTTTGCTGTGCTGTACGCGGCTGAACTGAACGCACACAACAACACACGCAAGGAGGCATAACACTGTGAACGAGAACAACAACACCGCAAAACCCATCGAAACCCTGACCCCCGAGGAGTTCGCCGCCAAATACCTGCTCGTGCTGGAAGCGCGGGACGCAGCCACTGAAACGCCGGACGATTATTTCGTCCGCAATCAGGAGACCGGCAAGCTGGAGCTTCACTTCGCCAAGTCCACATATACGGCGCTGGATGAAGACGCGAAGAAGCGCATCAAGGGCGCGTTCCTGTGGGGGCGTAACTCCGGCTGCTGGATCAGCCGGTGCAAGGAGCCGAACCTGTACGACGCCGAGCGCGTCGCCAAGTCTCTGGGCCTTTACGACGCGGGGAAATCAGGCGAACGCCTGAGCTATGCCGAGCAGATGGAGCGCAAGGCAGAGCGGGCAGACCGCCGGGCGGACAGATACGAGGCCCGCAGCGAAGCGGCCTATAAGCAGGGCGAAGCGCTGCAGAAGCCCATCAACGACATGCACGGCGACATCGCATTCTTCACGCAACCCAATATCAACACCAGCGCGGGCCGCGCGTTCGCTCGCCGCCGCGAGAGGATGTTCGCCGCATTCGACCGGGGCTTTGAGGAGTTCCGAAAGTCCGACTATTGGCAGGGCCGCGCCAAGACGGCCCGCGCCACCGCCGAGGGAAAGAGCCTGCAGGACAAGGGCTTTGTGATGCGCCGCATCAAGGAGCGCGAGAGCGACATCCGCAAGCTGCGCAAGAGCATCGAAGAATACGAGAGCTTCATCCCTGCGCTCGATAAGGGTGAAACGCCGCGAGATCATAACGGGTGGGAAGTCAGGATCACCCGTGAACGCGTCGAGGAACAAATCGGGATTTGGCTGGATCGTCTGGAGGCCAAGCTCGACGAGCTGGGTTTCTATCAGGATTGCCTCGACCGGCTCGGAGGCGTCGCATTCTCCCGCGACAACCTGCACAAGGGCGACCTGCTCATCATCTCCCGCTACCGCGAGCCGGTTCGTTTCTTCCGTGGCGGGCCCAAGAACTTCACGTATGAGTTCACCGAGCCGCACATGCGGTACGCGAACGGCGAGCAGATGCAGGGGCAGGCGGCCTATGCCGAGATCATGCGTCTGGTAAAGGAGGCGCAGGTATGATTATCGTGTACTACGACGGCAGCACGCTCGAATGTGAGACCATCGAGATGTGCAATGACGGGAAGAATCTCATCGTCGACGATTACAGGATTGTTCCGCTCCTTGAAGTCGTCAGGATCGTCTCCAAGTAACGCCGCGCAATCATTTCAACGCCCGCCCGTGGGCAAAATACGCGGGCAGAAAGGTTTGTCACCATGACTACGCAGGAGATTCTGAGCGCCGCCTATGCCGAGGTTTTCGGCATTGATGTGAAAGAGAGCGGCAGCTATTTCGGGGAAAAGCTGGATGGCGATATCGAGATTGATTACGCCCATTTCGATGGTCGTCTCTGCAAAGACTACGACATGGACACGGATCACATCGAGGCCGTCGTGGAGGACGGCAGCGAGGGCACGTGGATCGGCGTATTCCTCGTCCGCTTTGACGAGGCGACGCGCGGTTATCTGCGGGATCGCGTGGGCACCATCAAGACGCTGGATGAAGGCAGGGATGCGTGGCGCGCCATGGGCGCGCTGGCCGGTGAATTCTCGTGGGCGGTCGGCCCCGTCGCGTGGAAGATTTACAAGGCCAGCAGCGAGCGGGCGCGCAAGCAGCGTGAGGCGCTGGCCGCGTTTGTCGCCGGTATCCTGATGGGCGGCGACGTTGAGCGCGCGCCCTTGAATTATGCGGACGCCTACACCATGTTGTATAACTGGTCGAGAGATGACGTTGAGATTCCCGATGGGCTGACCACACGCGCCTTTATGGACGAATGGAACCGGCAAATCGCCGCGGACGCCCAGCAGCACTAAGATCATTTCCCGCCCCGGAGGTCACGAGGGCAGAAAGGAGATCACCATGCGTTATATCATCGCCTACCGCGACCGCCCCGAGGAAGGCAAACACATCTACCTCGTCACCTACGCCGCCGAGATCGCGGACAGCGCCGAACAGGCGGTTGACCAGTTCTCCGCAAAGCATCCCGATAAGCTCGTGTTGAGCACCGAGCGTGTCGATGATAGGAGCGAGGCGTTCATGCGCTACGGCACGGGCGCGTGGACAGACGAGGAGCGCGAAGATCATCGCGCGAAGCTGCGTGAAGACAACGCCGTCGCCGCGCAGGAGCGCAAAGAAGCCGAGGAGATCGTCACCACCTTCGAGCCGGACGAGTTCGCCGCCATCGTTGCTCACGAGGATCGCCGCGCCACGGAGAAGACGCAGAACCTCGAAGGCGTCCACGTGGGCGATCTGTTCTACGTCTCGTGGGGCTACGAGCAGACCAACTACAATTTCTTTCAGGTCGTCGGCCTGCGCGGCAAGCACACGATCATCGTGCGCGAAAACGAACGGCTCAGGGCGCCCTACGGTTTCATGTGTGGCCTGTCCCGTCCCATCCGCAACCGCTTCGACGGTGAGGAGCGCTACACCGTGCGCACGCGTATTGATGAGCGCACCGGCGAGCTTCGCATCAACGCCCCAAAGGATTACGGCTCTCTCCGTCCCTGCAAGGATGGCCAGTGCTTTGATTATACGTCCTACGCCTGAAAGGAGGCAGCATCATGACACGCGATGATAAACTGCGAGACATCGCCCAGCGGATTGAAGACATCACGCGCCTGTATGGTCGGCGCGCCGACATCGCCATCACTTACGACCGCCTCACCGATGAAAGCATTCAGGAGTTTACCGACTTCCAGCGCCGCCATCACGGCCTGATTACCGGCGATGAATTGTTCTTCGTGTGGGAGACGCCGTGCCCGGATGATGTTGATCCGCGCAGCCTGCTCTATACAGTAAACGTTACCGGCGACAGTCTTTTGACTGCAGCCGGTGAGCTCATGAACCTCGTCTCCCGCAAGTTCTGACATTGAAAGGAGTCAACACCACATGATCGCTATTCTTACACTGCTCATCCTGTTCGCGCTGGGCGCGGCCCTCGATGACGCCGTGAGTGCGGCGCGCCGCGCCATTGTCTGCCGTCGTGCCCGCCGGGCGTGCATGTGGCGGCCCCGCCGTCCCGATTCCCGTTTCTCGCTCGTGCGCGCCGTGCGCCGGTAACACCATGATGCCCGCCCGCGGGCATTGTACGCGGGCAAGGGGGTATTATGTACGACAAGCGAACCGAACAGGCCGCCGCTCGCCTCGGCATTCTGCGGCGCATGCAGCGCCTCGAAGAAGACATACTCGCGATTGACGATATCGTGTGCGTCGAGTTTGACATCAGCGACTATCCCGAAATCCCCTATGTAATCCTTATCCCCAAATACGACATACGGGTGGATCGTGATGATTACTGGGAGGCGCGACACCATCAATGTGACCGCATCAGGGCCGTGTGCTTGGAGCACGACCTGCACCCGACCGGCGACCGATGGGAGGACATGGGGGAGCACTGGTACATCGTCCGCCGATGCGGGCCAACATGGCCGCAATAGGCCCGCCGCCGCCCGAACATTTCCCAAAATTCCCCATTGACAACAATCCTAAAAGGATGTATAATCAAACCATCCTAAGAGGATTATTCGAGCGAAGGAGGCAACACCACATGACAATCGACACCCACGGTCTCAAAATGACCGGCCTCAAAAAGGCCAGCGGGGCAACCCGTGACTATGGCAACTACTCCGATCAGTACGACGAGGTTTTCTACGACCGCGCCACCGGCGAAATCTGGACGGTCTATCAGGTCTCCATAGGCATGAACACATGGACGGAGTATCACGACGCGGACGTTATCAAAATCTGCAATGCCCAGCATCACATGACCATGCAGCAGATCGCCGACGCCATCCACCAGCGCGTGCAGGAACTCGAAGCCTGCCGCGCCTTCGCGTGAGGAGGCCAGTGCATGATCCCGTATCAGGATTTCCGCCGTCTCTGGATCGACGCTCAGGAGATTGCAGACTACGACCAGTATGTCGCCGAGACGGGCGGCAGCGTCCCGTGTGACGATGTGGAGCAGACCTTGCGCCTGCTCTCTCTCATTCACCGCCTCGCCCGCGCGTCTGCCGCCGATATCCGCGCCGCCGCCGGTCTTACGCAGGCCGCGATGGCGCGCGAATATGGCGTGCCCGTGAGCACCGCAAACAAGTGGGATTTAGGCATCAATAAGCCGCTCCCGTGGGCGCACGTTATGCTGGCCTACGCCGTCGTGAGCGACATGATGGAGGCGGACGATGGAGACAGGTAGGCGCTGCGTCATCTGCGGCAGACCGCTCCCGCCGCGTCACACGAAATACTGCTCGCCCGATTGCGCCCGCATCGGCGCAAACAACCTCGCCCGCGAGGTCACGTCACAGCGCCCTCATCCCAGCCCATTCCACACGATCACCTGCCCGGATTGCGGGCGCGAAGTGACCGTGCCCATCAAGTCAAAGCGCTGCCCGGCCTGTCAGGCCGAGGCCGACCGGCGGCATGACCGCGAATGCAAACAGCGCCAGCGCCTCGGGAAAACCCGGCCCATCGGCAGCACCGACCTGTGCGAGCGCTGCGGCAAGCCCTACACGGTTTGGAGCGGTCTGCAAAAATACTGCAAAGAGTGCGCGCCTGTTGCCATTGCCGAGGCGGATCGCGCCGCCAGCGTCGCGTGGAATCGTGAGCACTACAGCAGCCCCGAAAAGCGCGCCGAGATCAACGCCGGCAAGCGCAGGCCAACGCCAAACAAGGCCGTGTGCCCGGTGTGCGGCCAGTCCTTCACGCCCAGCTCCACGCGCGGCGTGTACTGCTCCCCCGAGTGCGCCGCCGCCGCCCGCAAAACCGCGAACGCTCAGTATCATCAGGACAACAAGCCCGCCATCCGCGAGCGCAAGCGCAAATGGTACAGGGCCAAAGCCGCCGCCATGACAGACGAGGAGCGCCGCGCATATCAGGACGCCCAGAACGCCGTCGGGCGGGCCAATTATGCCAGGCGGCACGGCCTCGTCTTCGATCAGACCGGCCTTATGAGCCTCCGGGAATACGCCGATAAAATCGGGGCGCAATACGGCACGGTGATGGCGCGGATCAGGAGCGGCCGCCTGATTGGAGCTGTGCGCATCAACGGCCATTGGTATGTCACCGGCAGCGCCGTGGCGGCCCAGCCAAAGCAGGAATGGGTGGTATGCAGGCAATGCGGCAAGGAGTTTGCGCGAAACAGCGCGCTGCGCACCGCTTACTGCTCCGATGAGTGCCGGAAGGCCGCAAACGCGCAGCACAATCGGGAGTCGGCGGCGAAATGGTATCAAAAAAATCGGGATCGCGTGCTGGCAAAGCAAACGGAGAAGCGCCCGTCCCTGACGGATGAGGAAAAGCGTCAACGCCTCCGGGAATATAACCGGGAATACAAGCGCAAACAGCGCGAGCGGCAGAAACAGCAGGAAACATAGCGTGCGCAACGCCGCACGATCATCGAAAGGAGCCATCGTCATGTATATCAACGTCAAAATGCTTGTCAAGTGCGAGGGCAACAAACTGGCGCGGGACTGGACACCTCACGAGTTCACGAACTGTTCCCGCGTTGACATTCCGCCCGAGTTCATGGGTAACAACCGCGACGAGAGCACTGACAAAAAGCTGCTGGACTGGCTCAACGCCGAGTATAAGTGCCCGTGCCAGAAATGCGGCCCGCGAGCGGAAACGAAGATCATAGAGATATTGTCGTAGCGCCGACACAAAAACATCAGGGCAACTATCCGGGAGTTCCGGACGGTTGCCCTTTTCTCACGCCCTATTATGCCCCGTCAGTTTGACGTTTGGATAGAGTGTCAAACTCATTTTTTCGGAAACGCTTCCAATTTAATACGCCGTTTTCCGTCACCCCATTTTTCCCTTAGTGGACAAATCCTCAAAACGTAAAACTCACCGGCCACAATTCGAGAGGAGCTTATAATCTCTTGTATTCGGCGAAAGTCCGCACGCTCTTGAAGATTGCCTTATGGTTCACCCAGCGCGCCAGCCGTTTCAGGTCGTGATCTGGTTCTGCGTTTGTCTCAAAGTCCCTGTAAGGCTGTGCGAAAACCTCCGCCCCAATATCACGCAGAGCCAGCGCCCGCCTCTCTGCCGATTCTACGTCCTGAACCAGCAGATACACAAACACCCTGTAGGGCTTTACACCCTGCGCCTGCAAACGCCTGATAGCGCCGGTCACGGTGCCCAGCATGGCGTCTGTGTCACAGCTCATGCGGATAAAGCGAATCCATTTCAGCCTCGCCAGCAGATAGGCCACGTCGTCGCCGATCAGACGCGCATCAAGTCCTTGGTTGAAATCTATCAGCACATTCTGGCCTGCCATATCCTGCATTTGTTGCAGCCCATGAGGGCATGCCAACACATTGTTATCCATAAACACGATCTTTCTGCTGTCCGGGCGTTTGATCTCGCGCCATGTCCTGTATGGCCTTATCGCCCCTTCTTTTCGAGGGACAACGCACCATGGGCAATGGCGGATACATCCGCGCGTCAGAA
>Ga0310695_10014790_pt1 | contig 10495 bp, 8 predicted proteins | sample RumenRJG_04DNA_FD_203882 | JGI IMG/M metagenome (GOLD analysis project Ga0310695, IMG submission 203882) | Bovine rumen microbial communities from Lethbridge, Alberta, Canada - RJG_04 (v2) (version 2) | ecosystem: Host-associated > Mammals > Digestive system > Stomach > Rumen | place: Canada... | reverse complement strand
TGCGCGTGCAAAACGTTGACCTTTTCTCATAACTCTTTTTAACTTTTAAGAGGCTGGGCAGGAGTCAACGTATTTCAGGCTAAGACAGTTGACTCTATGTCCTGAAAAGGTTGACTTTTCACGCTATTATTTGGTTATTTCACAGAAAAGATGTATCTTTGCACAATTAAAGTACAATTGAATATAAATTCGTTTATAACGAACGTAGGTTTCGCACATTTATTTTATCTTTGCAGCAAATAATGAAATAAGATATGGCAACGAACAAAAACGCTCTTATTCGATACAAGCATTTAGACATGCTCCTGTCAGACCGCCATCATTTTTATGATATAAACGATTTAACAGAGAAAGTTAATAATATGCTTTACGATGATGGTTTTCCAGAAGTAACACGACGTTGTATAGAAAAAGATATCGTGTATCTACAAGAAGCACCATTCCGCGCCCCTATCAAACGTTTCAAATGGAATGGTAAAAATTGTGTGGCCTACAAGAATTCTTCCTTTTCTATATTCAAGCAAGAGATGAGTCATGAGGAGCGAATATTATTGCGTGAAGTACTGAATACTATTGGTCAATTTAACGGACTTGACAATTTTGAATGGCTAGAAAAGTTTAAACTAGGGCTTGGCAATAATCAGCAAAAACAGATTATCTCTTTCAGCAACAACCCTTATTTACAGAATTCAAACCTGCTTGGAACCATTTTCGACATGATTTCCAACGAGGTGGTTATCTGCTTGTTTTATCACACTTTCTCAGACACGTCAATCCGTAACATAGACTTTCATCCTTATATTTTAAAGCAATATAATGACCGCTGGTTCCTTATTGGAGCTGCTGAAAGTGATGGTAAGGTTCTTACATTTGCTCTTGATAGAATTGATAAAGTAGAGGCGTTGCCAGAGAAGAAATATAAGAAATGTCCAGATGATATATATGAGCGTTTTGAGGATATTGTAGGGGTAACTCTCTACGAAGGTAACCCCATTGAGCACATTTTATTCTGGGTAAGCGATTTTTCCAAAGATTATGTCGTAACAAAGCCCATTCATGAATCCCAGGTACGTTATCTAGGTGAGAATGAACTGAGGTTGCACAGTAATTATCCTCATCTTGAGGGTGGTGCATTTTTTTCCATCGATTGTATTAGGAACTACGAACTAATTCGAGAACTATTTTCTTATGGGAAAAATCTGTTGGTTTTATCTCCAGAAACAATAAAAACGGAGATTATGGAAAGAATTAGCGCAATGAACGAAAAATATTCTGAACTGCGAACATAGAATTCGCATATTATTAGTATCTTTGCACCAGAAAATAAAAAAAGCGATCTTTGAGTGTCTGAAGACGACCTGACTAAATGAATTTGACTTTCGCCTGACGTTTCGTTCAGGTGTCCAAAGCGAAAGCTTTTGGATATGCAACGTTAGAGTTGTAATTGTTTCACTGTATTACATATTGTGATCTGTTGTGTTTTTATGTTATTGTGTATATTGTACATATATAAAGAAATGAATAGTCAGAAGTCTTTGGACTCTCATGATCAATAATAGAAATAGTAACAATGGAAAAAAGAGAAATAGCACAGCGAGCATCGAAGTTGCAGAACAAAGAAGATCTACTGCAACTGCTTAACGACATCGTAAAAGATGAGTTAGGCAGCGAGCATTCTTTCTCTTTTTCCCTGAAGCAGTTGACCTATTTTTGCAATCCAAATAATGTACGTGGTCGTTATCACCATTTCTCTATCCCTAAGAAATCTGGCGGACAGCGTCATATATCAGCTCCATCAAGGGGGCTCTCACATATTTTATGTTATGTGAATATTATGCTGAAAGCTGTTTATCAGCCTTCAGACTATGCTATGGGTTTCGCAGAGGGACGTAGTGTGGTGGATAATGCATCCAGACATATTGGTCAGAACTATGTGTTTAATACTGATTTGGAGAATTTCTTTCCCAGTATAGCGCAGCCAAGAGTGTGGAAACGCTTTCAGTTGGCACCATTCAACTTCAACCAGCAAATTGCCAGCATTCTTGCTGGCTTATGCTGTATAAGAGAGAAACAGGAGGATGGTAAGTTCGCATATATATTGCCCCAAGGGGCTCCAACATCGCCCCTTATCACCAATGCCATCTGCGATAAGCTTGATCGTAGGCTTAGTGGCTTGGCACGTCGTTTCGGATTACATTATTCTCGATACGCTGATGACATAACATTTAGCTCTATGCATTATGTTTATAAAGAGAATGATGTGTTTATGACAGAACTAAAGCGCATCATCGAAGACCAGGGCTTTCATATGAATATTGGAAAGACTAGGCTTCAGAAACTTGGCCAGCGCCAGGAGGTAACAGGGCTTACTGTAAGCAACCGTGTAAACACAAGTAGTGAGTATGTCGCTGAAATCCGCAATCTTCTCCATATTTGGGAAAAATATGGCTATAATGATGCATTTAAGAGGTTCTATCCCCAATATAAGGCTAAGAAGGGCCATGTCAAGAAAGGAGAGCCTATGCTCGAAAATGTTCTCTATGGTAAATTGCAGTACCTCAAGATGGTGAAGGGATATAAAGATCCAGTATATGCTGCACTTCAGGCACGATATGACAGATTGACAAGCCCTGTGAATGCAGAAGTGAAACAGAGTTTAGATTACTTGCGCTCTTTCACGATTGCAGAATTTGAAGAAATAGTTGGCAGTCCCATAAACTATTGCCTGTCTAAAGACAATAATTTATATGGTCAAGCTGTGCTAAACGGTAAAGAGATTGCCATTAGCATAACAGGAGCCGCCAAGAACCAACTTGCTAAGAGCAAAATTATTACAGACGAGTCGCTATTAGCCAATATTAAACCAGTAAAATATAATGTTACATCCAAATCTAAGCCTGGATTGTTTGTAGTGTTGACTGCTAGAAACGGACATTCTCCCTTCTGGATGATGACCTATTATGATCCTACGGTAACAGATATTGATATGAGTAACATACCTGCTTCTGAATTAGTCGATATTTGGGAGAAAAAGGGTATTGATGCAGCTATTCTGGCTTATGAGGAAGGATTGTTGTTGAACTCTGGCAAAAAGCAGGAAAAAACGAAAAAGAAGGGTAAGTCTAAAAAGCTGGCTACAGACGTAGACCTTCTTGACTTTGGTATTGATGACGCTTTGGCTATTGATGATATTTCTAGTCTACATGTTGATTCAGATGACTTTGATTTCTTGGATGAAGCGTCAGCTGTTTCTTTAGAAGATTTGTAATATGGAAAAGTACGATTTCATAAAACTTATGCTCCAGAATCGCAATTTGTCAGTCAACGACAAAAAGCGGTTGTTACTGCTCGCCACTAGAGAAATAGAGCGAGTTGATGTCTCTTTGGAGCCAAAAGAAGAGAAGCGAAAAAAAGAGTCTAAAGAGGAAACTCCAAATACAAGTGCTTTAGCTGTACATGCTCCTAAAGATACTGCAACATTCTTGTCGCTGTTCAACGATCCTAATGGTTTTAAGTTCTTAACCCACGACTTTGATCCTGATTTAAATATGAATTATGACAAGTTGATGATGCAAGTAAGGGAGCGATTTAAGGAGGCAACTGCAAAATATAGAATTCCTAAAAATTTGTATGCGTTGATGTCTGCATTTATCTATGGAGGAACTGGCAAAGATGGTAAAGAGCGTACGTGGATGGACTGTGATGGTAAATTTCACAAAGATAATTACACCAGCAAAAAATGGGTAGAATGGTCTGGCAACAATCCTAATGTTCACCTTCTTTCTAATGAGGAGATTGCTAAGGAAATATTAAAATTCAGAAGTAGCATTCGTCTTGTTAAACCTTTTCTTTGTGATATAATAAGCAGGCAAGAGACAAAACATTCGAACCTGATCTTTCAGACAAATGGGTTGGAAAAAGCAGATTTTTATACTTACGTTTGGGCTTTGGAGAATGGCATTAAGCGTATTTTGGACGATATGGCGCGTTATGCCGATAAAACACCTAATGTAATAATAACATTTGAGCGTAGCTTCAGTGATGATTTTTCGAAAAGAATAATCAAAATAACCCAGTTAGGTTCTATTTCCTCCTCTATTGACGACGTTCTCCAGAAATTCAAAACAGGAGGAGGTGCTTTTAATGAAATTAAGAACGTTTTTTATGGATATTGCAATTGGTCTGTAGAATCCTTATGGGATGGGAAGGCTAAACGATGGAACATTCTCAATGACGCAGATGTCGATGAAATAGAGGACATGGAGGACACTAATGTTCCTGGTTTCACACATATCTTAACATATTTCAGCAAGTAATGATTATGAAAAAAATATTATTGATAGACGATAACAGCAAAAATCAACGTGAAGTTTATGATGCATCTTTCGTTGACGAAGAAGAATACTCTGACTGTTTATCACATGTAGAACAGGTAAATAGTCAAAGTGATTTGTCTTTCCTTGATGATGTTTCTTGTGTCATGATTCACGATTCTCTTGAAGACTATATTGATGGAGAGTATAAATCAGATAGTCATAAAGCTAAAGACAGGATTGAAGAAATCATTCAGTCAAAGAACCTGCCTTATGTACTTTTTAGTGATGGTCATGGTATGACAGCTGACTGGCGCGAAGACATGCCCAATGTAGTTTTCTCTATTAAGAAGTCTGAGTTCTATCGACATCTGAAAGCCTTCTTAGACAACTATAGGGAGACTGGAAAACTTGATATGAGACTGATTGCATATGGAAAGGATTTTTTGAAACAATTGATGACCATGTGGTGCCAAGCATTCATTACGAAGTTGGCAGACACACCAGATAACGAAGTAATTGACATATCAAAAATTGACAAGAGATCATTGAGACTAATCATCGAAAATGCTCAACCTAAAATTGGTATATCTTTCGATGATGTCATGTGTGACATTGAAGATGGTAACATTACAGCAGGTTGCCTTAGAAACAATATAAACAATATCTTAAGTAGTATAAAAAAATATGGCAAAAATATTAGTTCTTGGAAATGAGCAGACAAAGAAATGGTCTGAAAGCATAAGTAACTCACACTTTATTCAAATGCCCGTTTTCTCCTTGGGAGAAGATGGGGAGAGAAAGCTTTGTGAATTTGTTATCAACAATATTGATAGTGACAGCATGGCTATTGTTGTTGATGTCGACGAAATCTCTAAACCAGAACTATGCCTTGCTTTCGCAATGGCTATTCGCCTTTCCATTCTTGATATAAAATCTGCAGCTCTATCGCCAATTTTGTTTATTTCAAGGGCTACTCAAGATATTCTTATAGGGTACAAATACTCACCCATTATTCTCACTGGTAGCATTGTATTTGATCTGCCAGAAAATGCAAGTGATGCTCTGGAGGTAATGGAACCATTATCTCCAAGCGAATATAAAACCAAATTTCTTGATGTCATAAAGATTATTCCAAATGCGACTGAAGGTCGTCACTCGCTTGCCAACCAATGGGGAGCAGATGTGCTTAGTCGCATAGTAGTAGGAAACGAAACAAATAATGAGTTAATCAAGAAGGCCCGTCTTTCTCTTTATTTTAGATATGTAAGAGCATTATCTTTAGGGACAAATGATATAGAGAATATTATTCAGGGGGTTGAATCACCTTCTACACCAACCAGTCTTAAGAAAATAGATGCAGCTGGAAAGAAAATACTTCTTATTGATGATGAAGCAGACAAGGGATGGGGCGATGTGTTGTGTAAAATGTTGCCAAATTCAGAATTTAAGACCATACAAGAGCAAGTTCCTGATTATGAACATCTTTCTAACGATGCAAAGAAGGAAATAGAAAGTGGCAAATATGATTTGATATTCCTTGACTTGAGGATGAATGGAGTTGCAGAAGAAGACACACTCCGACCCGATGATTTTTCTGGTATGAAAATTTTGAAAGCTGTAAAAGAACAGAATAAAGGCAATCAAGTTATCATGTTTACAGCCTCCAACAAAGCTTGGAACATGAAAGCATTATTAGATGCTGGTGCTGATGGCTATTACATTAAAGAGTCTCCAGAATACTCTTTTCCCATTTTATATTCAGAAAGTAATGCTCGTGAATTTTGCGCCAGCATCGAACAGTGCTTGAAAAATGGATATTTGCGTAAAGTATATCACAAAATAAAGCGAATAAAGCAACTCATTCAAGAATCAAATTGTTATGGAGATAGAACAGATGAAATCCTTGGGAGTATTGAAATAGCATACAAGTTGTTGTCAAAGAGTAATCAGCAAAAAGAATATAATGCGTATGCCTATTTACAACTGTTTTTAATCATAGAAGAATATGCAAAGAATCCTTTACTTTTTGATTTAACCGAGACAGGACTATATTTGTACAACGGGGAAACAAGATTCCGCATTCTGAAAGATAAAGAAACGAAAGGGAAAGAAACTTCATACCAATCTGTAATCTCAATGAAAAATGGACATTACACCCTAGAAAAAGGAAAATATGTTGGGCGATTCCTTGAAACCAATTTTTTGATATCTGCTTTATTGATGTTTAAGTTTGGAGAGGCAAATGCTGCAGCATATCAATGGACAAAAATAAATGAGATGAGAAATGGATGTGCACACCCTGATAAGGCAAATTTGAAAAGTGCAGACTTTCACAGAATTCTTGATTTTATGCTTATTTTCTTCGATGAGTCTAAAGCAAAATGGCGTGATGTCACAGACGCTTTCCCTGATGTTGACCCTAATGAACAACTTGCTTTGCTGCAGGCTAAATTCAATAAGAAATAAAGACAGACTTTCGATATGGCAACATTTTATCCATCATTAGAAACCATAGCAAAGTTTAAAGTTCCCCCAACAGAAGGGGAACGGACTTTGCTTGACTTTTTGGGTAGAGTGTTGGATGATTCATATGAGGTCTATTTTAACCCATACTTGAATGGTGACCGTCCTGACGTATTGATAATGCGTGAAGGGAATGGGGTATTGATTATTGAAGTGAAGGATTGGAATTTGGATAACTTCACCTTGAATGAGAAGAAGAAATGGGTGTATACCCCTAATGGTTCTGTTGTAAAATCTCCGATAGAACAGGTACTTAAATACAAGAATAACCTATTTGATTTACATGTAGATCAACTACTCCAGAAAAAAATATTTGATGTCAGGCATTTCAATATTGTAGCTTGTGCAATATATTTCCATTGCGCAAGCCAAAACATGGTTGAGAATCTTTTGATAAACCCATTTAAGAGCGACAACAAGTATCAGGCATTTCTTAAGTACAACATAGACCTTTTAGGAAAGGATTCTCTTGATGAAGAAAACTTTGTAAAAATTCTGGAAAAGCATTATATGGTGCCTTCAAGACCATCATTTTTTTTCACAAGTGATATTTACCGGAATTTCAAGAGGTTATTAACCCCTACGATTCATCAGAGGTCAGAAGGGGAACCATATACTTATTCACCCAAGCAAAAAGACATTATATATTCTCAAACGCTGGAACAAAGGGTTAAGGGTGTCTTTGGCTCTGGCAAAACCACAGTTTTGGCAGCTCGTGCGGTCCAAGCATATAAGAGAGCACTCAATTGGACAAATTATCCAAGGGTTCTCATCTTAACCTTTAATATCACACTCAAGAATTTTATTCATGATAAGCTTATGAGAGTAGATGAGGCATTCCCTGTTGAAAGTTTCATCATTATCAACTATCATTCGTTTATCAACGCTGAACTAAATAACCTCAATGTTGATGTGATAGTCCCTGAGAATTACCCCAAAGAAAAGGTTGGTGAATATCTTGAGGATAATTATTACTCAAATGTTTCTCTGTTTGAGGAACACAAAAATGGGATTGTCAAGTACGATGCTGTTCTTATTGATGAGATTCAGGATTATCATCGTCCGTGGATGGATATTATCAAGCAATATTTCCGCGAGTCGCAGGGCGATTATGTGTTGTTTGGTGACGTCAAACAGAATATCTATGGACAACCAACCGCCCAGAAAGATGTTGTAACAAACGTACGTGGTGTCAACGAACTCAAATTCTGTTATAGGTCAGACTTTAAAGTTAGGGATGTCGCTCAGTTGTTCCAGCGCAACATCTTTAAAGAGAAATACGAAATAGATGACTTTGAAGAGAATAACAAAATTGGTTCTTTAGGGTTAACCATTGATAAAGAGGGCTATATAAACTACATGTACCTTCAGGGTGAAAACCCTATTACATCTTTATATAATATTATCCGTGGAAACATACTTAACAAAGCATCGAATATTGCCCCTAATGACATAACAATTTTGGGCTATACAACTCGCCTTTTACGAACCTTTGACGCTTATTATCGTTACATGAGTAGAGAAAAAGTAAATTCTATGTTAGAGACGATAGAAGCGATGTATATGATGAACCTCAATTATATTGGCAAGAACAATATGGGGAATGAAGAAAACAAATGGTTCTGTAATATTAGTGACCACTTCAAAAAGAAACTGTTCCCCAATAGGTCTATTCTCTTTGACCAGGACATCATAAAACTTAGAAAACACATAGCGATTCTTTTTACCATCTATGATCTATATGGTGATTTCGAAGGGGACTTTGAAACCCGTCTAAAAGAAGAGTGTGATAAATGTGGTATTTCATTAGCTGCTTTTATTGCTTTCAATGAGCACTATAGCGAGCAGTTGGAAAAGTTTAGAGAAGAAGTTTACAAACACAGCTATAAAAATATACGAGATAACAAGAAACTTCATTTCTGGATGAATAGTGGTACAATTAAAGTATCAACCATCAATTCATTTAAGGGGTGGGAAAGCGAAGTCGTATTCTTGATCTTAGAACCTAAATACGATATCACGACATCATTTAACTTGTCTTTTGATGAACTATTATATACAGGACTAACCAGATGCAGGCGGAATCTTGTTATCATTAATTTTGGAAATGAAGAATACGATGATAAAATACGTCCAATTATTGACGCAGTAAAATAAAAAAATATGGAATTAACAGGAAAAATAATAGTTGTTAGCGAGCCCAAAACGGGTACATCATCAAGAACAGGAAATTCTTGGATGATGCAGGAGTATGTTATTGAGGTGCCAGGCCAATATCCGAGACATTGCTCTTTTACTGTTTTTGGCGAAGACAGAATTAAGCAATTGAACATTCAGATGGGTGAAGATCTCACCATTCAATTCGATATCGACGCAAGAGAGTATAATGGGCGTTGGTTTAATGACATCAGAGCATATAATGTAGTTAGAGGACAAATGACAACACAGGCAACGTTTTCCTCTCAAGATAATATGCCTCCGTTTGGGCCATTTGAATCCAATACAGATAATGGCGGTGATCTACCATTTTAAAGCCTATGGAAATAGAAGATACACATATTAGCCAAATGCTGAATGGTCATCGTGAGACAACTGACGAAGACATCATCATTGCAACGGGCATTGCCGAGATAGACAAGCAAATTGAAGGTTTTGGGATGGGCGAACTCATCACATTGTTAGGATATCCAGGTGATGATAAAATGAATGTTGCCCTTCGCATCATGAGTTATCAAGCTGTCGATAATAGTGTTCCATCTGCTTATTTTTGCACCAGAGAGACGCCAGAGATTATCGCTCGCAGGTTGTTATGCTATCGCAGTAGTGCTCTGCCTAATAGAATGCTCGAATATCAAATCACTGGCGAGCCTTCTGAATGGAAAGATTGGGTAGATAAAAACAAAGAAAGAATAGAAACTTCACCTGTTTATTTGTACCCCAACGAGCGTTTGTCTATTGATGATATTTGTGAAGAGTGTCGTTTATATGCAAAGAAAGGAGTGAGGATGGTTTACATATACTTTCCACACGATGCTATTAGGGATGATGCTGTTTGTAAAATGAAAGCTTTAGCCTGTCAGCTTTATATTGCCATTATTCTTATGATAGATGTGATAGGCACACGCTATGGCATAGATGGCCAACAGCCATGTCTCCACGATTTGTCTTGGTGCCAGTTGGACGAATATAGCGACATCGTTATTGGTTTTTTCAATTGCGATGATTATGGATATGTTAGCGAAGGAGGTTTAAACATATCAGGTAAAATGAGAATAAAGGTGGTAAAAGATAGAAACAATAAGCAACATGAACACTTTTATTTAGATTATATGGCTTTCATCCTTAAGCAATACGCAGAATATTCTATGACATCTGAAGAGCAGAGACAGTTAACAGAAGACCCTTATAATCCCTTTGAGTAATAGAAATAGGCCATAAATGTTTTCCGCATCCCAATAAAAACATATTTCCTAAAAACTCTTAACTGTGTCATGTACCAGGTCCCTGACATAACTGGATACTAAGAAAAAAAACGGCAGATTATCAATCAAGATGTCTGCCGTTGTCTTTCTATAGGTAAGCATTATTCCACAGCAATAAGCTCACGGCCTATTTTATGCAGACCTTCAACGATGCGACGACGCTGTTCCGGACGG
>Ga0310695_10014786_pt1 | contig 10496 bp, 7 predicted proteins | sample RumenRJG_04DNA_FD_203882 | JGI IMG/M metagenome (GOLD analysis project Ga0310695, IMG submission 203882) | Bovine rumen microbial communities from Lethbridge, Alberta, Canada - RJG_04 (v2) (version 2) | ecosystem: Host-associated > Mammals > Digestive system > Stomach > Rumen | place: Canada... | reverse complement strand
GCGAGATGACTGTCGACAAGCTCTCGGCCTATCAGACCCTCTATACATGTCTCGACACATTGAGCCGACTCATAGCTCCTGTCGCTCCGTTCTATGCCGACCAGCTCTTCCGCGACCTCAACAACGCCACGGGCAAGGATACGGCAAAGAGCGTGCACTTGGCAAAGTTCCCAACCTTCAATGAAGCTTACATCGACTCCGAATTGGAAGCAGCAATGGAGGCAGCCATGAAGGTGACTTCGATGGGACTCTCCATCCGCAAGAAGGTGAAGATTCCTGTAATTCAGGCCTTGCAGTCGATTGCTATTCCTGATACAGATGCCGTGTTCAGCGGTCGCATCGAGCGCATGAAGGAAATCATCATGAAGGAAGTGAACGTGAAGGAGCTCCAGCTGATGGATGGCAAGATGCTCGTGAAGAACGTGAAGTGTAACTTCCGTGTGATGGGTAAGAAGTTTGGCAAGATGATGAAGGCGGTAAGCAATGCGGTGGCAGAGATGTCGCAGGCTCAGATTGCTGAACTCGAAGCCAACGGACAGGTGACGCTGCAAGCTGAAGGACAGGATGCCGTGATTGAGTTGGCTGACGTCGATATCATGTCGCAGGACATCCCAGGATGGAGCGTTGCCAACGAGGGTACGACGACAGTGGCGCTCGACATCACCATCACGCCTGCCCTGAAGAACGAGGGCAATGCCCGCAAAGTCATCAAGCAGATCCAGGGTCTCCGCAAGTCGCAAGGCTTCGAAATAACCGACCGCATCCAAGTCGTCATTACAGAGACGCCCGAGACAAAGGCAGTGCTCGATGGTTTCAAGGAGAACATCGCCGCTCAGGTGCTGGCCAATTCCATCACCCTCGGCAATCCCGAAGGCGAGGCGATTGACTTCGACGACTTCAAGGCTGTCATCAGTGTCGTAAAGAATTAAAACAGATGACCCGAAGAAACAAACATATTCTTTCCATCATCCTTTTCATGGCCGTTCTTGTCATTGACCAAATCATCAAGGTCTGTGTCAAGACGGGCATGTATTTGGGGGAGCGCATCGAAATCACCAGCTGGTTCAGCCTCGTCTTCGTGGAGAACAACGGCATGGCCTTCGGATGGGAACTCTGGGGCGGCAAGCTCTTCCTCACACTTTTCCGCATCGTGGCAGTCATCCTCATCGGATGGTTCATCCACAGCGAGATAAAGCACAGAAGACCAACAGGTTATATCGTCTGCCTTACGCTCATCGCGGCAGGAGCAGCGGGCAACATTATCGACTGCCTCTTCTACGGACTCATCTTCAACACGCCACCCTATCCCGAGGTTGCAGACTTCCAGCCCTACGGATATGGCTACGGTGAATTCCTCTACGGCAAGGTGGTCGATATGTTCTACTTCCCGCTCGTCGAATGGGACATGCCTACGTGGATGCCCATCTACTCCGGTCAGCACTGCGTGTTCTTCTCCCCTATCTTCAACTTTGCCGATGCAGCCATCTCGTGCGGCATCGTCGCCCTGCTGATATTTTATCATAAGTTGGTCAGCCAATACCAGATCAGAAAGAGTTGAGGGAATTGAAAGATTGAAGAATTGAAAGATTAGAAAACTTGGAGTTCCTATGAAGCGCATTCTCCCCACACTCGCCCTGCTCATGTTCCTCTTGATGGCATGCGACGACCGTCCGAAAGACGTTCTCTCACGCGGCAAGATGGAAGATGTGCTCTACGACTACCACATCATGCAGGGCATCATCGACGAGCTTCCCAGCGAGGAACGCGAGGCGAAGGCGCAGGACTACATCAACGCCGTCTTTGAGAAGCACGGCATCACCGAGGCGCAGTTCGATTCTTCCATCGTCTATTACAACCGCCACACAAAGGATCTGCACAAGATCTACTCCAATCTGAAGGAGCGCTACTCTACCGTCAACGACGAGATCCAGCTCGTTAACGGCAACAACGACATGATGGCAGTCTTTGCCACTGGCGGCGACACCACCAACCTTTGGAACTCTGCCAAGCTTCTCGCCCTCCGCAACAAAGACCTGCTCAACCGCGAGAGCTTCACGATCCAGGCCGACACCTCTTTCCGCCGGCAGGACCAGTTCATTCTCACCCTCAACCCACTCTTCATCCGCGAGAATCAGGGTGACTATGACATCCAGCTCCACGTCGGTCTCAGCATCCTCTACGCCAGCGGCAAGCACGCCGGCATGACCCGCATGCTCAACACCAGCGGCATCCAGCAGCTCACCCTCCAGACCAGTCCAGACGAGGACATCAAGACCATCACAGGATTCTTCTATTATAGAGGGAAAAAGACCACGCGCAACCTCTGCCTCATCGACAACATCTCACTTGTCCGCATGCACCAGAAAGAACCCGAACAGCCTGTCCAAACCGACAGCGTGAAAACGGATTCCCTCGCTACCGATACCCTGAATAAGCCTATCGAGCGCAGACTCTCGCCCGAGGAACTCCGACAGATGAACAAGTCCAACGAACACATCAACATCCAACGTGCGCCATCTGTCCGCACGCCGAACAGCATCGGTCCACGCCGCAGGAAAAGATAAGAGTGTTAAGCCATGAGAAGAATAGCCGCATCCCGTGTATATATCAACGAAAAAGAGTTCCGCACCAACCATGTTGTGGAACTCTTTGACCATCACGTCGTCTGCCATTATCCCCTCCAGGGAGAACTTCCCATGACCGAATGGCTTGGCGGCACCATCCTCATCCGCAACGGCGAGGCCTACCACACCTTCGCCATTCTTTCACCCGAGGAAGCCGCGGAATTTGATACAAACATAAAAGACTTACAATTGTAATGGCTAAGTGAACCGAGGTGTCTGTCATTCATTCACCAGCACTTTTCCATCTGGGGTCATTCCTTCCACGCTGATGTACATCTCCTCGCAGGTCGAGTTGTTGAAGAACTCCACCTTGGCTTTGCCCTGTTCGTCTGTGGTGATGTCGGGCTGCCAATAGATGGTGCGTCGGAAGTCGGCCATAGGGGGAATCACGCTGTAGTCCTCCATTTTGAAGGTGGAAGGCTGGTTGAACCCCTGGAAGTAGGTGCGGCGGATGCCTTTGTTGCTGGCAGTGGTGAAATAGGTGTGCATATATAAATAGATGTTGACACTGCCATCCATCACTCGTGGGTCGCTGGGGGCAATATAGATGGATCTTATGTCGTCTAACCAAAGTTGGTCAGGAGGAACTTGCATATTGGGGCGTTCCCCGTTGTCCATGATCCAATTGATGGCATATCCATCATATCGAGGTGGTTCGGTCCAGTTTTTTTCATTATAATAAAAGAGCGAGTTCTTTGCTTTCAAGAAACTATAGAGATAAGGCACAGACTCTCCCCTGTCGAGCGCATCGTCCCGTTCTTTATCTGCATTGTAATAGAGGGTTGCATAGCGACGTCCGTACGATTCGTCCTTGAATCGCCAGTTGTCATTGGTGAAGTACCTTTTCTTCGCCTTCACCGTCACGTTCTGCAACACATGTTCCTTCTTGGTGATGGGAACGAACGCATCTTCCTCCTCTTCCCACTCCTGAAGTGGTTTCTTCACGAAGGCATTGGGTTTGAGCGGATGCAGGATTTCAGCTTCCGTTGGGGTGATGTACCTTGGCGTGGGCGAGAACTGACGGTCTATCCCCACATAGTAGGTCTTGATCTTTTCTCCCCTTTTTGTGTTTCTTGCCGTATAGATGCACATCTTCCACTCACCGTCCAGGAATGGCATCTTGAAGGCGTAGTTGCCCACAGAATCCGTCTTTGTGTCACCAATCATGCTCAGTCCTTCCTTGTTGTATAGGATGGCCTGAAGATGCACGCCTGCAACTGGATTGCGTTTCCTGTACACTCTCAATTGTCCGTTCAGATAGAACTGATCTTCGATGGGCTGCGCCTTTCGGAAGGTGTAGCGTTCTGACATCAGTCTCCAATCGTATCGTCTCCATCCTTGCGTCAGCATCAGCAGGTCGGCACTTTCTCTGTGTTCTTTGTCGTCTGCTTCAAAGTAATAATCGACATTGTGGATATATCCTCTCACCTCGGAACTCAGCAGCATCCACGTCTTCATGTTTCCACGCTTGCCGTTGGTCATGTTGTTGGCGTCCATTGCGGAGAAGGACAGGTGGGCGTTGGGTTGTGTCTGCAGTTCCATCTCCACCTTGCCACAGGGTTTCAACCGTTGTGTGAGTGCCGTGACCTGTATGCTGTCTGCTTTGTCTGGCTTCGGACAGAGAAAGAAGAACCGTTCTGCCATAATTCTTCCCCAGCTGTCAAAGACGGTCAACTGGTTCACGCCTTCTGGCATCGTCTTTCTGTCCAGTTCTATTTCCAGCAAAGGCACTGCCTTGATGGTGTCGCAACGGATGATGTTCCCATTGTGCATCAGCACATAGCCCAGCATATTGCCACAGATGCCGTCTGTGCATTGGATGGTGGCGAGCATCCTTTCACTCACGGCATCCACACGGAGGGCACATCCTTCCTTCTTGGCTTCTGGCAGCGCGAAGAACTGCACCTGCCTCTTTTCACTCTTCTTCAGGTTGCGCATCTGGAAGGTGAGTTTTCCTGTGTCGGGCACCACCTCGAAGCATCCTCTGCCCAGCGAGTCGGTCTCGATGGAGGTGAGCACATCGCCCCTCTCGTTCATCAGGAAGCCTTCGCTCTCGTAGGGACGTCCATTATCATCGACCACCATCATCGCCACCCGGCATCGCTTGCCCACAATCAAGTCACCACCTTCAGGATAGAACTGCACACTGATGGTGGTCATCAGGTTGCGCACATCAATACCGTTGTCAATGGCTCTGAAATAGAGTGAATCCGTCTTGTCGCGATTGTTGGGTTCACGATGCTTGTACAGGCCGCTGTTGATGTTCAGGTCAGAGTAGTCTCCCTCCTCCTTGGGTGTCTTGAAGACTGGAAAGACGCGTGAGAAGACGGCATTGGTTCCCCAGTTGGTCATATATCTCGTGTAGGCTCGCACCTCATAAAAGCCGGAACCCAGCAGCGTGTCCAGCTTCATGTCCCCATGCGACACACCCAACGAGTCAATTGGGTACTTACACGTCTTGATGACATCACCCATCAGATTCAGCAGCTCCACATACAGCACCTTGCTCAAATCAGAGGGATGCCCATTGTCTGTCCTTGTCACATACGCCTTGAACCACAAGGTCTCGTTCTCAAAATACCCCATGTTGTCAAAGTGCAGATACACCTTCTCCTGTGGCACGACCTTATTGAAGTTCATTGCTTTTTGGAGGTACGACAAGATACGGTTCGTCTCCTCACTTTGTGCATAAAGCGAGGAAACGGCAAACGTCAGGAGTAATATGTGAAGCAATCGTCTCATCTGTTTTGGTTGTATTAGTTCCTACCTCCCTATTCCCCCTTTTTCAAGAAATGTATAATCATCATCCCACTTTTTTTAAGTAAAAGGTGCATTTTTAACATTTTCGGGGTACAAATGTATGAAATATCTTCCGTTTATTGCATCGTTCGGCTATCTTTTCTTATTCCTTTAGGTAGGTCTTCTTGCCGTAACTGTAGTCAGTGATGCGCCACCACTCGTCGGGGATGAGGTACTTGCCGTCCACGTGGTCTATGACAAGGAGTTGGAAATCCATTTTCCCCGATGAGAATGTCTTATGGCAAAGGATGCGGTCGGTGACGCGCATAAAGGAATTGAACTTTCGGTCGTATTTGTGGGTCTCCACGATGTCGAAGGCTTGTTGGGGGTAGTCGTTGATATGGTTATACTCTGATATCAGAAACTTATAATACAGGCCTTTATCTATCGTCTGCACGTACAATCTTCCGCTCACCTTGCCCATGCTGGAAGGGTCGGATTTCTTGCCGTATTCGTAGTGGACTTCATGTTCTTCAATGTAGGCGGAGTCTGTCATCTGCTGGATGAAGTCGTTGACCCATTGGGTGTTGAAGGGCTCAGCTATTTTCCCATTGTCGTAGGATGCAATGCTCTGATAGAAGGAGGTGAATCTGTCTCCCTTGCCGTAGAATTTGAAGATGACGTTTTTCTTGTCTCGTCCATTGACCGATTCGGCAGTCAGTTCGAGTGTGTCGCCTTCTGCGGTGTGGGTTTCCCTGTAGAGCATGTTGGGGAACGAGCTGTTCATGATTCGCTTTTTGATGCTGTTGACGGAGTCTCTGCTGATTTCCCATTGCCATGTATGGATGTAGCGGATTGTGTCGCCTCCGATGGTTTCGACTCTATGTGGATTTGTATAATATCTGAGTCTTGTGAGACCCAGATTTTTTACGATTCCATCAAACAGGTCGAAACCTTCCTCATCATCTGAACTCGGATGGAAATCTGGCAGGTATTTAATCTTCCCGTGGTCATACGAAAGCATGCTCTCATATCCTTGGGGCAAGGCGAAGGTGGAATCCACATGGTCAACAAACAGAAGGGTGTACCTTCCAACCCTGTCTTTTCTACCGAGGATTTTAGCGTCGAATTTACGAAGTGGGTGGTAAGGAGAAAGAGAGAGCTGCATTCTGCGATCATTGATGGGAAAATGGTATTGGAAACCCTTGTCATCATTATTATTTTTCAAATAATGTCTCACTTCGTTGTGCAACAAATGAGGCACAAGGTCTGCGTATTTCTTGGGAAAGACATAAAGACGCCCTGTGGCGCTCCCTTCATGTATCTTCTCTGATAGTGCGGGTCTCCTTGCCCAAGAATTATTATCACCTATAGACCAATCGTAGAGATAGGACACTTCGTATTTTACACCACCATATGCTTCAGAAAGCCTTTCTATCATGGCTTGCACAGGCTGCATGTCAATTGGATCTGTTATCCCTTTAATCTGTTTTTCTTTGGGGTGGTATCTTAGAATAATACTGCATCTGTCTCTGCCTGGCAGGTAAACAAACTCTGCTGATTCGTTCGATCCCAAACTGCTGTATGAAAATGCATGATATGAAAGGCTGTCACTGGTGTAAGTAAGAGTCGGCAGGCTTTTGTAGTGGAAATTTCGGTGTTCTGGCTGTATTAGTTCCCAATTTCCTCCAAGGGTGTCTAATGCTAAGGCGTAGCGGATGGTGTCCTCCGTTCCATTGGAAGTCTGCTGATAGAGGCTGGCGATGGCTGTTTCTGAAGCATGAATGAAACATTGCAGGATAGAGTCTTTCAGGAGTTCCAAATGGTATTTGTCAATAAGCTTGTCTTTGTCCCTTTCGTAAGATTTTCCCCAAGAAATGTTTTCGTGCATCGTTTTGGAATGGTTGCTAATGCCTCCGTACATCCCTTCCGGATAGTTCTTCTCCAGATACTCCATCAGTTGTGGAATGCTCATTGGCTCTTGAGCGTGGATGGCAACTGCATTCAGCAGCATCGCCAAGATAAAGATATAGTGTTTCATTGTTTTAATTCGTTTTAGTAGTTGTTGTCCTTGATTTGAAAAACTTCGTCGCATTCCCGTTGCAGCTTCTCCGTCAGGGCTGTGTATTCTGCCAACGGGTCGGGATGTGATTTTACCCCAAACACGCTATCGACGGAAATCAGGTCGCTCTGTTCATCCTCGGCTTTTGTCGGACGAGGTGTGGCAACGGAAGGTGGGGTGGAGGCAAGGAATGTCTTGGGCATCACCTCCGATGTGTCTGTCAACGGCTCTTCCTTTACCTCTTTCTGATGACAAGAGGTGGGTTCCGTCGGAGGCTGGGACGTCCTGCCATCCTCACTTCTGGGTGGCGCCAAGACAATCGCCAGGATGGCAGCGGCACAGGCGGCAGCCAACCAAGGCCAGAGACCGATGCGACGGTTACGCGAAGTTTTCGCCATGATGCGGTCAAACTCCTCTGCTTTCTCTGCCGACGGTGTGAAGTCACCAGCAAGATGGGAAGTCGCCAACACCAATTGGCGCACAGCCTCTTCTTCAGCAGAGAAGTTGCCGTCGCTAAGCAGATAGAAGCGGGCAAGAGCCTGCTCTTCTTCTATCGTGGTTTCACCATCCAGATAACGCTGGATGAGCTGTTGGCGCAATGCCTTGTCGTTCAGTTCTTTCATTGTTGTCCTCCTTTCCGTAGCAGTTCCAGCATAAATCTCCGTGCAGCAGAGATCATGGTTCTGGTGCTTTGCTTGGTGGTGTTGCAAATGGTTGAAATCTCGTCTATCGTCATTCCCTCACTCCGCATCGTCAGCATTCGCCGTTGGGTGGCTGGCAGACGGTCAAGGGCTGTTTGAATCCGCATCTGGGTGTCGCGCTCAATAAGGTCTTGGTCTGTCTCCCGCGTGTCCTCCATATCCTCGCCCTCCACAGGCTCGAACCTCATGTGCTGTTGGCGCAGACGGTCGATGCACACGTTCTTGGCAATAGTGACAGCAAGGGCTTCGGGGCTTTGGTAGCTATCCAACCGTCCCCGCATCTGCCAAAGCCTGAAGAGTGTCTCCTGCACCATGTCCTCAGCCTCCTCGTGCAATTGCCTGTTGGCCATGAACCGTTCGCACAACTCCAGCAGCTGTGGACGCAGCGTATTGGCCATATGTTCAAATGCTTCAATCGTCATTTCGAGCGCGTCTCTATAAGATAGACGTAAAAGTCCCGCAAATATAAACTAAAAAAAGCGGAAAATTTACATTTTTTCATTTCGCCGGCAAAGTTACGTGTTTTTGACGAAGTAACCTCGGATGGGGTGTGGAAAAGTTTAATCGCCAAAAAGCGATGGCTAAGCCATTCAGAAACAATCGTTTACAAAGCAAAATGTTACATGAGTGAAAAAAAGTGGTGTGGAAAAGTTATCGATGTTACATCAAATTTGGGTGGTTTTATCCCGAAAAAACGACGAAAAAGATGCAAAAAAGGGGAAGGGGAGAAAGCACGTCCACGAGGAGGAAGAGTCACTTCCCCTTTTCTGATTAGGGCGTAAAATTAAGGAAAAGAGGAGTAAAGATGATGTTAATTATCGTTGACGTTCAGCTTCAGCAAATCGAAATACATCAAACGGGTATTCAGAGGCAGGCGACCCACGCCGATACCCATGTATTTGGCTTCCAATCGTTCGTCAGCAATCAAATAATGGAAACCATTCTTTTCATAGTAATGAAGAGTTTCGGGACGGTTCAGCGCATCGACGATGAGGAAACGGCAACCCGTGCGGTTGTTGGTACGGAAGAGCACCTTGATGAAGTCCATGATGGCGGTACCAAAGCCCTGCCCGGCGAAATCGCTGCTGGTACCGAGACGACCAATGAGCACGGCAGGGAAACGTTTGAGTGTCTTGTCGCGCAAGTCGGTGTCATCGAGAAATTGCTCCTTATACTCGTCTGTGATGCGGTTAGTCAGGCGGATGCTGTCGTTAGAGAGCGAGAAGGCAGTGACGATGGTGTCGGGCTGATCTTTGAGGCAGAAAAGGTAGGTCTTGCCAAGAAGTTTGCGTTGGTTCACGAGACAATCCTTGGCGAAAAACTCGTCAAGGTCTCCCTCGCCGCAACTGAAGGGTTTGCACTCGGCCAATTTATCTTCAGAAGCGCGAACGAGGTCACAACGTGCCAGCAAATCTTCTACAGTCATAATGCTGTGCAAGTTTTTAGGAAATTGGAGACCACTTTCGCCTCATGACGGTAATCCTGCGTGCCAGGGTTCTGTTCCGTGAAGGTGGCCTCGCTTTCAAATGTTTTTGCCGTCTCGCCGTAAAGCGTAGGGATGGCTCTGATCGCTGTTGCCATAATATCTCAGTTTTATGTTTCGCCGCAAAGTTACAACAATCCTCCCACACCACCAAATAAAAGCACAAAAAAGTTTTTCAGTGTCAGCCAAATCAGGAAAAAGTGCGTTACAGTTACAGTTGTTACAGTTCAAAATACAATAGGTGAAAAAGTCAAAAGAAATCTTATATTTATATACATATAAATATAAAACTATTTTTTGAGTTTTGGATGGTTCCAAAAACAACTGTAACAACTGTAACTGTAACGCTCGAAAAAAATTTTGAAAAAAAATCCACAAATGCTTGCATATCTCAGAAAAAAGTCGTAACTTTGTACCGTAATTAAAGAAAAGCGCACACGAGCCCTGAAGTGCCTCCCAGCAGGGCTGAAACGACCAGAAAAGCACCCCGGCAGCAACGCATAAAATTGCTAACGGCAAAGCATCAAAGAGACGGCGGCAAAGCCATGGATTGCCGACGGCAAATTTGAAAACACAGAATCGGGTTGAAAACGAACACGAATGGCACGGATTGACACGAATAAAGACCTGAATGGCGCCACAGAAAATTTATCTGTGAAGATTCGAAAGATTCGTGTTCGGCAAAGACAGGATTCGCAAGGGAAAAGCTTCCATTCCCCAAGTTGGGAGCAGAACAACAACCAAAACAAAAATAAATCTAAAGTATCATGAGCAAGATTATCTATCGCAAGATCCGCACCGCACCCGGTGTGAAGCAGTACCTGGACGAAGAGAAGACCCAGGTGAACCCCCAGTTTGAGGCCAACTCCGCCTACTTCGCGCAGGCA
>Ga0310695_10014784_pt1 | contig 10496 bp, 9 predicted proteins | sample RumenRJG_04DNA_FD_203882 | JGI IMG/M metagenome (GOLD analysis project Ga0310695, IMG submission 203882) | Bovine rumen microbial communities from Lethbridge, Alberta, Canada - RJG_04 (v2) (version 2) | ecosystem: Host-associated > Mammals > Digestive system > Stomach > Rumen | place: Canada... | reverse complement strand
CCAGGTGATAGAGGAAGAGACCAAGCGCGGCTTCCGTGTGAAACTGATTATATAATCAATGACAATAAATAAAACGTAAATAACTACGTAAAGCAGACGACCGAATTCATCATGAAGTACATCGAAGATTGGACATGGAGAAAATGAAAAAGATTATGTATTGGATGCTCGTCGCCATCCTTATCAGCGGCGCAAGTGTATTCACGGCGTTTACTAACGACGATAACGAGACTGTTGACACGGAGGTCAGCGTTACGCCGAGTCAAAGCCGCGTGGGTTATTCCGCATGGAACACGCAGGTCAGCTATACCCACTGCGACCCCTTGCCCAAGACGGGGAAACCCGAATTAGTCAGCGGCACGTGGGAGGTGAACGATGGCATCCTTCAGCACAAGGCATGTGAAAAGGCCCCGCTGGCCATCTGCAAATACATCATCCCCTACGACCACTACACCATCCAGTGTAGCGCCCGCAAGGACAGCGGAGAGGAGGGTTTCATCATTGTGTTCAACTATGTAGATGCGCAACACTACTGCTGGCTGAACTTCGGCTGCGAGGGCAACACGCAGCACGCTATCGAGCAGACAATCGGCGAAAGCAGGAAACGGTTGGTCACACGCCCAGGCAGCGTGGAGACAGGAAAATGGTATGACGTGAAACTGACCGTGGCCGGCTCTCGCATCAAAGCCTGGCTCGACGATACACTCTTGTTCGATGAAAAACTATAGTACAAATGGGCGCACCCAGATTTTTCCGTGGCAGGTCCACACAGACCTTGCATGACAGCATAAACAAAGGACCCCGTAAATTCCCTGCGGTAGAAATACGTTGCAAATTTATAGGGAATTTCCGAAGCAACCAAAGAAGTGCTGTCAATCCATTGCTTTGCCTTCGGCACAAAAAAATCTCCCCAATCTTCTCAATCATCCGCAAGGCGGATTAGTCGAGAAACTAGTCCGCAAGCGGCCAATGAGAGAATTGGGGAGATTAAGAGAGTGTGGGTTGCCCGAAAGATGGGCTACGCTGAGCAGAAGATTTGTGTTCGAACTATCAGAAAGTCCACTTCAACGCCAGGGTGGGGTTGATGAATGTGTCTCTATTGTTGTAGGTGTTGAAGATGAAGTTGTGGCCGATCTCCACCTCAGTACCAATGCTGAGTTTTGTGTTTTCTAACCCTTTGATGCTATAGAGGTTGTACCAAAATTGAGGCTCACTTTGGATAACGAGTTGGCCGTGGTTGTTGGCATCCTCACCACGCAAGAAATCAATGTAACCAGAGAAGGTGCATGCTTTATTGGCGAAGGTGATGCCCCAAACGCCAGTGAGTTGGACGCTGGCATAAGCATGGGTGGTGTCGTAGCTCTTGAAGAATTGTTTGTACATGAGCTGCACGGAGTAAGTTTTGGAGAAGTCGGCGCTGTGTCCGTTCCAAGCAGGACCGATGAGGGCTGACTGCTGGAAACTACCGAATCGGTTGAGACCGCCATTGTATTCGATATGCGCAGCGAAAGGACTTTGCTTTCCGAGGTTGAACTCGCGAGAAATCTCAGTGTAGGCTCCCTCTGTGAACTTGCTGCTGAAGTCGATATCGATGAAGTAAAACCAGGAACCCCACTGGTCGGCCTTGAACTGCTCGACGGTCATAGTTGCGTCCGGACGATCTGCTTCCTCTTTGGGATAAAGGTGACGGCCGAAGTCGTAATGGAATTGGATGTTCTGTGCGTTGCTGCTGATGGAGGCGATGAACAACATCGCCATAAGAGTCATTTTTTTCATTATATTTATATTAGTATATTGCTCTATGTCAACTTAAAGAAATACATATTTGGCTGTGAAGAGGATGGTCAGTATCACGAGCGTCCAGTTTAGATTCTCCCACCTGCGGGCAATCGCATTGAGTACCACGTAAGAGATGATACCCAGCAGGATTCCGTCGGAAATGGAACTTGCCATAGCCATAGAGAACAGCGTGATGAAAGCAGGCAAACCTTCCTCGTAGGAGTTAAAGTCGATGACAGCTACACGTGCGAACATCATCAAACCGACAATAATCAGGGCAGGACTGGTGGCTGCTGATGGGATGGCCAAGAAGAGTGGTGAGAAGAACATTGACACGAGGAACAGCATGGCGATGGTGAATGCCGAGAGTCCTGTGCGACCACCTTCTGTCACACCTGAGGCGGATTCAACAAATGTGGTGGTGGTGGATGCACCCACACATGCTCCTAACGTGGTAGCAATGGCATCAGCCATCAGCGCTTCATTCACGTGAGGAATCTTGCCATCTTTTTTCACCATTCCTGCCGAACCCATCACACCAATGAGGGTGCCAATGGTGTCAAACAAATCCATGAACAGGAAAGTGAATACCACAATCAGCATGTCGAGGTTAAAGATATTATGCCACTCAAACTGCATGCACAAGGGAGATACATCAGGAGGTAAACCAATGATACCTTTGATGTCCGTCTCACCAAAGGGAATACCGATGAGGGTTGTTACTAAGATTCCAATCAGTATGGCGCCTTTCACCTTGTAGATGAGCAGTGCAGCAGTGACGATGATGCCGATGATGCAGAGTAGGGCGGAGCCAGAGGTGATGTGTCCCAATGTAATGATGCTGGCATCACCGCTCTGCTCGATAATGCCCGAGTTCTTCAGACCTAATGAGACGATGAACAGACCGATACCCACCGAAATGGCGGCTTGCTGTTGCACGGGGATGGCATGGACAATCTTCTCGCGCACTTTCGTCACGCTTAAAATGATGAATATAATGCCCTCAATCAGTATCGCTGTCAGGGCAAACTGCCATGAGTAGCCCATCGCGATGCAGACGTATACAAAATAAGCGTTCAATCCCATACCTGGAGCCAATCCAAACGGCAATTTGGCATAGATGGCCATCACAAGCGTTCCGATGACAGAGGCAATGACTGTGGCTGTGAACACGGCATTCGTGTCCATGCCCTGATAGGCCAAATCGGCAAAGATGCTGGGATTGACGGCAAGGATATACGCCATCGTGAGGAAAGACGTCAAGCCTGCCATCACTTCTGTCTTCACGTTATGCTTCGAAGGGTCGAAACCAAAGAGTCTTTTTAGCACCATAATAATGAGGTATGAGTTGTTGGATATTGTAGTGAATCCCCAATTGCGCTTCAATATGCAAGTCGTTTGCAAAGGTAAGACAAATATGTGAGTAAAACAAAAAAAAGTTAATTTTTCATCTGTTACAAGAATTTTGTGTACCTTTGTCCACAAAATAACTCCTATCAATGAAACATAACCTATTGATACTCTCTTTTCTTCTTTGCTTGTTGGGTGTGAAGATGACGGCTCAGCCTCTTCGGCAGGATGTGTTGGCTGCGATGGAACGGGCAAATGATTACTTCATCAGGAAGTATCCTGACCCAGGGAAGCCGACGTTCGTGAAGAAAGAACGCCCGTCGAACCTCTGGACGAGAGGCGTGTACTTTGAGGGATTGATGGCGCTGACAGAGGTGGAGCGATTGGCGAATGGAGAGAAATATGGAAAATACAAGCAATACATAGCAGATTGGGGTACGGCGCACAAGTGGATGCCACGTAATGGCGTGACCACGAGGGATGCGGATGACTATTGCTGTTGTCAGACCTATTTAGATATGTATTGGTTAGAGCGTCGGGAAGAGATGAAGACGCCAACAGTGCAGTGTATGGATATTCTGCTGGATGCTCAGGAGATTCCATGGATGGCTGGTGGACAGATGAAGTCGGAGGGTAGCTGTGGGGATTGGACTTGGATTGATGCAATACAGATGGGATTGCCAGTGCTGGCGAAAATGACACGTATCTGTCACTTCGAAGGAGAGGGAAATGCAGCACGGTATGCGGAACAGGGATGGAAGATGTATGAGACATCAAGGAATGTGACAGGAGGTGGGTTGTTCAATGTGAAGGACGGGTTGTGGTGGAGAGATAAGGATTTCGTGCCGCCCTACAAAGAGCCGAATGGAGAGGATTGCTACTGGAGTCGTGGAAATGGTTGGGTATATGCAGCACTGGTGAGGGCGATGGACGCGATGTTGGTGGGTGAACAGTCGAAAGCGCCGAACTATATGGAGCAGTTGGGTGAGAAGAAATGGCGGAATATCGGTGAAGATGTGCACTTCAAGGACTATCTGAAGGACTATCAGATGATGACAAAGGCTTTGCTGAAGTGTCAACGAAAGGATGGTTTCTGGAATGTGTCGCTGCATGATCCATCGAACTACGGAGGTGTGGAACTTTCGGGCACGGCATTGTTCATTTATGGTATGGCATGGGGAGTCCGGCACGGTTATTTGCCCAAGAAGAAATACATGCCGATGATGATGAGGACGTGGGAGGCGATGGTGAAGACTTGTCTGCACGATAATGGCTTTCTGGGTTATGTGCAGGGTACGGGCAAGGAACCGAAAGACTCACAGCCTGTGACCTACACGAAGGAACCAGACTTTGATGATTATGGATTGGGCTGTTTCTTACTTTGCGGAACTGAAATTTTCAAACTATTGGAGAAATGAGACGTTATATATATATAATAATGTGTATATGTCTGTTGGGAAGTTGCTCTTCAGGCAATGAGAAGAAATCTGCAGTGAAGGGCAAGGTGCAGAGCGCGCCTTACGAATTGCTGGTAGTGGCAAACAAGGATTGGCTGAAGACTGAGGCTGGTCAGAAGTTGGTGGAGATAGTGGAAGCACCTATCAGCGGACTTCCACAGCGGGAGGGCAATTTCCGAGTGACGTATGTCAATCCCGAAGCCTTCAAGGGGGTGTTTCAGTTTTATGCCAACATCTTGGTGGTGAAAGTGGACATGAAACATGAGGAGTCGAGAATGACACTGGAGAAGGATTTGTACGCTCGTCCGCAGGTGGTGGAGGGACTGTACGCCCCAACCGATTGGGCTTTTGTGAGATTGTTGGAAGCACATAAGAAGGACATCCTCAGACATTTTAATGAGAACGAATTTGCCCGTGAACGGAAGTTTCTGGAGAAGAACTATAACGGAGCGGTGATGGCACAGGTGAAGAAGCAGTTTGGCGTGAGCATCAACGTGCCGCAAGATGTCGATGACATGAAAATAGGCGAGAACTTCCTGTGGGCATCGGCAAGCAAAAAGGACTTTCAGCAGAATGTGTGCATCTATACGCTGCCATGGTCGAACAATTTGTCGTTTGAAGATGTGCGCGACTCGGTGATGAAAGTGAACATCCCAGGGGATCGGGAGGACCAATGGATGGAAACCGACCGTCGGACGGTGATGATAGATGACATTACACGGACCGATTTGTTGGTTGTCCGCGGGCTTTGGGACATGAGAAACGACGCGATGGGCGGTCCCTTTGTTAGTTATTGTTATGTAGATACAATACGCAACCGTTTCTTGATTGTGGAAGGCTTTGTGTTTGCTCCCGACAAAAAGAAACGCCCTATTATTCGACAATTGGAAGCAGCATTGCAAACCATGACATTTGAAAGCGGAAAATAGGCTGATACCCACCTTTAGGTATGTTTTTTGTGTGGGGGAAGCATTTTCTCTACCTAAAATTTGGTAGGTAATGAAAAGTTTTCCTACATTTGCATCCGCAAATAAAAAAAGTATTCAACAAGATAATAAAAAAGTAAAAGATTATGGCTTACGTAATTAGTGACGATTGTGTAATGTGTGGAACTTGCGCAGGTGAGTGTCCATCAGGTGCTATCAGCGAAGGCGATGGCAAGTATGTTATTGATGCAGATGCATGTGTAGATTGCGGTACTTGCGCTGATGCTTGTCCTGCAGGTGCTATCGCTCCAGGTGAGTAAGAATAGCGCACGTGCATATTTACACGTATTTTTATGAATTTTAGCGGCATTCTCTTGTGGGTTTGCCGCTTTTTGTTTACCTTTGTGCACCAATTATGCTGACTAACAACAAGAAATGATCTATTTATGTTAAGACGTTTATACTTTTTTGCCCTTCTTTTACCTCTATATTTAGCGGGTTCTGCTCAACCGATTGATTTGAGTGGAACGTGGCAGTTTCAGATTGACCGTGAAGGAAAAGGTGTGGAAGAAAAGTGGTATCAGGCTGACTATCGGATGCGTGATGTCATCACACTTCCAGCTTCTATGCCACAACGACTGAAAGGTGATGATATCAGTGTGGACACGAAATGGGTGGGATCGCTCTACGACTCCAGCTATTTCTACAACCCCTATATGGCGAAATACCGCAACCCCGGGAAGGACATGAAATTGCAGTTCTTCCTGACACCAGACAAGCATTATGTGGGAAAGGCATGGTATAAACGGACTGTGACATTGCCAGAGAGTGAGGCAGTGCCGATGTACACGCTGTATTTGGAACGTCCCCATATCACAACGGAAGTGTGGGTGAATGGTGAGAAGGTGGATGGTGTGCAGAAGTCGCTTTCAGTCCCTCATGTGTTTTATCTCTATGGGTTGTTGAAACCAGGGGAGAACACGATTGCCATTTGTGTGGATAACGACCCAGAAACGGTGAAAGTGGGACAGGATTCGCATTCGGTGACAGACCAGACGCAGGGTGATTGGAACGGAATTGTCGGTAAGATGGAGCTGCGCCCATTTAATTCCATTGACGAGGTAAAGGTGTATCCTGATGTGGATTCGAAAACCGCACGTGTGCATCTGGAGATGCTTGACAGCAAACCACGTCAGCAGGTGACAATCACCTTGAAAGCGACGGCATTCAATACGAATAAGCAGCATGTGGTGAAGAGTAAGCCCGTAGAGATGGTGCTGAACGATTCGGAGGTGGTGCCTTGTGACATTACCTTACAGATGGGTGACGGCATGTTGTTGTGGGATGAGTTCCATCCGCAACTCTATCGGCTTGAAGTGGAAGTGAAAGCGAAGGATGGTGCCGTGTGTCGTAGGGAAACTGTCTTTGGTATGAGAAAGTTGGAGATCAAGGATAAGATGTTCTATCTGAACGGACGGGAAATTCTTTTACGTGGAACGGTGGAGAACTGCGACTTCCCGAATACTGGTTATCCTCCTACGGATGTGGATTCTTGGCTGAAGGTATTTAAGACTTGCAAATCTTATGGCCTCAATCACATGCGTTTTCATAGCTATTGCCCACCAGAGGCAGCTTTTATGGCTGCAGATTTGACGGGTTTTTATATCCAGCCAGAAGGTCCTTCATGGCCGAATCATGGTGTGAGATTGGGTAGGGGAGAACCGATTGACAAATATTTGATGGACGAAAGTGTTGCCATCGTCAATGAGTACGGAAATCATCCCTCGTTCACCTTCTATGCATTTGGCAATGAACCTGCAGGAAACTGGGTGCCGTGGACAACGGAACATGTAGCAGCGATGATGGCATACGACCCAAGACATTTGTATTGTGGCTTTAGTGTCGGAGGTGGTTGGGCATGGCAACCTGGCACGGAATATGCAGTGAAGGCCGGTGCTCGTGGTCTGGCTGAATGGACAAGAAGCGCTCCAGAATCGGTGGTGACTTTTGAGGGAAACATCACTATGTATAATGGAAAGGATAGTCCGAATACACCTATTACGATACCGTTCGTCAGTCATGAGACTGGACAATGGTGTGCTTTCCCGAATCTTGATGAAATCAGCAAATATACGGGTGTGAACAAGGCGAAGAACTTTGAGATTTTCCGTGATTTGTTGAGGGATAATGGTATGGAATCTCGTGCCCATGACTTTTTGATGGCATCGGGTAAGTTGCAGACATTGTGCTACAAGGCCGAGATTGAACGTACTTTGAGGACTCCAAGGTATGCGGGTTTCCAGTTGCTTTCGTTGAATGATTATTCTGGACAAGGCACGGCGTTGGTGGGTGTAACGGATGTGTTCTTTGATAAGAAAGGATACTGTAATGAGGACATGTTCAGTGAATTTTGTGCTCCAGTCGTGCCGCTGGCAAAGTTCCCGAAGTTTACCTATCAGACGGATGAAACCTTAGAGGTAGAGGTGGAATTGAGCCAGTTCTCGGACAAGGAACTGAAGGGAGTTACGCCTTATTGGGTCATTTTCAGGCAAGGAGATATTTCTGCGGAAGGACCTTGTGAAGAAGAAGTGTATGCTGAAGGAACATTGCCCATGCGCGACCTTCCTATAGGAGGTAATATCAATCTCGGAAAGATTTCCGTACCACTTTCTGATATCAAGGAAGCAACAAAGATGCGATTATGTGTGTCCATCCCTAACACAAAGGAGTATGTACCATCTTCCGACTCAAGCACTCCGAGCTGGAGAAGCGCCGTCAACCGTTGGGAGTTTTGGGTTTATCCGACACCAAAGTCTGATGTGGTGAAGTATGAAAAGGATTGGGTGCCGAAAGGTGTATATGTGACAGATTCGTTGGATGAAAAGGCAATGAGAACCTTGAAGAAAGGTGGTAATGTGCTGATTTGTGCTGCAGGTAAAGTGACATATGGTAGGGAAGTGGTACAGCAATTCACTCCTGTGTTCTGGAATACATCATGGTTCAAGATGCGTCCACCTCATACAACAGGAGTTTTTGTAGAGAACACCCATCCCATTTTCGACCTTTTCCCAACCGATTATCATTCCGATATGCAGTGGTGGGAATTGGTGAATCGTGCACAAGTCATGCAGTTCACCGACTTCCCGAAAGACTTCCAGCCTCTGGTGCAGAGTATTGACACATGGTTCGTCTCTCGTAAGATTGGTATGCTCTTTGAGGCGAATGTGGGGAAGGGAAAACTGGTGATGACCTCGATGGACATTACTAACAACTTGGATAAGAGAATAGTAGCTCGACAAATGCGTGAGTCTATCCTTGCTTATATGCAATCGGAGAAGTTCAAACCGCAATGGACAATTGATGCACAACTGGTTTCAGACCTCTTCACAAAGGTGGCTGGAGAAATAGATATGTACACAAAGGATTCGCCGGATGAGTTGAAGCCCGAACTTGTGAGTCCTACTAATTCGAATCAATAAGGATGAAAAAGACATTGTCGCTTTTAGTTTTTAGTTTTTCACTTTTAGTTTCCAGTGCTCAGACATACTCCTTTGATGGACGTGATAAGGATGCCATCCAAGTGAGACCTACCGACGTCTTTACGATGGAGAAGGGTTATGGTTACGATTTTCAGGAGGTGATAGCTGAGGCACGTAAGTCTCAGAATGAGACCTTCCACCTTTCTGATGGCATCTTCTATTTTTCGGTGGCAGTGCCTGATGGAAACTATAAGGTAACAGTGACGTTAGGGTCGAAGAAATCGAAAGGAAATACGACTGTTCGAGCAGAATCTCGTCGCCTTTTTGTGCAGAATGTGGAAACTAAAAAAGGTGAATTTACGCCATGCTCTTTTATCGTGAATAAGCGTAATACCACCATTTTGCTTCCTGATGGAAAGACAGATCGTGTGCGCATCAAAAAACGTGAGGAAAGTAAGATGAATTGGGATGATAAATTGACGATAGAGGTGAATGGTGATGCACCAACAGTATCATCCATTAAGATTGAACCAGCGAATGATGTTCCGACTTTATGGCTATGTGGTAATTCCACAGTGGTTGACCAAGATTATGAGCCTTGGGCATCATGGGGACAGATGATTACTCGTTGGTTTACGGATGAGGTGGCGGTTGCAAATTATGCGGAGAGTGGTGAAACGGCAACATCCTTCATCGCTGCAGGGCGTTTGAAGAAGATTGTTTCTCTGATGAAAGAAGGTGATTATATCTTTATGGAATTTGGACATAATGACCAAAAGGAAAAACGTCCTGGTAGTGGTGCTTTTTACAATTATGTGTATTCGCTGAAGCAGTTCGTGGATGAGGCTCGTGCAAAGGGAGTGACTCCTGTCTTTGTTACTCCGACACAACGTCGTTCGTTTGATAAAAATGGTAAGATACAGGAGACGCATGCTAATTATCCTGAAGCGATGCGGTGGGTTGCGAAAGATTTGGGTGTTCCATTGATAGAACTTCATGAGATGACCCGAACATTCTTTGAGACATTGGGCGTGGAAGAGAGTAAGCGTGCATTGGTGCACTATCCGGCAAAAACATATCCAGGACAGCAAACTGCTTTTGAAGACAATACGCATTTTAATCCGTATGGAGCATACGAGATTTCTAAAATGATGGTAGAGGGAATGAAGTCTTTGAGTCTGCCGATTGTTAAGTATATTCGACTAGATTATCACTCTTTTTCTCCATCAAATCCCGATGATTGGAAAACTTTCCATTGGAATGACGCCCCGTTTGTTGATATCGTAAAACCGGATGGAAATTGAGAATTCATGGTCTCATCATAATGTATTAAGATATAAAAGGAAGAAAAAGGGGCAAAAAAATTTTTGCCTTTTTTCTTTTGTATTATTTAAGAAATTTGTAAATTTGACCTTAGTTTGTAAAATAACGACCTAAATCAGTGGCTTTAACAAGGTTGATAAATCGCAAACTCGTTTCTAACGCTTTGAAAGACATCCTGTTAA